>LHCFC01400__coassemble_1663_pt1 | contig 19742 bp, 16 predicted proteins | sample LHCFC01400__metabat2_low_PE_055 | metagenome-assembled genome bin LHCFC01400 | reverse complement strand
TCTGCTTGACTTGTTATAGTTGGTCTCAGTCAAAAATCAAAGATTTTTGCCAGCTCCCTTTGGCAAGGGAGCCTTTGGCTTTTCCCTATTACGCACCTATATCATCTCGTTGTCGAAGTACCAGCCGTCAATTTGCGCTTTACACCACGCCCCCCGATGAAACAATACACCCCCGATATGCACAAAGCATACCGGGGGTTTTGTATCGTCTATTTCCGTAAACAGAGGTCAGACCTGACAAGCACCCTGAAATTCTACGTGGAGAGGTAGAATCTGAGGGCAGGCCTGGGAGAGGGTGGGCAGCTTCTCTTCCAGTTTTTCCCGGAGGGTGTCGTCCCGGGTGATGCACAGCATGGTAGGGCCTGCCCCGCTGAGGCAGAAAGCAGCACCTAAATTCCGTACCAGGGCGGCGATTTTCTCGTAGCCGGCAATCATGTTTTTCCGATAGGGCTCGTGAAGCCTGTCCTGCATGGCGGTGCGAAGAAGCTGCTCGTCTCCCAGCTCCAGGGCTTTCAGCACCAATGCGCCGTGGGCGATGTTGTGCACCGCATCGGCTCTGGGAATCTGTCCCGGCAGCACCTCCCGGGCAAGGGCGGTGGAGATGGGGTAGTCCGGCACCAGGGCCAGAAACTGCCACTTCGGGTGCAGAGGGAAATTCACCGTCACCGGCAGACCCTTGTCCACCATGGAGGCGGTGAGGCCGCCGTAAAAGGCGGGAGCCAGATTGTCCGGATGCCCCTCCATGGCGTTGGTGATGTTGAGAAGCCCCTGGGTGGACAGCTTGTTTCCTCTTAAGATGTTGGCACCCAGGGCTCCCGCCACCAGCAAAGCGGCGGAGGAGCCCAGACCCCGTCCCACGGGAATCTGGGAATCGATGTGGATTTTCACCCCCCGGATTTCCTCCTGCAAAGAGGAAATCACGGCGCAGTAGGCGGTGTAAGCCAGATTGTCGGGGCCTGTAAAGCTTTCGTCGCAGCCGGTAATCTCCAGCCCGGCTTCCGTTTCCTCAAAGGTCACATAGGTATAAAGGCTCAGGGCACAGCCGAAGGCGTCAAACCCCGGCCCTAAGTTGGCGGTGGTGGCAGGCACCCGAATGGTCACTTTGCTCAAGTTTCTCTCTCCTTACAGTCCCAATACACAGGACAGCATTTCTTCTTTGGGAATCACCCGGGTGTGAAGCCGGGGTTTCTGGGCAAGGCCCAGAAGGTTTTTGGGGACGGGAACGGCGGTTTTCTCCCGGAGCCGATCCAGGGCGGCAAAGCCGTCTTCCGGGGCGGCTTCTCCCAGGGCGGAGAGCACCGCCTCCGGGAACTTGTAGGGGGAGGCGGTGGAGAGCACCACCATGGGGGTATCGTCTCCGGTTTTTGCCCGGTACTCCTCTGCCACCGCCCAGCCGGCGGCGGTGTGGGGATCGCAGAGATACCCCAAGTCGCCGTAAACCCGGGAAATGATCTCCTTCCCCTTCTCATCACTGCACCAGCCGCCCCAGAACTGGGCCTGGATTTTCTCCAAAAGGGCTTCCGGCAGGGTGTAGTGCCCCTCCTTATTTAACTTTTCCATCAGGTCTTTCACAAGAGAAGTGTCCCGGCTGACAAAGTACAGTAGGCGCTCTAAATTGGAGGAGATGAGAATGTCCATGGAGGGGGAGATGGTCTTGTGCAAGGGACGGCGACGGTCATAGGTGCCGGTGGTGAGAAAATCCGTCAGCACGTTGTTTTCGTTGGAGGCACAGAGGAGCTTCCCTACAGGAAGTCCCATCTCCTTTGCCAGGTACCCTGCCAGAATGTCTCCAAAGTTTCCTGTGGGCACGGAGAAGTTCACCTTCTGCCCCCAGGCAATCTCCCCCCGCTGCAAAAGGTCGCCGTAGGCCTTGAAATAATAGGTAATCTGGGGGGCAAGCCGTCCCAAGTTCATGGAGTTGGCGGTGGAAAGGCGGCGGTCAGCGGCGGCAAAGATGCCCTTCACCCCGGACTGGGCATCGTCAAAGTTGCCCTTCACCCCGAACACAAAGACGTTGCTTCCCTCCTGGGTCACCATCTGGGCCTCCTGCACCTGGGAGACCCCGCCTTCGGGGTAAAATACGCAGATTTTCACCCCGGGCACATCCCGGAAGCCCTCCAGGGCCGCCTTTCCCGTGTCTCCCGAGGTGGCGGTGAGGATGAGAATGTCCTCTTTCATCCCTTCCTGGGTCTTAGCGGCGGTGAGGAGCTGGGGAAGCATACAAAGAGCCACATCCTTGAAGGCGCTGGTGGGGCCGTGGAACAGCTCCAGCACCGTAAACGGCCCGGCTTTCACCGTAGGGGTCACCTCCGGGGAAGAAAACTTCCCGGTATAGGCCCTTTCCACCAACTTTTCCATGGGGGAAATCCCGGGAAGGATTGCAGAAATCACCCCAGTTGCCAGGGGCAGAAAGGGAAGATTCACGAAGGCCCTGGCATCTACCTGGGGAATTTTTTCCGGCACGTAAAGCCCCCCGTCCGGTGCCAGCCCTTCCAGCACCGCCCGGGCGCAGTCCGCCCGGCAGCTTTCATCTCTCGTGGAATGACAGAACATAACAATCCTCCTTGAAAAGCAGGGTATTTTTCCGGCTGTATGCACAAAAACCGGGGTTTCCCCGGAATATACTTGTTTTTTTGATACTATTGCAATTTGCGTAGGTATATGATATACTGTTTCCGGTAAAAAGGCAAGTGTTTTCTGTGGAAGAACTTTTGTTTTTCCAAGGGGCACCAAAAAGGGAGGATTACGGAATATGAAAATCGGACTGCTTGGTTTTGGCGTGGTAGGCAAAGGCGTTTATGAGCTGGCTCGAATGCGCCAGGATATGCAGGTGGCAAAGGTGGTATGCCTGGAGGACATCACTTTGCCGGATGCCCAGGTAACCCGGGATTTTCAGGATGTCCTGAATGACCCTTCCATCGACACGGTGGTGGAAGCCATGGGTGGTCTGCACCCGGCTTTCGAGTTTGTGAAAGCTGCCATGGAGGCGGGGAAGAACATCGTCACCTCCAACAAGGCTCTCGTTGCCACCTTCTATGACATTCTTGTGCCCCTGGCTCAGGAGAAGAAGCTGAGCTTCCGCTGCACCGCAGCGGTAGGCGGCGGCATCGGCTGGCTGTCGGAGCTGGAGCGCTCCCGGCGGAGCCAGACCATCCAGGAAGTGGGGGGCATTATGAATGGCACCTGCAACTACATTCTGGACGCCATGCACCGCACCGGCCTTTCCTACGACGAGGCACTGAAGCAGGCCCAGGGCCTGGGCTACGCCGAGGCAAAGCCTGCCACGGACGTGGAGGGCATCGACACCTGGCACAAGATTCTATTGTCTTCCAACGTGGCTTTCGGTGTCACCATGGATAAGGATTCTGTGCCGGTTTCCGGCATTTCCCAGATTGGACCCCAGGACGTGGCGGCCTTCCAGGCTCACGGTCTTGTGTGCAAGCTGGTGTCCTGCGCCCGGCGTACAGAAGCCGGCATCAGCGCCTATGTCCAGCCCACCTTGTATCCCCAGGGTTCTTTGGAGGCGGCGGTGCCTTCCAACTACAATCTCATTACCTTCATCGGCTCCGCCTCGGAGCGGATGAGCTTCTACGGTCAGGGTGCCGGACGGTACCCCACCGCATACAATGTATTGCAGGACTGCATTGACGTGCTCTCCGGCAAGCCCTTCTATGTGCCCTACGGCCCGGTGGTGCAGGCCGTCAACCAGGAGCCCCTCCGGTTCTACGTCCGTGGGGCAACGGATTCGTTCCTGGAAGAGAACACCCAGGAGCACTGGGGAGAGGGCATTGTCACCGCCCCGGTTGCGGTGTCCCGGATGCACCGGTGGCACAAGGAACATCCCCAGGCCTTCCTGGCGGCCCTGTCACAGGAATAATTCTTCTCGGAAGGAAGGAAGAAAATGCTGAAAGTAACGAAATTCGGCGGCTCCTCCATGGCCGACGCCGGGCAGTACCGGAAGGTGCGGGACATTATCCTGTCCGACCCGGAGCGGCGGGTGGTGGTGGTCTCTGCCGCCGGTAAGCGGAATAAAAACGACCACAAAATCACGGACTTACTATACCTGTGCTACGCCCACGTCCAGTACGGGGTGAACTGCGACTCGGTTTTTGACATGATTCGCTCCCGGTACCTGGAAATCCGGGATGAGCTGGGGGTAAAGCTGGATCTGGAGCGGGAGTTTGCGGCTCTCAAGCAGCGGCTGGAGGAGAAGTCCATCTCCCAGGACGCCCTGGTGAGCCGGGGCGAGTATTTCTCCGCCAAGCTCATGGCTGCATACCTGGACTTCCAGTTTATCGATGCCGTGGACTGGGTGAAATTCCATATGGACGGCACCGTGGATAAGGCCACCTCCTACCAGGCCCTGAGGTCTCTGGCTACCGGCAAGGGCGTGGTGACTCCCGGCTTCTACGGCCTTATGTCCGACGGTCATATCCGCACCTTCTCCCGGGGCGGCAGCGACATCACCGGCGCTCTGGCAGCGGCGGCCCTGGATGCGGATGTGTATGAAAACTGGACGGATGTGTCCGGTATCCTCATGGCAGACCCCCGGATTGTTGACAATCCCCTGCCCATCCCCGAGGTCACCTACGACGAGCTGCGGGAGCTGAGCTACTCCGGTGCCCAGGTGCTCCACGAGGGAACCATCTTCCCGGTGCGGGAGAAGAACATCCCTCTGAATATCCGCAACACCAACGACCCCCAGCACCCCGGCACCATGATCAAGGAATCCTTCGACACCCCCGCAGACCCGGACCGGTTCATCACCGGCATCACCGGCAAGAAGGACTTTACCATCATCTCCATGTCCAAGCGGGGCATGAGCAACGAGGTGGGGGTGCTGCGGCGGATGCTCTCCGTGCTGGAGCGGCACAATATCTCTGTGGACTACGCCCCCAACGGCATCGACAATGTGTCCGTGGTGGTGTCCACCGAGTCTGTGGCTTCCAGCCTGTATGCCATTTTGGGAGAGATTCAGCAGGAACTCCAGCCGGACAGCCTGCAAGTCCATGACCAGATTGCGGTGGTGGCCGCTGTGGGACGGCAGATGGCCTCCCGCCCCGGCGTATCCGGCAAGCTCTTTGCCGCCCTGGGCAAGGCGGGTATCAACATCCGCACCATCAACCAGGGTCCTGACGAGCTGAACATCATCTTCGGCGTGGATAACCGGGACTTTGCTGAGGCCATCCGGGTGCTTTACAACAGCTTCGTGAAGTAAGGAGGAACACAATATGAAAGAATATACCGTTGCTGTCCTGGGCGTCACCGGCGCCGTGGGACAGGAAATGATCCATGTTTTGCAGGAGCGGAACTTCCCGGTGGGGAAGCTCATCCCCCTGGCCAGCGCCAGAAGCGCCGGCAAGACCGTAACCTTCCGGGGTGAGGAAATCACCATCCGGGAAGCGGGCGAAAATGCTTTTGAGGGCGTGGACATCGTCCTGGGCGCTGCGGAAAACGACGTGGCCCAGGCTCTGGCCCCGGCAATCGTCAAGGCCGGCGCCGTGTTTGTGGATAACTCCTCCGCCTTCCGGATGGACCCCAACGTGCCCCTGGTGGTGCCGGAGGTAAACCCGGAGGACGTGAAGAAGCACAAGGGCATCATCTCCAACCCCAACTGCTCCACCATCATCACCCTGACGGCGGTGAACCCCCTGAACCAGTTCGGGCCCATCCGCACCATGGTGGCTTCCACCTATCAGGCAGTGTCCGGCGCCGGTGCCGGCGGCCCCATTGAGCTGCAGCAGGAGGTGGAGGCCCTCTCCAGGGGGGAGAAGGCAGAGCCCAAGGTGTTCCCCTACCAGATTGCCTACAACCTGATTCCCCAGATCGGCGGGGAGCAGACCCAGGGCTACACCAGCGAGGAAATGAAGATGCAGAACGAGGGCAGAAAGATCATGCACCTGCCGGAGCTGCTGGTGACCTGCACCTGTGTCCGGGTGCCGGTGGTCCGCAGCCACTCCATCTCCGTCACCTGCCACTTTGACCACCCGGTAACTGTGGAGCAGGCCCGGGAGGCCATCGCTGCCGCCCCTGGCTGCAAGCTGATGGATGACCTTGCCAACAAGGTCTACCCCATGCCCCTGGACACCTCCCATCAGGACACGGTGTTTGTAGGCCGGATTCGCCCGGACCTCACCGACCCCAACGGCATCACCTTGTGGTGCTGCGGCGACCAGGTAAGAAAAGGCGCCGCCACCAACGCCATCCAGATTGCGGAGCTGCTCATCAAAGAGTAAATCAAACAGAAGTCCCCGATACCCAACAAAGGGCATCGGGGATATTTTCATGTCCATAAACGAAGCCCTCTGCAAAGTAACGATACCGGGCGCAAAAAGGCTCCCTTGCGAAAGGGAGCTGGCAAAAATCTTTGATTTTTGACTGAGGGATTCACAGTGGGCACTTCCAACTCCCACAAATCCAATGTAGAAAAGTACGCACCCCATAGCTCCCTCCGGGAGGGAGCTGTCACCGAAGGTGACTGAGGGAGCAAGCGGGCGGTGCAGTTCCGGTTTGCTTTGGGGGTGGTACTTGCTGGCGGTCATCGTCACCCGGTTACAGCTTTTCAGTCTGTTATCCAATCAGCCTTCTGCAAGTGCTTGCCAGCAGGGCCTTACTTTCTTGCTCCGGCAAGAAAGTAAGCAAAGAAGCCGGCTCAAGGGGGGAACAACTCGCTCCCGCTCGAATTGTCCCCCCCTTGAGAATCCCCCGGGAGGAACCAGCCGGGATTGACCCTTCGCTTTGGCTCGGGTGCGGGGTTTCAGCCTCTGCACCCGTTTTGGTCTGTGGTTTTTGGGGAGTGCTTCGTTCCCACACTGCCGATTGAAAGTCTGAAAAAGCCCGGTATCGCTCAATAGAACGATACCGGGCGGGGCAGGGAAAGAACGATTCGTAGAAAGCCATCGTGCGAAATTGACACCGGCGGCACGCCGGGGCTCCCTTGCGAAAGGGAGCTGGCAAAAATCTTTGATTTTTGACTGAGGGATTCACAGTGGGAACTTTCCAGAAGTACAAACCTATGTGGAAACTTGCCAGCCTCGGAATCCCCCCGCCTCGGCGGTGCCGAGGCACCCCCCTTTGGCAAGGGGGGCTTTGGTCTTTGCACCTACTACACCGCAGTAACGATACCGGGCACTGGAGGGGCAGTAACGATTTGCTGAAAATTACCGTGCGCATTGCCAACGGGGGCACCCCGGCTGCGGGCACTGCCCGACCCGGCGCTCAAAGTTCTTCAATAAAGACAATGCCGGGGATTTTTGTCAGCTCTTCCAATAGCTCTATGTGGCTGGTGCGGCGCTGGGCACGGAGGGTGGCAAGGTAGGCTCTTACCCCTTGCTCTGTGTGGGCGTCGTGCTCACGCTGCAGCTCGTGAAGCTCCAGATTCCGGAGCCGCAGTTCCCGGAGGAAATCCCCCACGGAAAAGTCCGTGGCCATTTCCACATAAACCTCAATGGTCCGGGCGTTGCGCTGGAGCTTGTTGTCCATCCGGTGCAGCAGGGTCATCACCCCAAAGATGGCGGCCCCACCTAAGGCGGCGCCAAAGTAGAAGCCTACACCCAAGGCCAGCCCTACGCCGGCGGCGGCCCATAGCCCGGCGGCGGTGGTCAGACCCTTGATCTGGCTGCGGCGGGTGACGATGATGGTGCCCGCCCCCAGAAAGCCAATGCCGCTGACCACTTGCGCCCCCATCCGTACCGGGTCGCCGGTTCCGGTGGACTGGTAGATGAATTGGTTTGTTAACATAATCAGGCAGGAGCCGACACACACCAGCATATAGGTGCGCATCCCCGCCGGACGGTTTTTAAGCCCTCTGTCCAGCCCCAAAAGTCCGCCGATGAAAATGGCGCAGAGGATCCGCAGGGCAGCCCCTGCATAAGTCAAGGGGAGCATTTCCATAAAATCCCTCCTTAAGGCTTCACATAATTTTCCTCCCGGCGCTGGCAGGTGAACAGCAGCACCTGTTTCTCCTTTGCCTCCTGTCCCAGCACCTCCAGGGTGATTTTCAGCCGGGCATCGTCAAAGCGTACCAGAGCATCGTCCAGAATCAGGGGGGCTTCCGGGGTCAGAGCCTCCGCCACCGCCAGCCGCAGGGAAAGATACAGCTGATCTACCGTCCCGTCGCTGGGATACTGGGCGGAGTGGAGGGTCACATCCTCCTGGGCCGCCACCTGCAAGCCAAAGTCCGTCCCCAGGGTCAGGCGGTTGTACCGTCCCCCGGTGAGGCGGGAGAACAGCTCCTGGGCCCGGCGGGAAATCTGAGGGGCAAACCGCCGCTGCAGTTCCTGCTTCGCTGCTTCCAAGGTAGTCAGGCTCAGCTCCAAAGCCGCCTGCCAGTCCTTGAGAAGGGCAATCCGCCCCTCCACCTGGGCCTTCTGCCGCTCCAGTTCTTCCGGCTGCCCCAAGGCCGCCATCCGGCCTTGAAGATTTCCCAGATTCAGCTGAGCCTGGTGCTTTTTGATCTCCAACCCTTCCAAAAGCTGCCGGGTCTGGGCCTCGGAATAGGTGAGGCTGTCGGGCATCTGGGGCGGGGGAACCTCCTTCTGGGCCTTTCGGAGGGTTTCGGCAGTCTCCCGGGCGGCATCCCACCGCTTCCGGGCTTCCTCCAAATCCCTGTGAAGCTGCAAATCCCCTTGCAGGCTCCGAATAATCCCGGAAAGGGGCTGATTTCCCCCAATTTCCCGAATCTTATTTTGTATTTGACCCATTTCTTCCTGCAATTCCTGCCGGGCGGCAACGCTGGTGGTCAGGGCCGCCTCATAGGCTTCCAGCTTCCGGCTGTAGTCCCGGGCGGCATCTGTCCAGACGCCCGGTGCCAGAGGGGCATACCGGGAAAGGAAATCCTCTGCCTTTTTCTTGTGCTCCTGTTGGATTTTTTGGGCTTTAGCTTTGGCCAGGTAAAATCCCCCTGCCAGGGAAGCCAGCCCCAGAAGGGCAGCCACGCCTCCCAAAATCCACTGCTGCAACGCCAGCAGAACCACTCCCAGAAGGATTATCCCAGCCCCGGGGAGAAGATACCCCCGGGAAGGGGTGGGTTGGGAAGATTCCAGACGGCTGTAGGCGGCGGCATCTTCCTCCGCCCGGAGAATGGCCTCCTCTCCGGTGAGACTCCGGAAGGGAATGGGGGGAACCGGCTGAGAGGGGGGCGGAGGCAGAAGCTGAGCCTGGCTTTGCAGCCCTTCCCATGCCTCCTGTAACCTCTGGGCTTGGGAAAGGGTCTTTTCCAGTTCCTCTGCCGGGGGAAGTTCCCCACACGCTTCTTTCAGAGCCTTTAACTGTTCTTCGTATAAATCCGCCTTTGCCTGGGCGGCGGAGAGCTGCTGCCGGTACTCCCGGCTGGCTTCAAACGCCAGAGCCTCCCGGTGGTTCAGAAGCAGCTTCTCCTGTTCACATAATTCCTGCTGCTGCTTTCTTACGGTGTCAATCTGCCGCCCCAGCCCTTCCAGTTCCTCCAAAGCCCGCTGGATTCTCATAGCCTCGGCCTCTGCCTGGGGGAGCTGGCCGGTGGTGTTGTGGCGGCAGGCGTTTTTCAGGGCTTTCAGCTTCTGGGAAAGGGTTTCCGCATCCCCGCTTTCGTCCCCGGTGGTCACCAGGGCGTTGAGCCGTTGGCGGAGGGTTTCGTCCGCCGTCACCGGCAGGTCGGAAAACCGGAGAAAGCCAGCCCGGAGGAACACGCTCCGCTCCACCCCCAGAAGTTTCAGGCCGCAGTTCTCCGCCGTCAGCTCCGGTACCGGAAGATGGCTTTGGGTCTCATAGGCGGCAAACTGCCCCATGGGAATCCGTCCCTTGGTGCTCCGCTCGAGGGTAATGTCCCGGCCCTGCCAGGTGATGTCCATCCGGCCGGACATGGGTACGCCGCTCCAGGGGGCGTACCGGGTTTTGTCCGGAAGCACTCCACGGCTGGCCCGGGCGCTGGTGTCGATGCCGTAGAGCATGGCAAGAAGGAAGGCACACCAGGTACTCTTGCCCCATTCGTTGGGGGCGTGAATCACATTCAGCCCCGGTTTCAGGGTCAGGGTCTCATTTTGCAGCTTGCCGAAGCTGGCGGTCATGGCATGGATGATCACGGCAGCTTCACCTCCTGTCCGTCCAGAAGCTGCCGGGAAATCCGGGCAGCCAGCTGGATAATTTCCTGGGTATGGGGGTCAGCCCCCGGGAGCTTTTCCTGCAAAAGCCGGAAATACGTCCCTTCCAGAGAGTCCTCCCCGGCACTTCCCCAGGGGTCAACAGGGGGCGTGGTGGCATCCCGAAGAGTCAGATTGGGGATGTGGGAGAATTTCCGGGAAAGGGCGGCCAAGTCCGGGGTCTCCCACTGCCCTGTCAGGGTAATGCGGTAAAAATCCTTTGTGGGAGCCCCGGGCAAAAGGGCGGAAAGGGCAGCCTCCGGGCTTTCCAGCAGGGGAAGCTCCTGGGTATAGAACTTGGGAAAGCCCATAAGGGGCACAAACTCCGCCTGAGAGGCAGTGTCCAGGTCTACGAAAAGAACCCCCTTTTGCCCCGGCTCGTCGTAGCCTCTGCCCATGGGACAGCCGGGCCAGGCGCAAAGGGTATTCCCCGCCCGGAAGCTCCCACCCTTGTGGATATGCCCCAATGCCAAATAGGTAAGGCCGCTGTTTTCCACCTGGGAGCGGGTGATGGGGCAGTAGGGAGAGTCGGGGGCGGTGGGGTCGCCGTGAAGCACCCCGATGTGGTAGCGCTCCTGTCCGGAGGCGGTAAAGCTTTGCAAAAGCCCCGGGCAGTCCATGGCGGTGTAGCCGGCTCCATAAACCCGGCAGTCCAAGTCCTCAAAAACCCGGGACTGAAGGGAAGAACTGGTGAAAATATGGACATTTTCCGGCCAATGCTCCGAAAGCCAGGGACTGTTACGCCCCACATGGTCGTGGTTTCCCGGGGCGATGATCACCGGAACTTTTGCCTCCTCCAAAGCCGAGGCCAGGGCCTCATAGCTTTTCCAGGTGTAGGGGCCGTCAAACAAGTCTCCGGAGAGAAGCAGCAGTTGGCACTCCTTTTCCCTGCACAGCCGGGCAACGGCAAAGGGCAGCTCCAGGGAGGCTTTCCGGAGGGATTCCTGCTGCTCCGGGGTGAAGCCCTGGAAGGGGGAGTCCAGGTGAAAATCAGCGGCGTGGAGAAGTTTCATATACCGTTCCCACCCTTTCTGCGGATTTGGCAAGGCCTGTGGCGGTGTCGATGGTGAACAGCACCCCTTCCAGCTTGGTGGGGCCCTTGGCCCACTGGTACCGGGAGGTCAAGTCTCCCCGGAACTTGGCGATGGACTGGTGGGGCTGAACCCCCAGCACCGAATCCCTGGGGCCGGTCATCCCCAGGTCGGTGACATAGCCGGTGCCCTTGGGGAGCACCTGCACATCGGCGGTGGGCACATGGGTGTGGGTGCCCCACAGGGCGCTGATTCTGCCGTCCAGCATATAGCCCATGGCCAGCTTCTCCGAGGTGGCCTCGGCGTGAAAGTCAATGAAAATCAGCCGGGTGGAGAGTTTGGGAAGAATCTTCTCCACCAGCAAAAAGGGGTTGTCCGGGGAGAAGTCCATGGCGCACCGGCCCTGGAGGTTCATCACCGCCACGGTGCCGAATTTCGTCTCAAACTCCCCCCAGCCCCGCCCCGGTACTTGGGGGGCGTAGTTGGCAGGCCGGAGAATCCGGGGGCAGTCGTCTAAGTAGTCGCAGATTTCCCGGCGGCTGAAACTGTGATTGCCCAGGGTGATCACATCCGCCCCGGCGTCGAAAATCTCCTCCGCCTGGGCAGGGGTCAGACCCACGCCGCTGGCGTTTTCTCCGTTCACCACCACAAAATCTGCCCCGGTGTCCCGGCGGAGCCGGTGGAGGTGGCGGCCGAGGTGCTGTAGACCCGGCTCTCCCACCACATCCCCGATGGCCAAAACGTTCATTTCCATAGTCAGTCCCTCCTGGTGGTTTCTTTCAGAGATTTGGCGTATTCCGAGGGGGTAATGCCGAATTTGTCCTTGAATTGCCGGGAAAAGTGGTGAATGGTGGAGTATTCCAGGGCTTTGGCAATCTGGGTGATGTTCATGTTCCCCTCGCGGATTAACTGTTTGCTGTATTGGAGCTTGATCCGGCGGATGTACTCTGCCGGAGAGATGTGCAGGTGCTTTTGAAAGAGCGCCGTCATGTAGCTGGGGCTGAGCTGACAGCCCTTGGCCACCGTGGGCACGGAGAGTTTCTCCTGCACATGGTCGGAAACATACTGCTGAACCCGGCGGATGCGCATATTCTCCCGGTTCAAGGTGACGGCGGACTGGGAAACCGCCTGGGTCTGCTTTGTCTGGCGTAGAAGGAGAAGCAGCAGAGTGGTCAAAAGGGACAGAAGCATATCCTGGGCGTACTCGTCCGGGTTCTCCTGTTCCCACAGCATCCGGCGCAGAAGCCCCGCCACCTCCTGCCCCGGCTGAATTTTCCGGTTGCACAGAGGGGCCAGGGGGGAGGCGGTGGCAAACACGGCAGACACCAGCCGGGGCGCTTCCCCCGGGTCGGCGTACTGCATATGCCATTGGTTGGGGGCGTAGACCACCAGTTCCCCTTCCTCTACCACCAGGTCCTGTCCTTCTGCCACGGAGTGAACCCGGCCCTTGTCCACATACACCAGCTCTCCCATGGGGTGGGCCTCTCCCGGGAACAGGAAGCCCGGCTCCTTCTCCTCCAGGAAGAAGGTGTAAAGGCTCTGCACCTGCATCCCCGGGGAAATCCGGTAGCTGCTGTCCTGCACCTGGGTACCCAGGCACCGGGGAAGGGAAAAGCCTGCCATCTCCACGGCGGAGGTGTTCTCCACCGGGGTCAGGGAGAACCACACCCCGGCAGGGAGCTGCACCCCCCGGTCCAGGAGGAAATCCCCATAGGTGTGGTCGTCCAGGGACACGGACAGGGCAGTCATGCCCTGGGCAGGTCCCAGCCAGGTGGAGGCGGTGGTCTTGTAAAAGACGGACTGCTCCGGGGTCAGGGAGATGGTGTGGTAGTTGGCGTAGTGGGAGGGGCGGCGGCTGCCGGGCAATACCTGCCCATAGGGCCTGAAGGTCTGGGCGCTGAGATTCTGTAGCATTTTTATCCCTCCCGGATTTTCGTAGATTTTGGCTATTGTTCCATCGAAAGCATAAAAAATGGAGCCACGGTTTCGTGACTCCATTATATAATTCCCTGGGGAAAAATGCAAATGTTTATCGCTGGTATTCGAACTGAAAATCGTAAATATCCACCACATCGCCATCCTGAATCCCCATCTCCTCCAGCCGGGCAAAAAGGCCGGATTTGCGCAGCTGCAAATCAAAGAAGTTCCGGGACTCATAGTCGTCAAAGTTGATATTCATAATCAGCCGTTCCAGCCACAGACCGGTAATCACCCAGGTGTTCCCCAGATGTTCGATTTCCAGCTTCTCCGGGTCTGCAATCTCCGGCTCTGCCTCCACATAGTCCGGCTCGTAAATGGTCACGGGAGGGAGAGTGCGGAGCTTTTCTGCAATGGCCTGTACCAGGTGGCGGGTACCCTTCGTGGTGGCGGCGGAAATCTCGTAGAATTCACAGCCTGCCGCCTCCACATGGGCTTTCAGCCGCTGCAAATTGTCCGAATCCGGGGGGAGCAAATCGCACTTGTTGGCGGCTACCATCATGGGCCGGTTGCTCAGGTCCACGCTGTAGTTTTTAAGCTCTGCGCAGATGGCGTCAAAGTCCGCCACCGGGTCCCGGTCCTCAGAGCCGGCTACATCCACCACATGGACCAGAAGCCGGCAACGGTCAATGTGCCGCAGGAAGTCGTGGCCCAGACCTGCACCTTCTGCCGCCCCTTCAATGATGCCGGGGATGTCCGCCATGACGAAGGACACCCCTTCCTCCACGTAGATGACACCCAGGTTGGGGTAGAGGGTGGTGAAGTGGTAGTTGGCGATTTTGGGGCGGGCGTTGGAGGTGACGGAAAGCAGGGTAGACTTGCCCACGTTGGGAAAGCCCACAAGTCCCACATCCGCCAGAAGCTTTAACTCCAGAATCACGTCCCGCTCCTGCCCGGGAAGGCCAGCCTTGGCAAACCGGGGAATCTGCCGGGTGGGGGTGGCGTAGTGGGCGTTGCCCCAGCCCCCCCGTCCGCCCTTGGCCAGGACAAAGTCCTCCCCGGTGGACATATCGGCGATAATCTGATTGGTGGCGGCGTCCCGCACCACGGTGCCCCGGGGCACCTGGATGATGAGGGATTCACCCCGCTTGCCGCTCATGTTCCGTCCGGCGCCGTTGGCTCCGGACTGGGCGGCGTACTTCCGCTTGTACCGGAAGTCCAGGAGCGTGGAGAGGTTGTCGTTCACCCGGAGGATGACGCTGCCGCCATGACCGCCGTCGCCCCCGTCCGGGCCGCCGGAGGCCACATATTTTTCCCGGTGGAAGGCCACGGCCCCATCGCCGCCTCTGCCGCCGCACACGGTAATGCGTACCTTATCTACAAACATTTCCATGGAAAAATCCTCCTTGGTGAAAGTGGGTTCAAAGGGAAGGGCTGTTTTAGTGAATAGTGAAGAGGGAATAGGTTCGGCGGCAGGCCGCCGATACCGGGCGGGTCAGGGAAGTAACGATTCCCAAAAGGCCCGGTGCGAAATTGGCTGCGGGCACTGCCCTCAAGGCTCCCTTGCGAAAGGGAGCTGTCGCCGGAGGCGACTGAGGGATTCTACAGCAGGCACTTCTTCAAAGTACAAGCCAATGTGGCAAGGGAAAAGCCCATAGCTCCCTCCGGGAGGGAGCTGTCACCGAAGGTGACTGAGGGAGCAAGCGGGCAGTAAGCTAAGGGTTTGCGGATGGGATGGTACTTGCTCATAGGTATCGATACCCTATGGCGATTTTACCGGGTGGTTGCCTCCAATTGGCATAAGAAAAGGGATAGCTTTGGGGAGGTTCCTTCTCCGGCAATTCAACTGGCTATGCTCCCGATGGCTCCCTCCGTCTTGGGGCTGCGCCCCAAGCCACCTCCCTCCGGTCGGGAGGTATTTTCCGAGCCTTCGGTTTCTATTTGATGCCTATGGGGAATGACGATAAAAATAGGGCTGCTGCATATTTTGCAGCAGCCCATGGGAACCATAGGGATTCGTGATTACTGCTCGGCAGCGTACACGGAGCACTGACGGCGATCCTTGCCCTTGCGCTCGAAACGGACGGTGCCGTCAATCAGAGCGAACAGGGTGTCGTCACTGCCAATGCCCACATTCACACCGGGGTGGATGTGGGTGCCTCTCTGGCGAACCAGGATGTTGCCGGCCAGAACCTTCTGACCGTCGGCACGCTTCACGCCCAGGCGCTTAGCCTCGGAATCACGACCGTTCTTGGTAGAACCGCCGCCCTTGTGGTGAGCGAAAAACTGAATACCAATCTTCAGCATGGTGTTACACCTCCAAAACTTCCAAATTTTCAGGATACTCGTCCCGCAGATTGCAAAGGTAAAGCATCATTCCGGCCAAAACCGCCTGAACGGACGCTTCCTCGTCGCAGACTGTGGGGAGGGTCAATGTGATGCGGGCGTCCGCCTCCTTGACCCGAACCTTGGCCTTGGCACCGCAAACCTCGTTGACGGTAGCCTCCACCATGGCTGTTACAGCGGAGATGGCGGCGCAGACAATGTCGGCACCTGCCTCAGCGTAGCCGCTGTGTCCGGAAATGGAGAAGCCGGTAATCCGGTCATCTTCCATAAAAAATTCGCATCTTGTCATAATTACAGAGCGATCTTGGTGATCTCCACCTTGGTGTAGGGCTGACGATGGCCCATCTTCTTCTTCTCGTTCTTCTTGGCCTTGTACTTGAAGACCACGATCTTCTTGCCCTTGCCGTTCTTCACGACCTTGGCCTCAACGGAAGCGCCGTCCACCACGGGAGCGCCGATCTTGGAGTTCTCTCCGTCCAGCACAGCCAGAACCTGGTCGAACTTCACGGTGGACTCGGCCTCGGCCTCCAGCTTCTCGATGTAGAGCACATCACCCTCGGAAACGGTGTACTGCTTACCGCCGGTTACGATAACTGCTTTCATGTTTTTCACCTACTTTATTCTTGTAGTCTCGCTCTGAAGGCGGGTGCTTTGGGCGCACCAACTTAAGCCTCTTCAATGCGGCTTGTCCATTTTACCATCGGGAATTTGGAAAGTCAAGAGGATTTTGAAATTTTTTCGGGAAAAATCAGGGGTGATACCCGATGACGGCCTCCTTGAACCGAAGAATTTGCAGCACCACTGTGTCCAGCTGTTCCTCCGGGAAAGTGCCCGCCTCCACCGCTTCCACAACGCCTGTAAAAGCAGAGGGAAAATCCTCCGGCTGGAGAATCACCTGACACCCGGCGGTCAAAGCCAGGAGGGAGGCTTCGGCGCCTGAGTAATTGTCGGTGATGGCCTCCATCACCATGGAATCGGTAAAAATCAGCCCCTCAAAGCCCAGATTCTCCCGCAAAAGCCCGGTGACAATTTCCGGGGACAGTGTGGCGGGGGTCATGTTCCCGGTGACCTCCGGCAGGGCGATGTGCCCCACCATGACGCACTGGTTTTCCGTCAGGCCGGAGAAGGGAATGAACTCACAGCCTTGCAGCTGCCCCAGGGTCTTGCCGGAGTAGGCCACCTCGTCGTGGCTGTCCTGAGCCGTGTCCCCATGGCCGGGGAAGTGCTTGAACACCGGCACGATGCTCTTTTCTTCCAGACCTTGGGCCATGGCCTTTGCCATCTGGCTTGCCATATTGCAATCGGAGGAGAAGGAGCGGTTGCCGATGACCGGATTGTTGGGATTGGTGTTCACATCCGCCACCGGGGCAAAGTCCATATTAAAGCCGTATTCCTGAAGATAAGCACCGATGGTTTGCCCCATTTCCAGGGCATCCTTGGGATTTCCCGAAGCACCCACCGCCCCGGCGCTTTGGTACTGGGGAAGGTCAAACCCAGAGTGGTTTGCCAGCCGGGCGACCGTCCCGCCCTCCTCGTCAATCCCCAGGAACAAAGGGATTTTTGCGGCCTTTTGCAAAAGAGCATTGTAGGCGGTAATCTGCTCCGGGCTATACAGGTCTGCGGCGAACTGGACGATGCCTCCAACCGGGTATGTTTCAAAAATCTCCCGGATGGCGGCTTCCATCTGGGTCACCTGCTCCTGGGTGATGGCATCCATGGGGGCTTTGATCTGAGGAAGCCCCAAAGTGCCCGGGGTCACCATAAACAGCTGCCCTACCTTTTCTTCCAAAGTCATGGATTCCAGCTGCAAAACCAGAGGGTCCGGCTCTGTGGGAGCCTCCGTAGGCTCTGTGGTGGGGGCTTGGGTTGGGGATTCTGTTTCCCCGGTCTCCGGCTGGGTGGTTTCCGGGGGCGTGGGCAGGGGGATACAGCCCGAGAGCAGGGTGAGGGTGAGAACCAGGGCGGTAAGGGACAGGAGTTTTTTCATGGGAGTGCCTCCTTTGGCGAAAATGTGAACAAGGGGACAGCCCCAAAGGGGGCGGCCTTTCGTGAAATTGGGGTTTTTTCCCGAAGGGTGGGGAAAAAACTTGACAACGGTTTTCTGCGGTGCTATTTTTAGGTGAACATTTTGGGGCGGCTGGGGGAATCCTGGCCGCCTTTTTCTGGGAAAGGAGTCAAGAATATGGCAATGAACAAAGACTTGACCCAAGGCAAACCGGCGGCGGTGCTGTGGAAGTTCTGTCTGCCCCTTTTCGGCAGCATTGTGTTCCAGCAGATGTACAACATCGCCGACAGTCTGGTGGCGGGAAAATTCATCGGGGAGAACGCCCTGGCTTCCGTGGGCAACAGCTACGAGATCACCCTGATTTTCCTGGCCTTCGCCTTCGGCACCAACATGGGCTGCTCCGTGGTGGCGGCTCAGCTGTACGGCGCCAAAAAGGAGGGGGAGCTGAAAACCGCTGTCTACACCACCCTGATTGCCGGGGGTGTCCTGTGTGCAGCCCTCATGGCGGTGGGGTTACTGTTCAGCCGGCCGCTGCTGGGGCTCATCAACACCCCGGAGATTCTCATGGCCGACTCCCAGCTGTACCTGGATATTTATGTCCTGGGTCTGCCCTTTGTATTCTATTATAATATCGCCACCGGCGTGTTCTCCGCTCTGGGAGATTCCAAGACCCCTTTCCTGTTCCTGGCCGTGTCCTCCACGGCAAACGTGGCGGTGGATGTGCTGTTCGTCACCACCTTCCGGATGGGAGTGGCCGGTGTGGCCTGGGCAACCTTTTTGTGCCAGGGGGTCGCCTGTGCCCTGGCTATGGTGGTCATGCTCCGGCGGATTCGCCCCATGGGGCAGGGACAGAAGTCCCAGGCCTTTTCCGGGGTGCTTTTCAAGCGGATCAGCCTCATTGCGGTGCCCAGCATCTTGCAGCAGGGCTTTATCTCTGTGGGCAACATCGTGATTCAGGGCGTCATCAACGGTTTCGGCCCGGCGGTGATGGCAGGTTACAGTGCCTCCATCAAGCTGAACAACCTGGTAATCTCCTCCCTGAACACCCTGGGCAACGGCATTTCCAACTACACTGCCCAGAATATCGGCGCCGGGGTGTATGACCGGGTGAAGTCCGGCTTCCGGGCAGCCCTCAAAATGGTGTGGCTGCTGTGTATCCCCTTTGTGGTGCTGTACTTCTTCGCCGGACGGCCCTTCGTCACCCTGTTTATGGAGGACCCCCAGGGGGAGGCTCTGAATGTGGGCGTACAGTTTCTGCAGATTGTGTCCCCGGTGTACTTCCTGGTGGCTACCAAGATTGTCTGCGACGGCATTTTGCGGGGGGCAGGCCTCATGCGCCAGTTCGTCATCTCCACCTTTGCGGATCTCATTCTCCGGGTGGGTCTGTCCATGCTCCTCTCCGCCCAGATGCACAGCAGCCTGGGCATCTGGCTCTCCTGGCCCATCGGCTGGTTCATCGGTATGCTCCTGTCGGTGTTCTTCTACGCCCGCTGCTCCTGGAACAAAAAACAGCGGGCAGTGCCCGCGGACAATTCCCCACGCCGGGGTGCCCCCGGTGGCAATTCCGCACGGTAGCTTTCTGCTGCTCGTTACTACCCTGACCCGCCCGGTATCGGCGGCTTGCCAAAGCCCCCCTTGCCAAAGGGGGGTGGTTTGGCAAAGCCAAACCGAGGGGATTCCGGGGTTGGCAGGTTTCCACATGGGTTTGTTCTATCGGAAAGTGCCTGCTGTGAATCCCTCAGTCACGGCTGCGCCGTGCCAGCTCCCTTTCACAAGGGAGCCTGCGGCCAGTGGCCGCTGACAATTTCGCACGGTAGCTTTCTGCTGCTCGTTCCTTCCCTGACCCGCCCGGTATCGTTACCTTGCAGAGGGCTTCGTTTATACCTCCCTCCGGGAGGGAGGTGGCTTGGGGCACAGCCCCAAGACGGAGGGAGCCAGCGGGCAGCAAACCAGTTTGACCACCAGAGGTGGAACCTCCCCAGGATTAAAATTCAATCCGCCCCATCCCAAGAAAGTTCCCGGTATAACGGGCATAGGGTATCGGCAATCATGAGCAAGTACCAACCCATTTGCAAACCGGAACTGCACCGCCCGCAGGCTCCCTCAGGCACCTGTGGTGCCAGCTCCCTCCCGGAGGGAGCTATGGGGTGCGTACCTTTCCACATGGGTCTGTGCTTTTGAGAAAGCCCCCACTGTGAATCCCTCAGTCAAAAATCAAAGATTTTTGCCAGCTCCCTTTCACAAGGGAGCCTGCGGCCAGTGCCCGCTGGCAATTTCGCACGGTAGCTTTCTGCTGCTCGTTCCTTCCCTGACCCGCCCGGTATC
>LHCFC01400__coassemble_1651_pt1 | contig 20316 bp, 19 predicted proteins | sample LHCFC01400__metabat2_low_PE_055 | metagenome-assembled genome bin LHCFC01400 | reverse complement strand
CTATTGGTTTAAGTGTGTATCATTATTATACTAAGCAAATTCCGTAAAGTCAAGTGGTTTTTGAGAAAATATTAAACTTTTTTGTTTTTGTAATCTTGACATACACTAAGCGTATCTGTATAATGTATATTATCAATAGATCGTTAGGAGGAAGCGCAATGGCAATTGGTGAAAGAATCCGTTTCTTTAGAAATTTAAGAGGTATGACCCAAAAATGGCTCGGTCAGGCTGTGGGCTTTCCGCAAAAAACTGCTGACATTCGTATGGCACAGTATGAATCAGGATCAAGAACGCCGAAAGAAGATTTAGTAAAGGCTCTTGCAGGCGTACTTGAGGTTTCGCCTTTGGCGCTCAGAATTCCCGATATTGACAGTGATCTTGGCTTTATACATACTCTTTTTGCCGTTGAGGATTTGCACGGCGTAAGAGTGGAAAAGAACGAAAACGAAGTGCATATCGTCTTTGACGGTAATAAGCCGAATGTTGACCACTCTGTTTTCCAGATGCTTACTGCTTGGGCAGAACAGGCTGAAAAATACAGAAACGGCGAGATTTCTAAAGAACAATACGATGAGTGGCGCTATACTTATCCCGAAAAAGATACCCCGCAGCATTGGGCGAAAGTTCCGTCACAGGAACTCAGCGATACCCTTGTAGAAGCCTTTAAGGATAAACTGAAGTAACCCCGCAAACGACAAAAACCCCGTACTGACTTTATTCCGTCAGTACGGGGTTTAATGTTAATATGGAGTTTTTGTGAGCCTTCAGAAATTACTCTTTACCCACAAACCACTTGATACATCCGATAAAGGGGTTCAAGTGTAATCTTATCAAAATCTTATCAACAAGGGTTTTGAAATCCTGCAAACCCGCATTATTACCGGGTTTTTGGAGTTTTTCAATTTATTCCCACTCCACCGTTGCGGGGGGTTTGGAGGTAATATCGTAGGTGATGCGGTTGATGCCGGGGACTTCGCCGGTGATGCGAAGGCTTGCCCGTTCCAGGACTTCGAAGGGGACTCGGGTCCAGTCGGCGGTCATGAAGTCGTCGGTGGTGACGCAGCGCAGGGCTACGGTGTAGCCGTAGGTGCGGCTGTCGCCGATGACGCCTACACTCTGGGTGTTGGTAAGCACCGCGAAGTACTGGCTGGCTACGCTGCGGATGTCATCCTTTTCCAGCTCCTCCCGGAAGATGACGTCGGCCTCACGGAGAAGCTCCAGCTTCTCGAAGGTAATTTCCCCGATAATCCGCACAGCAAGGCCGGGGCCGGGGAAGGGCTGACGGAACACCAGTTCCTTGGGGATGCCCAGGGCCAGGCCGACTTTCCGCACCTCGTCCTTGAACAGGTCCCGCAGGGGCTCCACAATCTCCTCAAAGTCCATGCGCTCCGGCAGGCCGCCTACGTTGTGGTGGCTCTTGATGGTGGAGGCGTCGCCTGCGCCGCTTTCCACCACGTCCGGGTAGATGGTGCCCTGCACCAGGACAGGAATCTTGCCCAGCTTCCGGGCCTCCTCCTCGAACACCCGGATGAAGAGCTCGCCGATAATCTTCCGCTTCTTCTCCGGCTCAGTGACACCGGCCAGGGCGGAAAGGAAGGTATCCTGCACATTTGCCCGCACCAGATTGATGCCGAACTGGCCTCTAAAGATGCTCTCTACCCAGTCGCCTTCGTTCTTCCGCAGCAGGCCGTGGTCCACGAACACGCACACCAGGTTGGTGCCGATGGCCTTGTGGAGAAGCACAGCCGCCACGGCGGAGTCCACGCCGCCGCTGAGGGCGCACAGCACCCGCTTGCCTGCCAGCTTTTCCCGATAATAGGCCACGCTCCGCTCCACAAAGTCGTCCATATTCCAGGTGCCCTTGCAGCCACAGATGTCAAACAGGAAGTTATGGAGAATCTGGTTGCCATAGATGCAGTGAGTGACCTCCGGGTGGAACTGAACGCTGTAAAGCTTCCGGCTGTCGTCCTCCATGGCGGCACAGGGGCACTTATCGGTGGTTGCGGTGGTGGTAAAGCCCTCCGGCACCTGGCTGATGAAGTCCGTGTGGCTCATCCAGCACTGGCTCTCCTCCGGCACGTCCTTGAACAGACGGCTTTGCTTAGCCCGGAAGATGGTCTTGCCGTACTCGCTGCTCTTTTCTGCGCTGGACACCACGCCGCCGGCCATATAGGCCATGAGCTGAGCGCCGTAGCAGATGCCCAGCACTGGGATTCCCAGGTTCAGGATTTCCGGGTCATAGTGGGGGGACTTGGGGTCGTAAACGCTGTTGGGACCACCGGTGAAGATGATACCGGTGTACTTCTCCTGACGGATTTCCTCCAGGGTGATTTTGTTATAGGGCTTGATCTCCGCATAGACCTGCTGCTCCCGGACACGCCGGGCAATCAGCTGGTTATACTGACCACCGAAATCCAAAACAAGAATTTTCTCTTCCATGGTGCACTCCTATCTTGTTATTCTATCCTCTATATTAAACACAAAAACCTTAGGTTTGTCAACCAAAATCCCGGGGAAATTATAACCCCCTGGGGGGCTTGCGGGGAGGATTTTAGGCGTTTATAATACCCAATAGCAAGAAAAGGGGAGAAAAACAGCGTTTTTCTCCCCGGAAGAAAGGAATCCCCCCATGAAGAAACTGATTTGTCTGATTTTGGCACTTTTCATCACTATGAGTCTGGCGGCCTGCGGCGCCCAGCCTTCCCAAACCACCCAACCGGACACCACTGCCGGGACGGAAGGCACCTCCGCCGGCACCCGCACCATCACCGACCGCCGGGGACGGCAGGTGGAAATCCCCGCCCAGGTGGACACCATTGTGTGTCTGGGCTCCGGCGCTCCCCGGATTGCCGCCTACTTACAGGTCACAGACATGATGGTAGGCGCCGAGGACTGCGACAAAGGGGAGGTAACGGTGCGCCGGGATTACAGCTGGGTCTTCCATGACCAGCTGAAGGACCTTCCCAGCGTAGGCTCCGGCGGCGGCAGCGGTGAGAACAACGCCTACGCCGAGGAGATTATCAAGCTCCAGCCGGATGTGATTTTAGCAGGCTACACCGCCGAGTCTGCCGACGAGCTGCAAAACCTCACCGGAATCCCGGTGGTGAGCGTCTCCTACTCCTCCATCAATTTTGTGGACGAGAGCTTTTACGAGGCGGTGCGGATTTTCGCCCAGGTGGTGGGCGCAGAAGCCCGGGCTGAGGAGCTGCTCAGCTTCATCGACGCATGCAAGGCTGACCTGACCAAGCGCACCGCCGACGCCGGGGAATCCCCCAGCTGCTACACGGGAGCCGTCACCTTCTCCGGACGCCACGGCTTCTGCGGCACCTATGCCAACTTCGGCCCCTTCCTGGCGGTAAACGCCAAGAATGTGGCGGACGAAATTTCTGATGTAAACTACTTCGAAACGGACTTCGAGCAGGTACTGGTATGGGACCCGGACATCATCTTCTTAGACCCAGGCAACATGGACATGGTCAGTGAGGAATATGCCTCCAACCCCCAGTATTTCCAGTCCCTCCGGGCAGTACAGGAAGGAAATGTCTACACCATGCCTTCTTTTAACAGCGCCAGCACCAACATCACCTACTGCCTGATGAACGGCTACTGGACAGGCATGGTCCTCTACCCCGAGGCCTTCTCCGATTTGGACATGGAGGCGGTTGCCGAGAAGGTTCTCACCTTCATGCTGGGTGAAAACTTCTACCCCGACATGGTAGATCAGGGGCTGTACTACGGCAAGCTCACCTTGGGAGAATGATATGCAGCTAAACAGCTATCGGCAGTATCTGGGGCGGAAATGGCTGGCTTTGGGGATAGCCCTCCTGGGGGTCTGTGCCTCCGCCCTCTGGTCCATCTCCGCCGGTTCGGCAGGGCTTTCCGTGGGAGACATTCTCCGGTCCCTTATCCACCCTGGAACGGACAGCAACAGTATCATACTCTGGAATGTGCGGCTGCCCCGGGCAGCCGCCGCTCTGGTAATTGGCATGGGTCTGGCGGTGAGCGGCTGCGTGATGCAGAACGTCCTCCGCAACCCCATGGCCTCCGCCTCCACCCTGGGTGTTTCCCAGGGGGCTTGCTTTGGAGCGGCGGTAGGCATTGTGTTCTTTGAGGGGGGCGTGCAGGTGGGCAACACCACCGCCAACTTCACCGTCACCAATCCCACGGTGGTTTCCCTCTTTGCCTTTCTGGGCGGCATGACCACCACCGCCGTGATTATCGGCCTGTCCCGGGTACGCCGGGGCAGCCCCTCCACCATGGTGCTGGCGGGTGTGGCCTTAAGCTCCATTTTCTCCGGCATGACCACCATGATTCAGTACTTTGTGGACGATGTGAAGCTGGCTTCTTTGGTGTACTGGACCTTCGGCAGTCTGAGCAAGGCAGGCTGGGGAGAAATTGCCATGATTACCGCCGTCACCGCCCTGGCCATGGGGTTCTTCTTCTACCACCGGCTGAACTTCAACGCCATGGAAGCGGGAACCGCCACCGCCAAAAGTCTGGGGGTTCCGGTGGACTTTCTCACCCTTTCCAGCATGGTGCTCTGTGCCCTGGTGACGGCGGTGTGTGTGGCCTTTACCGGCTCCATTGCCTTTATTGGCCTCATTGCCCCCCATATTATGCGGAAATTCGTAGGCAGCGACTATCGGTTCCTCCTTCCCGGCTCTGCCCTGGGAGGGGCGGTGCTGCTGCTTTTGGCGGATGTGGCTTCCCGGTCGGTGCTGCCTCCGGCGGTGCTGCCCATCGGAGCCCTGACCTCCTTCCTGGGAGCGCCCATGTTTTTGTATTTGTGTCTGAAAGGAGGAAAAGGCACATGATTGAGATTAAAAATCTTGCTTTTTCTTACGGAAATCAGGATGTGCTCACGGATATTTCCTTTTCCGTGGAGCCGGGACAGTGCGTGGGGATTCTGGGGAACAACGGCGCCGGAAAAAGCACCCTCATCACCTGCATCAACCGGATTCGCAAGCCCAGAAAGGGGCAGGTGTTCCTGGATGGGGTGGATGTGCAGAAGCTGGGGCGGAACGCCCTGGCGAAGAAAATCGCCTATGTGGCCCAGAAAAACGAGATGACCAATGCCACGGTGTTTGACTGTGTGCTTTTGGGGCGTACGCCCCACATCCGCTGGTCCATCTCCCAGAAGGACTTGGACATCTGCGAGGAGACCCTGAAACTTCTGGGGATTGACCACTTGAAGCTGCGGAATGTGGAGGCTCTCTCCGGAGGCGAGATGCAGAAGGTGATGCTGGCGAGAGCCCTGGTGCAGGAGCCGGAGCTTCTTCTCCTGGACGAGCCTACCAGTAACTTAGACCCTCGAAACCAGTACGAAATGATGGAGCTGGTGCAGAAAATCGCCCATGAAAAGGGCCTGGCGGTGCTGATTGTGATTCACGATCTGAACCTGGCCCTGCGGTACTGCGACCGGTTCTTCTTCATCAAGGACCACCGGGGCTTTTCCTACGGCGGCCGGGAGACCGTCACCGCCGAGACCATCGGGGCGGTGTACGGCATTGCCGCCCAGGTGACCCAGCTGCAAAAGAAGCCTGTGGTGGTATTTCAGTAAGGAGGAAATGTATGAAAACTTGGGAAGATTGCGTGGCCTTCCACGGTCACGCCTGCGGCGGCCTGACCATCGGCTACAAGGCCGCCCTGTATGCGGCAAAACTTCTGGACCTGCAATTCTCCGATGACGAGCAGGTGGTGTGCATCAGCGAAAACGATGCCTGCGGCGTGGATGCCATCCAGGTGATGCTGGGCTGCTCCATTGGAAAAGGGAATCTGCTGTTTCACCTCCGGGGAAAGCAGGCCTTCTCCTTTTACAACCGGAAAACGGGGGAATCTGTCCGCCTGGTGCTGAAACCCCGGGAAATGTCCCGGGAGGAGTCCTTCGCCTACTACCAGAGCTGCGACCCGGCGGAGATGTTCACGGTGAAGGAAACCACCCTCACTCTGCCGGAAAAGGCCCGGCTCTTTGATTCTTATGTGTGCAGCTGCTGCGGAGAAGTCACCGGCAGCAACTGGATCCGCCTGGCCGGGGACAAGAAGCTGTGCCTGGACTGCTACGAGACTTACGACCGCTTCCATGTATAAGGAGCCGCCCTTCCCACCCGGGAAGGGCGTTTTCTTATGGAAAAAACGGAAAATCTGTGGTATAATGGGGAAAACACCAAAAGGAGATTGCCTGTGAAAAAGATTTTGTTTGTGTGCCTGGGGAATATTTGCAGAAGCCCCATGGCGGAGTTTATTTTGAAGGACATGGCAGAAAAGGCCGGGAAAAGCAAAGACTTTTTCATCGCCTCCGCCGCTGTGAGCCGGGAGGAGGAGGGGAGCCCGGTGTATCCCCCTGCCCGGCGGGAGCTGGCAGCCCACGGCATTTCCTGCGCCGGGAAAACCGCCCGGCAGATTACCCGGCAGGACTGTGCGGATTTTGACTACATCTACTACATGGACAGCAGCAACGGTCGGCGCTTGCGGAGTATGTTCCCGGGGGAAACCAAGTTCCAGCCCCTTCTTTCCCGGGATGTGGCAGACCCCTGGTACACCGGGGACTTTCAGACCGCCTACCGGGACATTGCAGAAGGCTGCCAGCGGATTTTGGAGGAATTGGGCTGATGGACAAGGTGCGTCTGGAAGAAGGGCTGAACCAACTGCCCCTTTATACCTATGAATACATTCGCCCCGAAAGCCTGGACTTTACCCAGCGGGTGCGGCAGGTGTGCCAGCAGGAGTGTCCCATGTACGGCAAGACCTGGGCCTGTCCCCCGGGGGTGGGGACGGTGGAGGAATGCCGGGAGCGGTGCCTGAGCTATGGGGAATGCCTGATCATCGGCACCGTCACCCAGGTGCAGGACATCTCCAATCTGGAGGAGTGCCTTTCCACCCGGGGTGACCACGAGGCCATCACCAACCAGGTGGGGGATTTGCTCCGGGAGCAGGGGGCAGAGCCTTATATCCTGTCCTCCCAGGCCTGCGCCCTGTGTGCCCACTGCACCTATCCCGAGGGCAAGCCCTGCCGCCACCCGGAGAAAATGCACCCCTGCATCGAAAGCCACGGCATCAACCTCATCCCCACCCTGGAAGCCATGGGTCTGGAATTTACCTACAGCCAGGATGTGATTACCTGGTATTCCCTGCTGTTTTTCAACACATAAGCCTTTTCCCAAGAAACGTGATAAAAACAGGAGCACAGCTGCCGACTACCGGCACTATGCTCCTGTTTTTACCGTTTCAGCAGGATAATTTTCTTGCCCCGCTTTTGTGCGTATTGCAGCGTGGCATAAGCCCCACCGAAATTGCGCCATACCATAGCAATCAGGTAGTCACTATGGTCCACAAGCCACCTGTTGCGGGCAGGGATTGCCCGCTTATAGTGTATACCCGCCAACTCAGAGGGAATCAGAATATCATCAAAACTTGTTTCATAATATTCCCGATGCTCGTTTAATTTTTGCTGCATATATGGCAGCACAAGGGTAAGCCGAATCTCCTTATGGGGATATTGCCTCTTCAAATTGCGGACAGCAGCCGCAGAAAATGCATCGAACTCCCCCATGCCCCCCACATAACAGTGGAGCGAATACTCATTTTCCATCAGCCTTTCCAGTGCATTTTCTATCAGTTTCGTACAGGAGCCAAAAACTTCTCTGTGCCCCGCAAAGGTACAAGTAATCATTGCATTCCCTCACATATATCAGAAATACAGCTTGTAGAGTGAATTATAAAATATTTTCTATAAAACGCAAACTGTATAAAGGAATCATTTACACAGATTATTATAATGGCAGAACGGAAAAAATACAATATAGGAAAGCGAGGAATTGCGAGGGATTTTTAAATGGAATTGGATTATCGAGCCATTGGCAAGCGCATAAAAATTGCCCGTATCAAGGCAGATTTGACCCAGGAAGCATTGGCAGAGAAAGCGTCCCTTTCTGCAACACACATGAGCAATATTGAAACCGGCAACTCAAAATTGAGTTTGCCTACCATTGTATCTTTGGCAAATGCCCTTTCCGTTTCTGTGGACGAGTTTTTGTGCGACAGCGTGATACATTCCAAAGATATTTATTCCCAGGAGATACAAAACCTGGTTTCCGATTGCGATGAATACGAAATTCGCATGATTGCAGACTTCGTAAGGGTCGCAAAGGAAACCATACGCAAAAACGCCAAATGGAAAGCGTAAACAGGAAAAGCAGTCGTACCCCTGGTCGGCGAGTCGCCGCTGACAATGCGCACGGCGGCTTTCTGCTACTTGTTCTTTCCCTGACCCGCCCGGTATCGTTCTATGGTGCGATGCCGGGCTTTTTCATACTTTCAATCGACAGCGTGGGAAAGAAGCAGCCCATAAACACACAAAACCCAAACGGGGGCAGGGGCTGAACCCCCGCACCCGAGCCAAAGCGAAGGGTCAATCCCGGTTGGTTCCACCCGGGGGATTCTTAAGGGGGGAACAATTCGAGCGGGAGCGAGTTGTTCCCCCCTTAAGCCGGCTTCTTTGCTTCCTTTCTTGCCGGAGCAAGAAAGGAAGGCCCCGCTGGCAAGCGCTTGCAGAAAGCCGATTGGAGAACAGACTGAAAGGTTATAACCGGATGTCGATAACCACCAGCAAGTACCACCCCATCAGCAAAACATATCTGCGACCCCCGCTTGCTCCCTCAGTCACCTGCGGTGACAGCTCCCTCCCGGAGGGAGCTATACGCCTGTGCTACTTCACATTGGCTTGTGCTTATGAGAAAGTGCCTGCTGTGAATCCCTCAGTCACGGCGAAGGCCACCGGGGGCTCCCCGGCCGTGCCAGCTCCCACAGGCCGGGAGCCTTTGGGACGGGCTTCGGGGGCTGCTTTTATGTATTGCGGATTATAAGAACCGTGGTATAATAGGGGTAACAACCCCTAAAGGAGGCGGCTGCCTTGGAAAAGAACCCAAACATTCTCACCCTGGTGGAAAAAAAGAAACGCACCCTCCCCGGGCTGCTCTTCAATCGACTGACCCTGGTTGTGGTGCTGCTGCTCTTGCAGGTGGTGGTGCTGCTGGGGCTTTTCCTCTGGTTTGACCGATGGCTGCCCAGCATTTACGGTGCCAGCACCATTTTTTCCCTGCTGGTCATTTTGTATCTGCTCAACGGCCGGATGGACCCCACAGGAAAAATCACCTGGCTGGTGGTCATTATGCTTCTTCCCGTTTTCGGAGGCCTTTTGTACCTCTTTACCGAGCGGGACATCGGCCACCGGGCTATGGCCCGGCTGATGCAGAAGCGCAGCGATGATACCCAGCTGGCCATCCCCCAGGACCCGGAAACCATGGAAAAGCTCCGGGAGGAATGCCCCGGTGCGGCGGCTATGGCCCGGTACATCCACCGTAGCGGCTGTTTTCCCGTATACGAAAACACCAATCTCACCTACTTCCCCCTGGGGGAGGATAAGTTCCGCCAGCTGCTGCTGGAGCTTCAAAAAGCGGAAAAGTTCATCTTTTTGGAGTATTTTATCGTGGCAGAAGGGCTGATGTGGGGCTCCGTGCTGAAAATCCTGGCCGAGAAGGCCGCCCAAGGGGTGGAAGTGCGGGTCATGTACGACGGCACCAACGAGTTCACCACCCTGCCCCACGACTATCCCCAGCGGCTGGAGAAGCTGGGAATCCGGTGCAAAATGTTCGCCCCCGCCTCTTTGATGGTGTCCACCCACTACAACTACCGGGACCACCGGAAGATTCTGGTGATTGACGGCCACACCGCCTTTACGGGAGGCATCAACCTGGCGGACGAGTACATCAACCAGAAGGTCCTCCACGGCCATTGGAAGGACACCGCCCTGATGCTCAAGGGAGAGGCGGTGCGGAGCTTCACCCTGATGTTTTTGCAGATGTGGTGCCTGGACGAAAAGCAGATGGACTACCAGAAGTACCTGTACCAGCCCATCCCCCCGGCAGACCCCGCCCCGGGCTTTGTGATTCCCTACGGGGACTGTCCCCTGGACCGGGATAAGGTGGGACGGCAGGTGTATATGGACATTCTCAACCGGGCGGAGCGGTACGTGTATATCATGACCCCCTACCTGATTCTGGACGGAGACATGGAGGACGCCCTGATTTACGCCGGAGAGCGGGGGGTGGACGTGCGGATCATCCTGCCGGGGATTCCCGACAAGGTTTCCCCCTACGCCCTGGCCTACACCCACTACCGGCGGCTTCTGGATGCGGGGGTGAAGCTGTACCAGTATACCCCCGGCTTCGTCCACGCCAAGGTGTTTTTAAGCGACGACCGGGAGGCGGTGGTGGGGACCATCAATCTGGACTACCGGAGCCTTTACCACCACTTTGAGTGCGCCGCCTATCTCTACGGCACCACCTGTCTGCCGGACATCGCCCGGGACTTTGGAGAAACCCTCCAAAAGTGCCAGCGGGTCACCCGGGAGAGCATGAAGCAGGAGCCCCTCATGCGAAAAGTCATGGGTCCCCTGCTGAAAGCCTTTGCCCCGCTTCTGTAAGAACAACAAAAAACCAGGACTTTTGAAGTCCTGGTTTTTTCTTATTTCTTCATCTCTGCCATGTAGGCATCGCAGACGGTGGTGACATCTCCCTGCATCTTCTGTACGCCCTTGTCAATCCACAGCGCGTGGTCGCAGAGCCTGCGAACCTCGGAGATGTTATGGGAGACATACAAAAGGGTGGTGCCGCCGGAGAGCATTTCCTCCATTCGCTTGGCACACTTTTCCCGGAATTTGTAGTCGCCCACGGAGAGAATCTCATCCACAATGAGAATCTCCGGCTTTACCATGGTGGCAATGGAGAAGCCCAGTCTTGCCCGCATACCGGAGGAGAAGTTTTTCAGGGGGGAGTCCAGGAATTCGTGGAGATCGGCAAAGTCCACGATTTCGTCAAAATGCTCCTTCATAAACTGCTCCGTATGCCCCAGGACACAGCCGTTCAGGAAGATATTTTCCCGGGCGGTCATCTCCTGGTCGAAGCCGGCACCCAGCTCGATGAGGGGGGCGATAAAGCCGTCTACAGTGATGGAGCCCTTGTAGGGCTTGAGGATACCGCTGATGGCTTTGAGCAGGGTGGACTTGCCGGAGCCGTTGGTGCCGATGAGGCCCCAGGCCTCTCCCTGCCGCACCTGGAAGCTCACATCCTTCACCGCCAGAAACTCCTGGAACATAAGCTTTTTGGTCACCAGCTTAATGAAGTATTCCTTCAGGTTGTCGATTTTTTCACTGGCCAGGTTGAACCGGATGGTCACATGGTCCACATCAATGATAATCTTTTTGTCGTCCATGGGTTACCTCTTAGATATACAGGATGAAGTTGTCCTGAGTTTTCCGGAAGCTGAAAGCGCCGATGAAGAGCATAATCACAGCGGCGCCGCAGCCCAGGAGGGTGAGCTGTGCCGAGGGAAGCCGTCCATAGTAGATGATGTCCCGGAACTGGCCCACATAGTAGTACATGGGATTCAAGTGGGTAACAATCCACTGCAAATTCTGGGGCAGCATCTCCAGAGGATAGAAAATGGGGGTCAGGTACATCCAGGCGGTAGTCACCGCATTGTAGATGTACTGAATGTCCCGGAAGAACACATTGGCCTGGGCCAGGAACAGTCCCAGACCCACAGTGAACACATACAGCTGGAAGATAATCCAGGGGAACAGCAGGGCATACCAGGTGACCCGGGCCCGGGTGGCGATGATAACCAGCACCAGAGCGCCCAGGGAGAACACCAGATCCACCATGCCGCTGGTAATCCGGGCCAGGGTGAAGATATACTTGGGCACATAGGCCTTTTTCAGCATGGCGCTGCTGCTGGTGATGGAGAAGATGGCCTGATGGGTAGAGGAGTTCATAAAGTTGAACAGCAGCTGACCGCAGAACAGGTACACCGGGAAATTGACGATATTCCGGCTGAACATGGTGGAAAACACGATGGTCATGACCACCATAATGAGCAGGGGGTTGAGAATGCTCCACACATAGCCCAGGAAACTCCGGCGGTATTTGAGCTTCACATTTTTAACCACCAACAGCTTCAAAAGGTCTTTGTATTTGTAAAATTCAGCCCAGAAGGCTTTGAGATTTTGAATCATGGATGTTATATACTCCTTATGACAGTAATCTTAAAAGAAGGAACGCTGCACGCTTATCCTTTAATCCCCTGCCTTTCCCGGAAGGCTCCTGGCCAGCTTTCCGATTCGGTTGCCCTTCATACCCCGGCAGGTAGCTTTGAAAGCCTGCCAGGGGGAGAGGGTGTAAAGGCTCCGTTTGCTCACTGCGTAGTACGCAGCGTACACAAGGGCCAGAGGAAGCCCCAGGATATACCGGGTGGTCGCCCCCCGGTTCTCAAAATAGGTTTCCGTGTAGCCGTGAAACCAGGTGGAAACCTCCTGGGCTACGGAGGCAATGGCCTCCGGCACATAGTAAATGGAAAGTCCTGCCCGGCGGCAGTCGGTGAGGAATTTCAGCTCCTCCTCCCCACCGTTGCCGGTTCCCGCACCCAGCAGGGTGTCAAACCGGACGCCGGAACGAAGCAGGGACTGGCGGCGGAAAGAAATCTGCCAGGAGCTGACCCGGCAGGTGTAGGGAAAGTGAAGCTGCCGCACCCGGTTTCCCAGGGAGGCAGGACGGCCTACCATATTGAAAACAATGACGTCTGCATGAGGGAGCTTTTCGTAAGCCTCCAGGATGATTTTCTCATAATCCGGCACGAATACCTCGTCATCGTCACACAGAAGGCACACATCGGCGGTAGATTTCTCCATGGCCATGTTCCGGCTCCGGGTCAGGCCCCGATCCCGGGTGGCGTACATCCGGGCAGTTCCGGTTTTGGTGGGCACCTGGGAAAAATCCTCCCGGTCACATTGGTTGATGATCAGCACGTCTCCTGTAAGCCGGGAAGAATCCACCAGGGAAAAATCCTTCTGGTGCATACAGGAAAGCAAAACCTCCAGCTTCACAGGGCACCTCGCTTCCACAGATACCGGGCATACTTTTTCACACCCCGGCAGGCATAGGAACAAAAACACACCAGCGTCTTGAGCCGCCCCATGCCGTGATACCGATAGGTGCGGTAGGTGAGACGGGCAGAGTGGAGCTTGTTGCCGGACTTTCCGGTGGTGGAAAGCCGGTATTTAAGAAGGGGCTCATTGATGGCACAGCCGTAGCGATACTTTTCAAAAACCTCCAGCCACATGAGGTAGTCCTCGTGGGCATCGTCGTGGTGCATGGGAAACTCCCGGGCAACGGCAGTCCGGATGAGCACGGAGGAGCAGCCGATGTAATTCTGCTGGAGCATATCCCGGTAGGTAAGGTCCTCTTTCACCGGCAGCACATAGCCTGTGAGCCGTCCCTCCGGGGTCATCAGCTCCCGGGCGGTGGAGCAAATCACAGCTTGCTTCTGCCGGATTCTGTCCAGCTGGAGCCGGAGCTTCTCCTCTGCCCAGTAGTCGTCGGCATCCAGAAAGGCCACATACTCCCCTCTGGCCAGGGAAACCCCCCGATTCCGGGTCTGGGCCACCCCCTGATTCTTCTCGTTGCGCACATAGCGGACCCTGGGCTCACCCCGGTAGCGGGTCATGAGCCCCGGCAGGTCATCGGTGGAGCAATCGTCCACCACAATTACCTCCAGGGGTACTTGCTGTCCCAGCGCCGAGTCAATAGCCATGGCAATATAGCGGGTACAGTTGTAAGCCGGAATGACCACGGAAACGAAATCTTTGATATATTGTTCCATTTTTACCTTGCTCCTGACATGGGCTGACTGGGGATTCTTTCCCAAAAACTTACATCTTTCTGGGATTATAACACAAACCCGGAAGTTTTGCAAGATAAAACAGCCTGTCTTATCGGGGGATACAAACATTCCTCCCGGACAGACGCCGGGAGGAAAATTGTCAGGAATCCCCGCCTTTTTCCGGAAGGCCGGCAGGTTCTGCCTGGTGTTTTTGCCCGATTCGCCGGACTTCTGCCTCCATGATGTTTCCGAAGGTCTTTTCGTCCAGGGCAAGGCTTTCTTTGGCGGCTTCGGACTCGTCTGCAAAGGCGTCAAAAGCGGCCTGCTTCTGGGCAAGCAAATCCCGAATCCGCTCGTCCACCGTATCCTGACACAGGAGCCGGTAAACCAGCACATTCCGGGTCTGCCCCATACGGTAGGCCCGGGAAATGGCCTGATTTTCCATGGAGGGCTTGAACTGGGGCTCGCAGAGGATGACCACGCTGGCAGACTGGATGTTCAGCCCCGTGCCTCCCGCCTGAATCTGGGCGGTGAGCACCGTCCCCCCAGGAGCCCGGTCAAACCGGTCAATCATAGCCTGCCGCTCCTGGGGGGCAACGGAACCGGTGATGGGGCCAATGCACTGCTGCCCCAAAAGGGTGGAGATTTTTCCAATGGTATCCAGGAAGAAGGAGAACACAATCACCTTCCGCCCTTCGGCGGCAGCCTCCTGAATCAGCTCCAGCATCCGGGCGGCCTTGGAGGAACAGGCGGGGTCGTTTACGTTCCAGGAGACCCGCCGGGCATCGTTGTACCGCTTTTCCAGCACGGCGGCCTCGTATACCCGCTCCTCCTCCCGGGTCAGGCTGCACCATTCCTCGTTTTCAATCAAATCCGGAAGCTCCGTCAGCACGTCCTCCCGCTTTCGGCGGTAGTACACCGGGGCAATCTTCTTCCGGAACTGGGGCGCCGCCGCCAAAGAGGCGATTCCCCGAACCGTCTCCGCCACCTCCGGCTGCAAAATGGAAATCAGGGCAATCATCTCATCCACCTTGTTTTCCAGAGCGGTGCCGGTCATAAACAGGAGCCTTTCTGCGTGGCGGGCAATCTCCTTGACGTGGTTTGTCCGCTGGGCTTCCGGGTTTTTGATGTAGTGGGCTTCGTCCACCGTCAGCATGGAAAAGCGGAAGCTGCTGTCCAAATAGAAATACTCGGTGGTCTCGTAGGTGGTGACCCCCACGCCGCCCCCCTCCATCCAGGACTGGAAGGCCCGGCCCCGGTCTGAACCGTGGATTTTATGGGCCGGCAGGCAGCTGTGTTTGGAAATCTCCCGGCACCAGTTTTCCACCACGCTGGCAGGGCATACCACCAAAAAGTGGGTGGCGCCGTCATTTTTCAGGGAAACCATGGCGGCGATGGCCTGGACGGTCTTGCCCAGACCCATCTCGTCCCCCAGAAGCACCCTTCTTTGGGCCAGAATGTACTTAACGCCCCACGCCTGGTACCGGCGGAGGCTGCACCGCAGCCCCTGGGGCTGGAAGGAAACCTCCTGAATCTTTTGGGCCAGCTCCTCCGGCAGGCCGTACCGGGAATCCTCCGTCCCCAAAAGGCCGGGGCGCAGTTCCTCCAGAATATGGAAGAAGGCAAAGGCGTTGGCTTCAAAATCTGCCCAGGCGGAAGCCTCATCCAGCCAGGCCAGGGAAACCTGGCTGGAAAGAACCCCCTGCCCTTCCTGCCAGGCCGGGTTTTCCCGGAAGCCCGCAAGAAAACGGTAAGCCTTCTCCGCCTTGTCCTTTTTCTCTCTGGAGGTAAACAGCCACCGCAGGCCGCTTTGCCCCGGGGCAATATCTGCCAAAGCGTTCTTTATGGCATTTCCATATGTCCCCAGGATTTTTTCCGAGACCTGAGCCTGTTCTGCGGTCATCCGGTACTGGGCAAGGGCGGTGACCAGGGCGGTGGCGCCGGGAGTTTTGTTGTCGGTGCTCAGGCGGATTTTCAAGCCCTTCCCCGCCTCTTCCCCCAGGTCATTGACCATTTCTTTGATGGTGCGGGCACCCTCGTCGCTGATGCCGTCAATGGCGGCAAGGCCCGAAACCGAGGCGGAATCCAGGTCCGCAACCGTGGCAAAGCCCCTGTCCCGGAGGGTTTTCACCCGGATGCCCTGCTTTCCCCGGTTCAGCTCCTCCACAGGGATTTCCTGCAAAATCCGGAGCTTTTCCTGGGCAATGAGACCATCTGCCGCCTGGTTGACCCCGGCCCGGTACTGCGCCAAAGCATCGGCGCATTGGGTCAGCCGGGCAAGAAACTCCCCAAAATCCCGCTGTAAGCGTCTGGTATCTTCGGACGTAAAAGACCTTGCCATAAAGGACGCCTCCCGTTTTCGTTTGTTGGTGCTTTCAGTATATCACAGCCCTTCGGGGGGTGGCAATCCCCCAAAAAGCCGCCCCCGGCAGGAAACATCCTGTCGGGGGGTGGGAGAAACGGAATTACAGCTGGCAGTAAGCCACAGCGGTCTTGGCAGCCAGCCGGGCATTGTTGAACACCAGCTGGATGTTGGACTCCAGGGAGTCGCCGCCGGTGAGCTCGGAAACCCTTGCCAGCAGGAAGGGGGTGGTAGCCTTGCCGTGGATGCCCTTTTCCTTGCACTCGGCAACGGCCTGGTCGATGGCGGCGTTGATCACCTCTGCAGGCATGGCGTAGGCATCGGGGATGGGGTTGGTCACCAGCATGCCGCCCCGGAAGCCCAGAGCGTTCTGAGTAGCGAAAGCCGCAGCCAGCTCCTGGGGGGTGTCCATCCGGTAGTCAACGGAGAAGCCGGAGTGGGGGGTGTAGAAGGCGGGGAGTTCTTCGGTGCCGTAGCCGATGACGGGCACGCCCTTGGTCTCCAGATACTCCAGGGTCAGGCCCAGGTCCAGAATGGACTTGGCACCGGCGCAGACCACCATCACCGGGGTCTGAGCCAGCTCTTCCAGGTCGGCAGAGATGTCCATGGTGGTCTCTGCCCCCCGGTGTACGCCGCCGATGCCGCCGGTGGCGAAAATCTTGATGCCGGCCATGTGGGCAATAATCATGGTGGTGGTAACGGTGGTAGCCCCGTCCTCACCCCGGGCGCACAGTACGGCCAGATCCCGGCGGGAGGCCTTGGCAATGGCCTGGCCCTTCTTGCCGAAGTACTCAATCTCTTCGGGGGTGAGGCCAGCCTTCAGGCGGCCGCCGATGACGGCAATGGTGGCAGGCACGGCACCGTTGTCCCGGATAATCTTCTCCACAGCCAGAGCGGTTTCCACGTTCTGGGGGTAGGGCATACCGTGGGAGATGATGGTGGACTCCAGAGCCACCACAGGCTTACCGGCAGCCAGCGCTTCGGCTACCTCGGGTTTTACATCCAGATACTTGTTCAGCATAATCATTCACCTTTCTTATCCTATGTTGTTATGGCTCAAAGCCCCATGCGGGACTGAAGCAGCGTACTGCTCATGGCGGGGTTGATGGTCTCAATCGATTCCATGGTGATGGAACCGGCGGCCACGCAGGCCAGGGCGGCTTCCTCCAGCTCCAGGCCCTCCATATAGGCCCAGGCCAGAGCGGCGGCGGTGGAATCTCCGCAGCCGGTGGTGCTGACCATCTTTCCGGGAATCACATCCACCCACAGCTGTTTCTCCGCCTCAGCGGCGTATACCCCCTGACCGCCCATGGAGAGGAACACCCGCTGAACCCCCTTATCCAGCAGCACCCGGGCGGCCTTTTCCGCCTCCTGCCGGGAGGAAATAGTCACCCCGGAAAGAAGCTCCGCCTCCACCCGGTTGGGTTTCAGGGTGTGAATCCGGTGTAAGATCGGCAGGAGCTTTTCCGCCTTTTTCGTGGAAACCGGGTCGCAGAATAGGGGTGCGGTGCAGTTTTCCGCTAAGTACACCAAAGATTCTCTGGGGATGTTGGTGTCCGTCACCACCACCTGGGCATTTTGCAGGGTGGAGAGGTTGGCGGCCAGGTACGAGGGGGTAATCTGCTTGCAGATTTCCATGTCGGAAACCGCCAGCACCATCTCCCCCTGGGGGTCTGCAATATACAGGTAGGTAGAGGTGGTACCTCCCGGCACCCGAAGCACATGGCTGGCGTCAATCCCCAGCTCCTGACAGGAGGCGGCTACCTGCTGACCGTGAATGTCCTCCCCAAAGGCGCTGAGAAGCTTCACCTCCTGCCCCAGCAGGGCCAGGTTGTGGGCAATGTTCCGTCCCACACCCCCCAGGCTCACGGTTACATGGCCGGGATTGGAGTCCGCCGGAACCAGGGCACCGAAGGAAGCGCCGCCGATGTCCACATTCACGCCCCCCACCACCACGCAGTAGCTGCCGGAGCGGAGGACATAGCCTTTCCCGGCGATGTAGCCCTTCTTGGACAGGTTGGAGATATGCACCCCCACGGAGGAGCGGGTGATTCCCAGAGCCTCCGCCAACTCCTGCTGGGAAATCATGGGGTTGGCCTGAATCAGCTGCAATATCTGTCTTTCCCGCTGGGTCAAGGGTCTCACCTCTCTAAAGAAAAGTTAATAAAATAATTCTATGCTTATATTACACCCCTTCTCCCCATTTGTCAACAGGTATTTTTCCCAAAGCTGCGGTAAGAAGCAAAGGCAGGCAGCTTCTGTAAATCTCCGGGAATTGGGCAAGGGGCAGGGGGTTCTCCCCCAGCCCCACCTCCACGGTGTAGCCGGGGCGGCGGAAGGTCTTGATAAACCAGTCTTTGTACCCGGCGAAGGCGGAAAGATAGGGGGTGTCCGCCAGAGCATAGCCGCTGACCTGGGCCAGGGCCTTCCCCAACTCCCGGGCTCCGGGGATTTCCAGACCGCCGTACTGCCAGTAAATCTCCTGCCCCTGGCTGTGCAGGGCCACCACCACCTCCGGTTGAACCTCCCGGGTAAAGGCCGCCAGGGCCCGGGTCTCCGGCTGGTTCAGGGGACTGCTCCCCACATAGTCCCGGGGCGCCGGAGCAGTGACCCCTAAAAGTGCCTTGTTTTTCCGGGCCTGCCGCCAGCCCGCCGGGTAGTTCAGGTTCAAATCCGTCCCCAGAAGGTTGGCTTTCCAGCCCTCAGGAAAGGGGATTTCCGGGTAATGGACGGCGATTTTCTCCCCCAGGGCGTACTGGGGACTGTCAGGAGCCACAGCCCCGGTGACCAGATCCACCCCGTCTGGGTTTACCAGGGGCACCAGGTGGATGGTGCAGACTTCCGCCAAAGCCCTGGCAGATACCCCCAGAAGGGTGTCATTTTCTTTCAGGGCCCGGGCACAGTCCCGGGCAAATTCCAGAAGAACCAAAGCGGTAATCCACTCGTTGGCATGGTGAGCGGCGGAAAAAAGCACCGACCGCTCCCCAAAGCCCATACTCAGCGCCAACACCTGCCGCCGGAAAGGGGTACAGCCCAGACTCCGAAGCCGTGCCTGGGGACAGTCAGCGGCAAGGGTCTTTAGGGTTTCCCGGCAGGATTCATAGGAAATGGGCGGATGGACAATGGACATTTTCATCACCTCATCCCCATTGTATGCACCCCTTTGACTACGAAAAAACCCCCTCCCGAAATTGGGAGGGGGGTAAAATGCTATGGGGTTGGGATTACAGCTGAGGACCGGCGGCAACCAGAGCCTTGCCGGCGTCGTTGCCGGTGTACTTCACGAAGTTCTTGATGAACCGGGCAGCCAGGTCCTGAGCCTTGGCATCCCACTCCTTGGCGTCGGCGTAGGTGTCCCGGGGATCCAGGATGCCGGAGTCCACGCCGGGCAGGGCGGTGGGCACAGAGAGGTTAAAGTAGGGGATGGTCTTGGTCTCGGCCTTCAGGATGGAGCCGTCCAGGATGGCGTCGATGATGCCACGGGTATCCTTAATGGAGATACGCTTGCCGGTGCCGTTCCAGCCGGTGTTCACCAGGTAAGCCTTGGCGCCGGAGGCCTCCATCTTCTTTACCAGCTCCTCTGCATACTTGGTGGGATGCAGCTCCAGGAAAGCCTGGCCGAAGCAAGCGGAGAAGGTGGGAGTGGGCTCGGTGATGCCGCGCTCGGTGCCAGCCAGCTTGGAAGTGAAGCCGGACAGGAAGTAGTACTGAGCCTGCTCGGGGGTCAGCACGGAAACGGGAGGCAGCACGCCGAAAGCGTCAGCAGACAGGAAGATGACGTTCTTGGCTGCGGGAGCGGCGGACACGGGGCGCACGATCTTCTCGATGTGCTCGATGGGGTAGGACACACGGGTGTTCTCGGTGGTGGAGCCGTCAGCGAAGTCGCACACGCCGTTGGCGTCCACGGTCACGTTCTCCAGCAGAGCATCCCGGCGGATGGCGTTGTAGATGTCGGGCTCGGACTCCTTGTCCAGGTTGATAACCTTGGCGTAGCAGCCGCCCTCGAAGTTGAACACGCCGTTGTCGTCCCAGCCGTGCTCGTCGTCACCGATCAAAAGACGCTTGGGGTCGGTGGACAGGGTGGTCTTGCCGGTGCCGGACAGGCCGAAGAACAGAGCGGTGTTCTCGCCGTTCATGTCGGTGTTGGCGGAGCAGTGCATGGAAGCCATGCCCTTCAGAGGCAGGAAGTAGTTCATCATGGAGAACATGCCCTTCTTCATCTCGCCGCCGTACCAGGTGTT
>LHCFC01400__coassemble_1646_pt1 | contig 20501 bp, 16 predicted proteins | sample LHCFC01400__metabat2_low_PE_055 | metagenome-assembled genome bin LHCFC01400 | reverse complement strand
AGTAAGGCCCTGCTGGCAAGCACTTGCAGAAGGCTGATTGGATAACAGACTGAAAGGCTGTAACCGGGTGACGATGACCTCAAGCAAGTACCAACCCAAAAGCAAACCGTTAGCTTACCGCCCGCTGGCTCCCTCAGTCACCTGCGGTGACAGCTCCCTCCCGGAGGGAGCTATAAGCCTGTGCCACTTCACATTGGCTTGTGCTTTTGGGGAAGCGCCTACTGTGAATCCCTCAGTCACGCCTCCGGCGTGCCAGCTCCCTTTGGCAAGGGAGCCTTGCGGGCAGTGCCCGCAGCCAATTCCGCACGGGAATCTTCTGCGAATCGTCACTGCCCCTCCAGTGCCCGGTAACGTTACCGAGCAAAATGGGGAGCGAAAACATGGACACTGTGCACGCATTGACAGCGGCGGCTTGCCGCCAACTTCTTCCCTATTCCCTAAAAAAGGGGCCGCCCTTTCGGGCAGCCCCTTGCTTTTATTCTTCTGCCTTGGCGTCAGCAATAATCTTTGCCTGGTTCGCCTTGGGGACTTCCTCGTACCGCTCAAATTTCAGGGTGAAGGAGCCTCTGGCCTGGGTCATGGCCCGCAGGTCGATGGCATAGCTGCTCATCTCCGCCATGGGCACCTCGGCCTCTACCACGGTGTTGCCGTCTCCGGCGGGGTTCATACCCATCACACGGCCCCGGCGCTTGTTCAGGTCGCCGATGACGTCGCCCATGTAGCTGTCCGGCACGGTGACCGCCAGGGAACCGATGGGCTCCAGCAGGGTGGGAGCAGCGTTGGGCATGGCCTCCTTGAAGGCCAGGATGGCAGCCATCTTAAAGGCCATTTCGTTGGAGTCTACCGGGTGGTAGGAGCCGTCGTACAGAGTGGCCTTCATGTTCACCATGGGATAGCCTGCCAGGGGTCCCTTCTGGACTGCTTCCCGCAGACCCTTTTCCACTGCCGGGTAGAAGTTCTTGGGCACGGAGCCGCCGAAGACTTCCTCGGCGAAGATCAGATCGTCCTGCTCCTCCTGGGGCTCGAAGCGCACCCACACGTCACCAAACTGGCCGGAACCGCCGGTCTGCTTCTTGTGACGGCCGTGAGCCTCCACCTTCTTCTTGATCCGCTCCCGGTAGGCAACCTTGGCGGGGCTGAGCACAGCGTCCACACCGAAGCGGCTCTTGAGCTTTGCCACCAGCACATCCAGCTGCTGATCACCGGCACCGGAGATTACCAGCTGCTTGGTCTCGGGGTTACTATACATGGTGAAGGAGGGGTCCTCGTCGTTGAGACGGTTCAGACCTGCCGCCACCTTCTCGTCCTGACCCTTCACCTTGGGGGCGATGGCCATGGAATAGCAGGGCTCAGCGTAGGGGATGCCCTTCAGGCTGACCACCTTCCGGGGGTCACACAGGGTGTCGCCGGTTTTCACCTTGTCCATCTTGCCGATGGCGCCGATGTCGCCGCAGGACAGCTCCTTCACTTCCGTTGCCTTCTTGCCGCACATGGTGTAGAGTCTGCCCAGCTTCTCCGTCTCGCCGGTGCGGGCGTTCACCAGGGTGGTGTCGCCAGTGATGGTGCCGGAGAGAACCTTAATGTAGGAGTACTTGCCGTACTGGTCGGAAACGGTCTTGAACACATAGGCTGCGGGAACGCCGCCGGGGGAGACTACGAACTCCTCGGTCTTGCCGTCGGCAGTGGTGGCCTTGTGGTAGTTGCCCTCCACCGGGTTGGGGAACAGATCCAGGATGTGATCCATGAGCATCAGGCTTCCCAGGCAGGTGACGCCGGAGCCGCAGAGCACCGGGAACAGGGTTCTGGTCACCACACCGGTGTGGAGGCCCTTGATCATCTCGGCGTAGGTAAAGTCCTCGCCGCCGAAGAACTTGTCCATAAACTCGTCGCTGGTCTCCGCCACGGACTCCTTCAGGGCGTCGTTAAACTCGGTGATGACGGATTCCTTCCCCTCGGGCACGGGAATCTCCACCCGCTTCAGGTTCTGCATCTCGAAAGCCCGCTTGTTCAGCACATCGATGATACCGGTGACCTTGTGGTTGTCGTCCCAGATAGGCACCACCACCGGGGCAATCCGGTTGCCGTACCGCTCCCGGAGGGCGTTGAAGGTCACATTGTAGTCGGCGTTCTCCTCGTCCACCTTGGAGATGTAGATGAAGCAGGGCATATTCCGCTCCTCGCAGTACTTCCAGGCCTTTTCAAAGCCCACGGTAATGCCGTCCTTAGCAGAGCAGACGATAACGGCGGCGTCGGCAGCCCGGAGGGCTTCCATCACGGCACCGGAGAAGTCAAAACCGCCGGGGGTGTCCAGCAGATTGATTTTCATGTTTTTGTATGTAAGGGGAATCAGGGAGGTGGAGATGGAGATGTTCCGGCGGATTTCCTCCGGGTCGTAGTCGGAAACGGTGTTTCCGTCGGCATTTTTGCCAATCCGGTCGATGGCACCGGTCATATAAAGCAAGCTCTCGGCCAGGGCAGACTTGCCGCTGCCGCTGTGACCCAAAAGACAGACATTGCGGATGGAATTAGCAGTGAACATGGTTGATAATCTCCTTTCGGGACGGCGATTGCCATCCTTGGCTTTGGTCAGGTGCCTTGCACCACAATAAGGTAATTATACACGAACGCAGCCACAATTTCAATGCCTATTTTTGTCGTTTTCACAACCCCTCCAGCAAATATGACAGATAAGTTGGAATTTCTCCGGATTTTTTGGATATAGTATGGATTATCCCTGTATTTATTGGAGAAACATTTGTTTTCCCCTTTCCCAAAAGCGGCGCAAAAAAGGCTCCCTCCGGGAGGGAGCTGGCACCGCAGGTGACTGAGGGAGCCAGCGGGCGGTGCATTTCCGGTTTCATAATGGGGCGGTACTTGCTGGTGGTCATCGTCACCCGGTCATAATCTTTTTATCTGTTCTCCAATCAGCTTTCTGCAAATGCTTGCCAGCAGGGCCTTACTTTCTTGCTCCGGCAAGAAAGTAAGCAAAGAAGCCGGCTCAAGGGGGGAGCAACTCGCTCCCGCTCGAATTGCTCCCCCCTTGAGAATCCCCCGGGTGGAACCATCGGAAGATTGACCCTTCGCTTTGGCTCGGGTGGTATGTTTTACTCCCTGCCCCCGTTTTGGTTTGTGGGTTTAAAGGTTGTTTACTTCCCACGCTGTCGATTGGAAGATGGAAAAAGCCCGATATCGCACCATAGAACGATACCGGGCTTTGGAGGGGCAGTAACGATTTGCTGAAGATTACCGTGCGTATTGCCACCGGGGGCACCCCGGCGGGCGGGTCAGGGAAGTGACGAGTAGTAGAAAGCCGCCGTGCGAAATTGTCAGCGGGCACTGCCCGCAAGGCTCCCTTGTCAAAGGGAGCTGGCACGCCGGAGGCGTGACTGAGGGATTCACAGCAGGCACTTTCTTTTTTCAGAAACCCAATGTGAAAAGCTACGCACCCCATAGCTCCCTCCGGGAGGGAGCTGGCACGGCGTAGCCGTGACTGAGGGAGCCAGCGGGCGGTGCATTTCCGGTTTCATAATGGGGCGGTACTTGCTGGTGGTCATCGTCACCCGGTCATAATCTTTTTATCTGTTCTCCAATCAGCTTTCTGCAAGCGCTTGCCAGCGGGGCCTTCCTTTCTTGCTCCGGCAAGAAAGGAAGCAAAGAAGCCGGCTCAAGGGGGGAGCAACTCGCTCCCGCTCGAATTGCTCCCCCCTTGAGAATCCCCCGGGTGGAACCATCGGAAGATTGACCCTTCGCTTTGGCTCGGGTGGTATGTTTTACTCCCTGCCCCCGTTTTGGTTTGTGGGTTTAAAGGTTGTTTACTTCCCACGCTGTCGATTGGAAGATGGAAAAAGCCCGATATCGCACCATAGAACGATACCGGGCTTTGGAGGGGCAGTAACGATTTGCTGAAGATTACCGTGCGTATTGCCACCGGGGGCACCCCGGCGGGCGGGTCAGGGAAGTGACAAATCGTAGAAAGCTACCGTGCGAAATTGTCAGCGGGCACTGCCCGCAAGGCTCCCTTGCCAAAGGGGGCTGGCACGGCGTAGCCGTGACTGAGGGATTCACAGGAGGTACTTCTTGAAAGTACAAACCTATGTGGAAACCTGCCAGCCTGGGGAATCCCCCCGGTTTGGCTTCGCCAAACCACCCCCCTTTGGCAAGGGGGGCTTTGGTTTGCGCTTCTATTTCCACCGCAGTAGCAAGACCAGGCTTTTTTAGGGAATAGTGAAGAGTGAATAGTGAAAAAGTTCGGCGGACAAGCCGCCGATACCGGGCGGGTCAGGGAAGTGACGAATCGTAGAAAGCCGCCGTGCGAAATTGTCAGCGGGCACTGCCCGCCGATACCGGGCACTGGAGGGGCAGTAACGATTCGCAGAAGATTCCCGTGCGAAATTGCCCCCGGGGGCACCCCGGCGCATGGAAAAACCCCGCTGATTTCAGCGGGGTTTTTCACATGGGATTAAAAGAAGAGAGGTAGAAAAGAGGATTTACGGATTGAAGGAGGTGGCTCACGGCTTCCACAACCTTCATGCTCATATCATAAAGGGAGCTTTTGAACGGCGTATGGAAGAATTGAAAACAAAAAACGACAAATTTATGAATAATTATTTTTGATTCGCCAGCCAAATCCCAAGGGCTGAGGCTTGACAGGGTGGTGCCCCGGGGCTAAAATAACACTATGTGAAAGGAGGATGGCCATGGCAGAACGATTTGAAATCGTAGAAAAGGCTCTGCGGAGAATGCTGGAGGAGAAGAAATACCAGGCGCTGAAAGACCTTCTGGTGGTGATGAACCCAGCGGATGTGGCCGCCCTGTTCCAGACCCTGGAGGAGGAGAAAATCCCGTTGCTTTTCCGCCTGCTTCCCAAGGAGCTGGCAGCGGAGACTTTTGTAGAGATGGAGCCGGAGCAGCAGGAGCTGCTGATTCAGGGCTTTTCCGATAACGAGCTGAAAGAGGTTTTGGACGAGCTGTACGTGGACGACGCCGCCGACCTGGTGGAGGAGATGCCCGCCAATGTGGTCAAGCGTATTCTCAAACACGCCGACCCGGAGATGCGCCAGTCCATCAACCAGATATTACGCTACCCGGAGTACTCCGCCGGTGCCATGATGACCACGGAGTACGTGTCCCTCCGCCCCACCATGACGGTGGAGGAGAGCATCCTGCGGATTCGCCGCCAGGGTATCGACAAGGAAACCATCTACACCTGCTATGTCACCCAGGACCGAAAGCTCCTGGGCATCGTCACCGTGAAGGATCTGCTCCTGGCGGAGGACGATGAGACCCTGGTGCAGGATATTATGCTCACCAACTTCATCTATGTGAACACCCACACCGACCAGGAGGAAGTGGCCCGGATGTTCTCCAAGTACAACTTCCTGGCCCTGCCGGTGGTGGACAACGAGAACCGGATGGTGGGTATCGTCACCTTCGACGACGCCATGGACGTCATCGAAGAGGAGACCACCGAGGACATGGAGATCATGGCCGGTATGCTCCCCTCCGAGCGGCCCTACCTCAAAAGCACCGCCTGGGAGCTGTTCAAGAACCGGATTCCCTGGCTCCTGCTTCTCATGGTGTCCGCCACCTTCACGGGCATGATCATCACCTCTTTTGAGGACGCCCTGGCAGCCCAGGCAGCCCTGACCGCCTTCATCCCCATGCTCATGGGTACCGGCGGTAACTCCGGCTCCCAGTCCTCTGTCACCATCATCCGGGCTCTCAGCCTGGGAGAGCTGAAATTCTCCGACCTTCTGCGGGTGGTGTGGAAGGAAATCCGCACCGCCGTATTGTGCGGCGTGGCCCTGAGCGTGGTGTGCTTTGCCAAAATCTGGCTGGTGGACCACCTGCTCCTGGGAAACGAGGACATTACCCTGATGGTTGACCTGGTGGTGTGCCTGGCCCTGCTGGTGACGGTGCTCTGCGCCAAGATTGTAGGCGCCGTCCTCCCCATGGCCGCCAAAGCCATCCACTTGGACCCGGCAGTCATGGCCAGCCCCTTCATCACCTCCATCGTGGACGCTCTGTCCCTGCTGGTGTATTTCCTCTTCGCCCAGGCCATCCTGGGAGTGTAAAACATCGGGCCTGTTGCGACCGAAAGGTTTTGCAACAGGCCCTGATTTTTATTCCCTGCATCGATACCACGCAGAAGGCTTCCGTAAATACCTCCCTCCCGGAGGGAGGTGGCTTGGGGCGCAGCCCCAAGACGGAGGGAGCCAGCGGCGAGTCGCCGCGGACAATGCGCACGGTAGCCTTCTGCGTATCGTTACTTCCCTGACCCGCCCGGTATCGGCGGCGAATCGCCGCTGACAATGCGCACGGTAGCTTTCTACTACTCGTCACTTCCCTGACCCGCCCGGTATCGTTTCATTGTGCGATACCGGACTTTTTCGTGCTTTCAATCGACAGCGTGGGAAGTAAACGACCCATAAACTCACAAACCCAAAACGGGGGCAGTAGCTAAAACATACCACCCGAGCCAAAGCGAAGGGTCAATCCCGGATGGTTCCTCCCGGGGGATTCTCAAGGGGGGAACAATTCGAGCGGGAGCGAGTTGTTCCCCCCTTGAGCCGGCTTCTTTGCTTACTTTCTTGCCGGAGCAAGAAAGTAAGGCCCTGCTGGCAAGCACTTGCAGAAAGCCAATTGGATAACAGACTAAAAAGTTGTAACCGGGTGACGATAACCACCAGCAAGTACCACCCCCAAAGCAAACCGTCAGCTTTCTGCCCGCAGGCTCCCTCAGACGCCTTCGGCGCCAGCTCCCTCCCGGAGGGAGCTATGGGGTGCGGTGCATAAAAACGGGCCAGTTGCAAAGTGAGCGCTTGCAACTGGCCTATCGTTTACTTGCCCCGGGTGTACTCCTCCACCCCGTCCATATAGGTAATGGTCAGCTTCTCCCCGTCGATGGTGTAATCCGCCACACCCGCCTGGTCGATGCTGGAGGTGACAAAGTCGATTTTCCCGTTTTTCACCTTGAAGTTTCCGGTTTCCAGCTCCTGCATGGCTTCCAGATTCAGGGCGTTTTGGGAGAACAGGGAAATGAGAGTCTCAAAGTCCTGCATTTCGTAAATTTCCGCATAGAACTGCTGGAACTGAGCCTCGTCCATCTGCCCGAAATCCACGTCGTAAATCTCACCCAGGGTCTCCCGCCCGGCAAACATACGCTGGAACACCCCCCGGAAAAACTCCCCCACCCGGGCCTGGGAAGCCTCCGTGTCCACGCTGAAGCGGTAGGTTCCATCCTCCTGGAAGGTCACGGTCTGGATGTAGGACAAGCTCCCCAAATCCGCCAGGGTAATTTCCTCGTCATAGAAGTCGTTGTTTTCCAGAAGGGAACGGACATCCTCCCGGGGGATTGCCACCTCCATCTCCCAGACGCCGCACAGCGCCTCCATCCGCTCCTGTTCCTTCTGCTTGTCCAGAAAGAACATCCCAGCGGCAAGAGCCGCCACCAGTACAAAGAAGATGATTCCCGATATGACTTTTTTGCCCATGATTTACGCCTCCCTTTTTTGGTATAATCTCCAAAGTGACTATATCATAGAAAGAGAATCCTGTCAATTCTGAACGAAACCAGACAGCCGGAAAACCGCCGATTAGAGAGTCGGAAAACCCTCGGGTGAGGGTCGGAAAACCGCCCCCTAATCATAATAAGAATAATAATAATATAATAATAAATATAATAATATAATAACAGGGAAAGGATTTTTCCCGGAATCATCAGGTGGGAATTTTTCGGGAAGCTTTTTTGGAAAGGATGGTGTATAATAAGAGCGTAAGAAAATGAAACCGTAACCGCCCCGGCGGGCAGTGCCCGCAGCCATTTTCGCACGGTAATCTCCTGCAAATCGTTACTGCCCCTCCAGTGCCCGGTATCGGCGGCCGGGGTGCCCCCGGGGGCAATTTCGGCGGGCAGTGCCCGCTGACAATTTCGCACGGTAATCTCCTGCAAATCGTTACTTCCCCTCCAGTGCCCGGTATCGGCGGCTTGTCCGCCGAACTTTTTCTCTATTCACTCTTCACTATTCACTTAAATTGCCCAGTCTTGCTACTACGGTGGAAATAGACTCACAGCCCAAAGCCCCCCTTGCCAAAAGGGGGGTGCCTCGGCAACGCCGAGGCGGGGGGATTCCCCAGGCTGGCAGGTTTCCACATAGGTCTGTACTTTCGGAAAGTGCCTGCTGTGAATCCCTCAGTCGCCTCCGGCGCCAGCTCCCTTTAACAAGGGAGCCCCGGCGTGCCGCCGGTGTCAATTTCGCACGGTAGCTTTCTACGATTCGTCACTTCCCTGCCCCGCCCGGTATCGGCGGCCGGGGTGCCCCCGGGGGCAATTTCGGCGGGCAGTGCCCGCTGACAATTTCGCACGGTAATCTTCTGCGATTCGTTACTTCCCTGACCCGCCCGGTATCCTTACCTTGCAGAAGGCTTCCCCAAATACCTCCAGCCTTTGCGTTTCAGCACCCAATATCATCTCGTTGGCGAAGTACCAGCCGTCATTTTGCGTTCTGGGGTGTGACAGCTTCCCAATGGGGGCAAAATCAAACCGGGGAATTGGGAAAAAATACCGCCCTGCTTTTTTCAGCAGGGCGGTGTTTTATTCAGCCTTTCAGGGCCTTTTCCCAGTCGGCTTCCCGGAAGCCGGGCAGGACGAAGTCCTCTCCCACCAGAAGGGGCCGCTTGACCAGCATGCCGTCGGAGGCAAGCAGGGTCAGCTGTTCCTCCCGGCTCATGTCCGGCAGGCGGTTTTTCAGGTCCAGGGCTTTATACCGCAAGCCGCTGGTGTTGAAAAACCGCTTCAGGGGCAGGCCGCTTGTTTCCTGCCAGCGGCTCAGCTCCTCCGCCGAGGGATTTTCCTGCTGGATGTCCCGGAGGCGGTAGGAAATGCCTTGCTCATCCAGCCACTTTTTGGCCTTCTGGCAGGTGCTGCACTTGGGGTAGCAGATAAATTCCATGGCAAATCCTCCTTTTAGTCTGCCTGGCAGGTTTCCTGTTCCAGGGCGGCGGTGCCGCCGGTTTTCTCCAGGAGCCGGGCAAGTCTCGGGCGGTTATACCGCTGAATCAGAATAAAGGGCAGGTTCCCCAGGATGTTCAGGCATACCACCGCCAGTCCTCCCACCGTGGGCCAGAGGGTCAGGCAGTGCAAGCCCGCCACGCAAAGGAGCCAGTGGGTCAGCTCCGCCACGCAGGTCTCCCGGAGCATCTGGGGCAGCCGGGCTTTGTAGTCCCCACCGATTTTCTTTGCCGGCATGGTTCCCGGCAGAATCCGGCTCATGTCCGGCAGCTTCTTCTGCCAGTACCGGATTCCCAGCTTTTCATAGAGCTTTCCCTGCCGCTCGAAGCCGTAGGCGGCAAAGGGCGCTTTGTCCCAGTGGAACCAGGATTTGGGCACGATTCGACCCAGCACAAAGGAAACGCCGCCAATCAGGGCGATGTAACAGGCACAGCTTAATAATTCAATCATATCTTTCTCACTTCTTCAAAAACAGTACCCCCAGGCAGTTGGGGCCGCAGTGGCAGGAGATGGTGCTGCCTGCCCGGGTGATGAGCACCTCCCGGAAGGGCTGCAGCTCGGTAGAGAGCTTCCGCACCTGCTCCAGCAGGGCCTCCGGAACCCCGGAGTGGGTGATAATCAGCCGCCGGGCGTCCACGTCGGTTCTTCCTTCCAGCCGTCCCCGGACGTAGTCCAGCACGGTCTTTTCCATGGAGCCACGGTATTTCCTGCCCACGTGCATGGAGCCTTCCTCCAGCACGATTTCCGGGCGAATTTTCATCAGGTTGGCGCCGAACACCGCCACGCCGGAGCAGCGGCCGCCTTTGTGGAGGTACTGGAGGGTCTGGAGCACAAAGCTCACGTCCAGCTTCTCCCGCAGGACTTCCAGCTCATGGGCAATCTCAGCGCCGGACATCCCCTGCTGGGCCATCTGGCAGGCAAGAAGCACCAGGTGGCCGGAGCCGGTGGAAAGGCTCTTGCTGTCCACCACGTAGACGTTCCCCACCTCCTGGGCGGCGATGCAGGCGCTCTGGTGGCTGGTGGAGAGCTTAGCGGACAAGCTGATATGGACCACTTCGTAGCCCTCTTTCACCCACTTGGAAAATTCCTCCTGGTAGTCTCCCAGGGAGATGGCGCAGGTTTTGGGAAGGGAACCGGTTTTTTCCACGTAGTCGTAAAGTTCCTCAGCCTGGACGTTCACCCCGTCCAGCCGGAAGTCATCCCCCAGGCTCACCCCCATGGAAAGCACCGATACCTGATTCTTCTGGTACAGCTCCCGGGTGAGGTCACAGGTGGAGTCGCAGGTAATTTTCACCTTGGCCATGATACAGCCCTCCATTTTTTCCATTTTCCCAAGATTCTACCAGAAGAAACTCAACAAACCCTCAATTCCCGTTGAACTTGCGGGGCGGGCAGTGCCCGCAGCCAATTTCGCACGGGAATCTTCTGCGAATCGTTACTGCCCCTCCAGTGCCCGGTATCGTTACTGCGGTGCAGTAGGTGCATAGACCAAAGCCCCCCTTGCCAAAGGGGGGTGGTTTGGCGAAGCCAAACCGGGGGGATAAGAGGCTTGCAGGTTTCCACATTGGTCTGTATTTTAGGTGAGTGCCCGCTGTAGAATCCCTCAGTCAAAAATCAAAGATTTTTGCCAGCTCCCTTTGGCAAGGGAGCCTTTGGGGTGCAGCGACGAAGCCCCCCTGGCCATTGTGGGGGTGCCTCGGCTTGCCGAGGCGGGGGGATTCCGCAGGCAAAGCCTGCGGAACTTCTTACCTATTCCCTCTTCACTATTCACTAAAAACCTTCCCCTTTCCACACGGGTTTGTACTTTGGTGGAGTGCCAACTGTGAATCCCTCAGTCACGGCTACGCCGTGCCAGCTCCCTTTAGCAAGGGAGCCTTTGGGGTGCAGCGACGAAGCCCCCCTGGCCATTGTGGGGGTGCCTCGGCACCGCCGAGGCGGGGGGATTCCCCAGGCTGGCAGGTTTCCACATGGGTTTGTACTTTCAAGAAGTACCTCCTGTGAATCCCTCAGTCAAAAATCAAAGATTTTTGCCAGCTCCCTTTAGCAAGGGAGCCTTTTTGCGCCCGGTGTCGTTCTATGGTGCGATACCGGGCTTTTTCGTGCTTTTAATCGACAGCGTGGGAAAGGAATACCCCAAAAACCACAACCCATAACGGGGGCAGAGGCTGAAACCCACCACCCGAGCCAAAGCGAAGGGTCAATCTCCCGATGGTTCCACCCGGGGGATTCTCAAGGGGGGGACAATTCGAGCGGGAGCGAGTTGTTCCCCCCTTAAGCCGGCTTCTTTGCTTCCTTTCTTGCCGGGGCAAGAAAGGAAGGCCCCGCTGGCAAGCGCTTGCAGAAAGCCGATTGGAGAACAGACTCAAAGGTTATAACCGGGTGTCGATACCCACCGGCAAGTACCACCCCAAAATCAAACCGTCAGCTTTCCGCCCGCAGGCTCCCTCAGTCACCTGCGGTGACAGCTCCCTCCCGGAGGGAGCTATGGGGTGCGTACCTTTTCACATTGGCTTGCACTTTTGGGAAAGTGCCTGCTGTGGAATACCTGGGGCATGGGGAAGGGCGCTGGGGCGGAACTTGGTTTGCGCTCTGGTGTAAGTTATGCGCACCTGGTTGTAAGGTATGCCCTTTGCCTTGCATATCCCGTGCCTTCCCCTTATAATGACACTGGAAAGGGGGAGTCGGCTTGAAGATTAAATTGGCTGTGAGCCGGGAGCGGTATGCAGAAGTGGAAAGACTGCTGACCCAGCGGGGAATTACCGTGGATGCGGACGGGGATTTTGTTCTGACGGAAAACAACCGGTATCCGGACAGGCTGATGGTTCGGGATGGGGATTCCGGGGAGCGGGTGGTTCTTCCGGTGGAGGACATTGTGCTCATTGAAGCCTTTGGCCATAGTCTGTCGGTTCGTACCCTGGGGAAAAGCTATGGGGTTTCCCAACGGCTGTATAAAATTCTGGGGATGCTGGAGCCGGAGAAATTTCTGCGGATCAGCAACTCCGTGGTGATTGCAAAGGACAAGGTAACGTCCATTTCCCCCACCTTCTCCATGAAGTTTGTCCTCACCATGGCCAACGGGCAAAAGGTGGACGTTACCCGGAGTTATTACTACCTGTTCAAAGAATCTTTTGGGATATAGGGGGGCGGAAAATGGAACTTACTTCTCTTTTGATGATTTTCTTTGGGGTGGTTTGCGGCGCTGTGTTTCTTTGCGGCCTTTATTTTTTCCTCTACAAAGGGCATATCAACCGGGTTTTCCGGGAGCCGGGGAAAAAACATACCAGGATGCCGCCCCCCCACAGGGTGCTTTTTGGGCTGGCGGCGGCGGTGGCCATTGTGGGCATTTGCCTGATTGTTTCGGTGACAAAAGGGGCAGGAACCCTGAAAACAGAAAATGACATTGCCTCTGACCTCTGGAAAAATCCCGGCGTTGGGGAAAGCTGGGAGGTGGAGGCGGACATGAGGGAAAACCTTGCTGCCGGGATTGCCTTCTGCCGGGAAACCGGGGACTATAGCTTCGGGGTTTATATCCAGAAAGGGGAAAAGCCCGGCTTTGTGTTCCGATACGGGGGGAAATCCACATCCATAAAGGAAAGCCTCCGGGCCTTTGTCTATGGGGACGAAGTCGCCCTCATTTCCATGAATGCCTTGCAGGTGGCCCAGGTGCGGAGCGCTTCCGGGGAGCGGTTCTATGTGGAGCCGGGGGAACCCTTCGTCCTGGTAATTCCCGGCGGCGGATTTGAATTCTATGATGCCCAGGGCAATCCAATCCCTTTGACCCAGAATCGGTGGTATGAGGTTACGGAGATAGAATAGGGGGGCCGAAATATAAAACACCCCGGCAGGCCCTGGGAGGGTGCCGGGGTGGGGTATATGGGGCTTAGTCCGCAGTAGGTTCTGTGGGGGAGTGGAGGCGGACCAGGGCTTCTGCTGCCTGGTGGTTTCGGATTTTGGTCACCTGGATGGCAAGGCCGGCGGTTTCCACCTCCAGGGTGGTTCCGTCCTCGGGGATGGTGTCTATGGCGCCGAACACCAGACCGTTGAAGGTGTCGAAGCTCTGGCAGGGGAGGGGAACGCCCAGGGCCTGGGCCACATCCTCCAGGGGGGCATCGCCCCGGATTTTCCAGGTTTCCCCCTCCAGCTTCTCAATCATAGCAGGGGCGTTCTGATCGCAGCCTTCTTCTCCTAAGTCGCCCACCAGCTGCTCCACCAGGTCGTTGATGGTGACAATGCCGGTCATGCCGCCGTATTCGTCCAACGCCACCGCCAAGGGGTGGTTGCCGCTGCGCATATTCTGGAACAGCACATCCGCCTTCACGCTGTCGGGGACGAAATAGGGCTGCTCCACCGCCTGGGCCATGACGGCCTCACGGCTCCGGTCTGTCAGCCGGAAGTAGTCCTTGGCGTTGAGGATGCCTACTACATCGTCGGCAGACTCTCCGCACACCGGGTACCGGGTGTGGCGGCTGGTATGAATGGTGGCCTCCCAGCTCTCCATGGGCTCCTCCAGCCACAGGATTGTCAGCTCTGTGCGGTGGGTGGCAATCTCTCCGGCGGTGAGGTCGTCGAACTCAAAGACATTCTGAATGAAGGCATTTTCCTCCTGGTCGATGGTGCCCTTCTGGGTTCCCATGTCCGCCATCATCCGAATCTCCTCTTCGCTGACAGACTCCTCCTCGGCGTTGGGGTCGATGCCCAGGAGCCGGAGGACGCCGTTGGTGGAGACGGTCAGAAGCCACACAATGGGGGCAAAAATCCGGGAAATGGCGGACACCAGTCCGGAAATCCCCAGAGCCAGGGCCTCTGCCTTACGCATGGCCAGCCGCTTGGGCACCAGCTCACCGAAAATCAGGGTGAAGTAGGACAGTATCAGGGTGATGATCACCACGGCGATGGCGTCCAGGGTGGAAGCAGGCACGGATACACCCAGCCCAATGAGCCATTCCACCAGCCGGTCGGAGAAATTCTCCGCCGCAAAGGCGCTTCCCAGGAAGCCGGACAGGGTAATGGCTACCTGGATGGTTGCCAGAAAACGGGCAGGCTGGCTGGTGAGCCGGGCCAGGCGCACCGCCCGCTTATCCCCGGCGGCGGCCATTTTTGCCAGTTTGGCATCGTTAATGGAAATCACGGCAATCTCTGCACAGGCAAAGACTGCGTTGAGCAGGATCAAAGCAACCTGCAGTAAAATCATTGACAATATGGAATTATCCAAAGTAAGTTCCTCCCGGTAATAAAAATCAGAATCAGATGTAGCCCAAAACCGGAGGATTATTTCCGGGGGTGGGCGTGAAGCCGCATCCAATCCTGGATACCGGGGCGTATCGAAAGGGTAGCGGGGGCGCTACTGTCTCCGTCGTCCATAATTGAGAAGGTTCTCCTTTCCTCATTTTGGCTAATATCCTATCAGATAAACCCCGCCTTGTCAACAGAGGTGGAGGGTAAAATTTTTAGAAAATTAAAAAATGTTCTTGACAGGGGAAGATGGGTGTGCTATAATACGCAAAAATTGAATCGCTCAGATAGAGGCGCGGGATTCATCAGTACCGCGGGGCAAGGCCAGGCAGCCGCTCCGGGGGAAAGGGGATACCGCCGAAGGGAAGTTGCAGGCCTGCTGCACTTTGCCTGGGCCGTCAGAGAATATCTGCCGGACTGTCACAGTTTTGTGAAGCGCTATCGATTGCAGTGATGACCGGAGCCTGTTCCCATCGCATTTTCGGTTTTGTAACTGACGGATCGCTTGACAAAGCGATCCGATTTTTTTGCGTTGCGGAAACTCCAGAAAAATCCCCTGGGGCTGGATTCCAGCTCTTGTTGATTTCTCCGGAGCTTCCAAAGGTGCGGAAACTCCAGAAAAATCCTCTGGGGCTGGATTCCAGCTCTTGTGGATTTCCCCGGAGCTTCCAAAGGTGCGGAAACTCCAAAACCCCGGAGCTTCCCAAGAGAGACCGAAAAAGGAAAAAGGAAAGGTGAAAAGTTATGAAGAAGTTGTTTTGTTTGATGTTGGCCCTTTTGATGGTGTTTACCCTGGCGGCCTGCGGCGGCGGTGAGGAGGAGACCACCGCTCCTTCCGGGGAGGGCTCTGCCATCCCCGGTCTGGAGGACGGTGTGCTGACCGTGGGCATGGAGTGTGTCTACGCTCCCTACAACTGGACCCAGATGGACGATTCCAACGGGGCTGTGCCCATCGTGAACCAGCCTGGTGCTTACGCCAACGGCTACGATGTGATGATGGCCAAGAAGTTCTGTGAGAAGTACGGCTGGGAGCTGGAGGTCATGGCTCTGGAGTGGGGCGGCCTCTCCGCTGCTTTGAAGGCCGGCACCATCGATGCCGCCATTGCCGGACAGTCCATGACCGATGAGCGTCTTGCCGAGGTGGATATGGCTGGCCCCTACTTCTACGCCTCCATCGTCTGCGTCACCAAGAAGGATTCCCCTCTGGCCTCTGCCACCGGCATCTCCCAGCTCTCCGGCACCTGCACCGCTCAGCAGGCTACCATCTGGTATGATTCCTGCCTGCCCCAGATTCCCAATGCCGAGATTATGCCCCAGTCCGACGACGCCCCTACCATGATCATGGCTGTGGAGAGCGGCACGGTGGACTTCATCTGCACCGATATCCCCACCGCCCGGGGCGCCTGCGCCACCTATGACGATCTGGTGATTCTGGACTTCTCCGGCAGCGACGACAACTTCGTGGTTCCCGAAGGGGAAATCAACATCGGTATCTCCGTGGTCAAGGGCAACACCCAGCTGAAGGACGCTTTCGACGCAGTTCTCAGCCAGATGACCGAGGATGACTTTACCAAGCTGATGGATGAGGCCATCTCCATTCAGCCCAAGGTCTGATAAACAGGAAGGAGCCTATTGACGGGCATGGATAAATTTGCAGAGTTGGCAGAGGACATTGGGAAACTGCTGGTAAACTACTGGCCCCTGTACCTCTCCGGTATCGAAAAGACCATCATTCTGGCGCTCGTTGCCACCGCCATCGGCTGTGTCATCGGCCTGGTGTGCGGCATTCTCAACACCATTCCCTGCCGGCCTCAGGACCCCCTGTGGAAGCGGTGCCTGGTGCGGCTGATCCGGGGCATTGTCCGGGTGTATGTGGAAGTGTTCCGGGGCACCCCCATGATTTTGCAGGCGGTGTTCATCTTCTACGGATTGTCCTACTTCACCGACGGGAAAATCGCCTTCAAGGGTCTGGAGGGCATCTGGCAGGCATCCATCATCGTGGTGTCCATCAACACCGGCGCTTACATGGCAGAGTCTGTCCGGGGCGGCATTATCTCCATCGACCCGGGCCAGACGGAAGGTGCCAAGGCCATCGGCATGACCCATGTCCAGACCATGACGGCGGTGATTCTTCCCCAGGCTCTGCGGAACATCATTCCCCAGATCGGCAACAACCTGATCATCAACATCAAGGATACCTCCGTCATGTCCGTCATCGGCTTTATTGAGTTCTTCGGCGCCCACAATAGCATCGTGGGTCTGAACCTGCTGTACTTCCCCTCTGCGGTGATTGAAATGGTGGGCTACCTCACCCTGACCCTCATTGCCTCCGTGATTCTGCGGTTCGTGGAGAAGCGGATGGACGGCTCCGACCACTACGAGCTGGTGCAGGTTGACAGTCTGACCCTCACCGCCGGTACTTACAACCACCCCAAGCGGGGCAGCAACTTCGACGAGCGGAGCAAGGAATTTGCCGGGGAGAAGCCCCGGAAGAAAGGAAAGGGCTGATATGGAAATTTTACAGGTTCGGCATCTTTCCAAGTCCTTCGGAGACCACCAGGTGCTAAAAGACATTGACTTTACCGTAAACAAAGGGGACGTGACCTCCATTCTGGGGGCTTCCGGCTCCGGTAAGTCCACCCTCCTGCGGTGCATTAACCTCCTGGAGACCCCCTCCGCCGGGGAGATTTTCTACCACGGGGAGGACGTAAGCTCCATGAACCCCGCTCAGTACCGCTCCCATGTGGGCATGGTGTTCCAGTCCTTCAACCTCTTTGCCAATATGTCCGTGCTGAAAAACTGCATGGTGGGGCAGATGAAGGTGCTGAAAAAGAGCAAGGAAGAGGCGGAGAAAACTGCCCTGTACTACCTGGATAAGGTGGGCATGACCCCCTACATCCACGCCAAGCCCCGGCAGATTTCCGGCGGTCAGAAGCAGCGGGTGGCCATCGCCCGGGCTCTGGCTATGAACCCGGAGGTGCTTCTCTTCGACGAGCCCACCTCCGCTCTGGACCCGGAGATGGTGGGAGAGGTGCTCTCCGTCATGCAGGAGCTGGCAAAGGAGGGCATGACCATGCTGGTGGTCACCCACGAGATGGCCTTTGCCCGGGATGTGAGCACCCGGGTGGTGTTCATGAACGACGGGGTCATTTGCGAGCAGGGAACCCCCCAGGAGATTTTCGAAAATCCCCAGAAGCAGCCCACCCGGGACTTTTTGGCCCGGTTCCGGCAGGCTTAAAAACCACGGCCCAGACCAACCGGTCTGGGCCTTTTCCATAAAACCTTTGAAAGGGGAGATACCATGAAAGTCGGCCTTTTGCAATACGATGTTCTTCGGGACAGGGAGGCGAATCTTCAAAAGGCGGAGGCTTTTTTGGAGAAGAACCAGTGTGAGCTTCTTCTGCTTCCGGAATTGGCCATGGGCGGCTACCTGTTTGAAAGCCGGAAGGCTCTGCTGGCGGCTTCCGAGCCGGTGCCGGGCGGGGCTTTACCTGGAGGATTTGTATGTCAAGCCTGGATACCGGGGCAGGGGCTATGGAAAGGCCATTTTGAAAAAGCTGGCTGCCATCGCCCTGGAGCGGCAATGCGGACGGCTGGAATGGTGGTGCCTGGACTGGAACCGGCCCAGCATTGACTTTTACCTGTCCCTGGGGGCGGAGCCCATGACCGACTGGACGGTGTACCGCCTGACCGGGGACACCCTGAAAAACCTGGCAGCCCCGGATCACGCACCCGCCCATAGCTCCCGACGGTCGGGAGCTGGCGCCGCAGGTGACTGAGGGAGCAAGCGGGGGGTAAGCTGACGGTTTGCTTTGGGGGTGGTACTTGCTGGTGGTCATCGTCACCCGGTTATAACCTTTTGGTTTGTTCTCCAATCGGCTTTCTGCAAGCGCTTGCCAGCGGGGCCATACTTTCTTGCTCCGGCAAGAAAGTATGCAAAGAAGCCGGCTCAAGGGGGGGATAACTCGCTCCCGCTCGAATTATCCCCCCCTTGAGAATCCCCCGGGTGGAACCATCGGAAGATTGACCCTTCGCTTTGGCTGGGGTGGTGGGGGTTAACCCCTACCCCCGTTTTGGCTTGTAGTTTTTTGGGGCGCTTCGTTCCCACGCTGTCGATTGAAAGCACGAAAAAGCCCGGCATAGCAAATGGAACGACACCGAGTGCCAAAAGGCTCCCTTGTCAAAGGGAGCTGGCACGGCCGGGGAGCCCCCGGTGGCCTTCGCCGTGACTGAGGGATTCACAGTTGGCACTTCTTAAAAGTACAAACCCATGTGGAAAGGTACGCACCCCATAGCTCCCTCCGGGAGGGAGCTGGCGCCGAAGGCGTCTGAGGGAGCAAGCGGGGGTAAGCTGATGGTTTGCTTTGGGGGTGGTACTTGCTCATAACTGCCGACACCCTATGCCGATTTTACTAGGCGGTTACCTCCAAAGGGGCGTAGGAAATGGGATAGCTTTGGGGAGGTTCCACCTCTGGCAGTCAAATAGGCTATGCGCCCGCTGGCTCCCTCCGGCTTGGGGCTGCGCCCCAAGCCACCTCCCTCCCGGAGGGAGGTATTTACGGAAGCCTTCTGCAAGGTAATGACACCTAACAGATTTCAGAAAGTAAAGCCCGTTGCAAATCTCTTGTTTTGCAACGGGCTTCCTTTTTTATGGCTTTTCTTCCGGGGAGTGGTACAGTAAAACCCCAAAATAGGTGACGGTGTTCTCGCCGTTGATGTAGGTAAGGCCTGCTTTTTGTGCCAGCTGGCCTACATGGATTCCGAAGCCTTCCACCGAGGGGAACAGGAGTTCCGGCATCCGGCAGGGGCTGTCCGGGTAGGTGCAGGTCTGGCACCGGGTGCAGCCCTCGTTGGAAAGGAGGAGAAAAGGGGAGCGGGTGGGCTTTGCCAGGGCGTACAGTTGGTCACACAGGGCCTTGAATGCCCGGTGCCCCGCCATCATCCCCTCGTAGTCGAAGGAATCTTCCAGCGGGTACACGGCATTGAACACCAGGGCTTTTTCATATGCCAGGCACCGGCTGCGGCATTCCTCGAAAGTTCCCACTGCCGGAGGACAGGCCCAGGTTTTTCCGTACTGTCCGCAGCCGTTCCCCTGGCAAATCTCCCGGATGAAGGGCAGAAAGGGAATCTCTGAGGGGCTGATGGTGCCGTATTGGGCGATGCCCAGCCCTTTTAAGTCCTTTTCCGAAAACATACCCTTTCCTCCCGGCTTTTTTCGTAGTGTACCATTCCCCGGGGAGAATGTCAACTTATGCGTATACGCCTCCGGTGACCGGTTCCAGCCATTCGTTGGCGCAGCCTTCCCCCGGGACTTCCAGGGCCAGGTGGGAGAACCAGCTGTCCGGGGCGGCGCCGTGCCAGTGCTTTACCCCGGCGGGGATGTTCACCACGTCTCCCGGGTGCAGAACCCGGGGCGGCTGTCCCCACTCCTGATAGTAGCCGGTGCCGGCGGTGCAAAGGAGAATCTGCCCGCCCCCCTTTTGGGCCTCGTGGATGTGCCAGTTGTTCCGGCATCCCGGCTCGAAGGTCACCAGGTACACCCCCACCTGGGAGGTGGAAAGGGGCTGCAAGTAGCTTTTTCCCATGAAATACTGGGAAAAGCCCTCGTTGGGCGCACCGATGGGAAAGACCATTTCCTTCTGGTGCCGGGCTTTTTCGTCCTCACCCTGGGGTTCCTCCCACACCTCTTTTGCCATACGGAAGGCCGCCCAGGCTTTGGGCCAGCCGGCGTAAAAGGCGGCGTGGGTGAGAATTTCCGAGATTTCCAGCCGGGTGATGCCGTTTTGCTTTGCGGTGGTCAGGTGATACCGGAAGGAGCTGTCCACCAGTCCCTGGGCCATAAGGGCAACCACCGTGACTAAGGAGCGGTCCCGGAGGGACAGGGCATCCTCCCGGCTCCACGCCTCCCCGAACAGAATATCGTCGTTCAGCTGGGCAAACTTGGGGGCAAATTCCCCCAGAGAATCCCGGCCTGCTGTCTGCTTCACTGCCATAAACATACCTCCTTAGGATAGGGAAAAGGTGACGGTAACGGAAGCCCTGCGGCGAGTCGCCGCGGACAATTTCGCACCGGGCTGGTGGGTAGTCGTTACTTCCCTGACCCGCCCGGTATCGGCGGCTTGTCCGCCGAACTTTCCACTATTCCCTCTTCACTATTCACTTAAAATGCCCGGTATTGTTCCTGCGGTGGAGATGGATGCACAGACCAAAGCCCCCCTTGCCAAAGGCAATGTCATTAAGTTAAGAGGAACTAGACTTC
>LHCFC01400__coassemble_1616_pt1 | contig 22240 bp, 22 predicted proteins | sample LHCFC01400__metabat2_low_PE_055 | metagenome-assembled genome bin LHCFC01400 | reverse complement strand
CGCCGACAATACTTGGCGGGCGACTGCCCGGGAAGATAGGTAATGCCAACACAAAAAGCACCAGGATTTTTCCTGGTGCTTTTTCTTTTTGCTGTTTTTTTCTTTGACTGACAACAAAAAACGTGGTAATATGGTGAACGAAGGAAGGTGGAGGATTATGCCAATCTGTGGAACGGACTGCTGTTCCCGGTGTCCGAAACGGGAAAGCTGCGGTGGGTGTGAGAAGGTCAATGGACATCCTTTTGGAGGCACCTGCATAGCTGCGGAGTGTATCCGTAAGGAAGGAATGGAAGCATTTCAGGTGCTGAAAAGAACCTTAATGGTGGAAATCAACGCCTTGAACATTCCCGGCCTACAGGTGAATGATCTGTATTTGCTCAGTGGTGAATATGTGAATCTTAAATATCCGCTGCCCAACGGAAAGACCGTCCAACTGCTGGATGACCGAAAGGTGTATCTTGGCAACCAGGTTGAAATTGCCGGAAGCGACCGCTGCTATGGGGTTGTAGCTGACGAAGCTTATTTGCTTGTGAGCACCTACGGATGTGGTGGCAGTCAGCCGGAAATTCTATTGTATAAAAGCAGAAAGTAAAAATGGGAGCAGTCAGGTTATTTCCTGGCTGCTCTTTTGTGGTACATTAGCTATCCCAAATCGACATACTTGGTGGCGATGTGCTCACAGAACATCTTGTCGTGTTCCACAAACAAAATGGTGGGTTGGAAGGTCAGCAGCAGCTCTTCCAGCTGGGTTCTGGAAATCACATCCATAAAGTTGAGAGGTTCGTCCCAGATGTGCAGGTGAACCTGCTGGCAAATGCTCATGGCCAATAGAACTTTTTTCTTTTGCCCATCGCTAAGAGATGCCAAATCCTTTTCTGTCTGGGTTTTTGTCATTCCCAGCTTTGCCAGCATGGCAAGAAGCAGGCTTTCCTCCACGCCCTGATCTCGGGCGAAGTCCTGTAGCCTTCCCCCAAGGCCCTGGGTGCTCTGGCGCACATAGGAGAGTTTTACGCCGCTTCCCATACGAACCTCTCCGGTGTGGGGAATTTCCTCCCCCAGAATGAGCCGAAGAATGCTGGACTTTCCGCTGCCGTTTGGTCCCCGGAGGCAAATCCGGTCCCCGGGACGGATGTCAAAGGACATATCCCGGCATATCGTCCGTTCCCCATAGGCAATGTCTACATTTTGAAGCCGTACCAGGGTGGACTGATGGTAGGGGAGCTGAAATATTTTCAGGGAATCCGCCCGTTCGATGTTTTTCAGCAGCTTGCTCTTTTCGGCAATGGCAGCTTCCCGGCGTCCGGCGATGGCTTTGGACCGTGCCATCATCTTTGCCGCCTTGTGACCGATATATCCCCGGTCGCAGGGACCCTGACCGATTTTGGTGGCTTCCACCCGGTCGGACCACTGGGCTTTTTCCCGGGCCGTTTCCTGCAAGCGGGAGATTTCCTTTTGCAGCTTCTGGTTTTCTCCCAGCTCAAAGGCATCCTGCCGCTGCTTATTCTCCCACCAGGAGGAGAAGTTTCCCTTTTGCACCTCAATGTTTGCTTTGTTGATGGAGAGAATATGGTCTACGCACCCATCCAGAAATGCCCGGTCATGGGATACCAGAATGAAGCCGCTTTTTGTCCGCAAATACCGGCTGACCAGGGTGCGCCCCAGCATATCTAAGTGATTGGTGGGCTCGTCAATCAGCAGGAATTGATTTTCCCTTAAGAAAAGCACCGCCAGCTGGAGCTTGGTCTGTTCTCCGTTGGATAGGGTATCGTATGGCTGATACAGAATTTCTTCGGCAACCCCTAAAAGATTCATCTCCCGCAATAGCTGCCAGTAAAGAAAATCCGGGTGCATATCTTCCAGCACATGCAGGGCAAGCTGGCTGGAATCTTTAACCGGGTAGGGGAAGTAGGAAAAGCCTACGCTGGCATGAATGGAGCCACGGTAGTGCAGTTCTCCCAGCAGAAGCTTCAAAAATGTGGTTTTTCCTCTGCCGTTTCTGCCGATGAAGCCTAACCGCCATGCGGTGTCCAGCTGCAGGCTGACATTCTCAAAAACCGGCTGGAAGCTGCCGTCATAAGTAAAGGATAAATTGGATACTTGAATCAAAGACATGGTGTGCCCTCCCAAATGTAAAAATGGCCGCAGGAAAGCCATTCCTGCGGCCAGAATACACGCACTTTGCCCACTACGGGCTTGTCATGCCAGCCGAAAAAATGTCAACTCTCCTGCATCAGGGCGCAACAACCACCGACAACGCCTGGCGTTGTTTTTTGGAAGTATTCGCCCGAAACTTAGCAAGAGATAATGGACATTTTCTCAACTCCTATCCGTTTGTTTTCTTTATCCTATCACAGAGCCTTGGGAAAATCAAGGTTCCTTTTTGCCCGGAGTTCCTTTTCGGATCAGAACGGCGGTGAAAACCAGCAGGGCCAGGAAAATAGCACCGCTGGTATAGGCGGTCAGCTCCAGCATGGATTCACCGATCCCGAACACCGTCACCATGGTATTTTGCAGGGTAAGCACCGAAACCAAAGTGTCTGCCATGTCGATGATTTTCAGGGAGAACAAGGATAGGTTCTCTGACCTGCTGGATTTGCGGAATCGGATAATCGACATGATTACCCGGTAGGTGGTATAGGCAGCCAGGGCAATGGCGGTGATTTTCCCCACCCCCACAGGCCGCTGGGACAGCACCATCAGGGCAATGGGCACAATCAGCAGAAAGTCTACCAGAAACAGCAAGCAGCATATTCTGCGGAAAAGTTTTTGCCGGTTCTTTTTTCGAACCGGGGGCGTTACCTGACGCCATCGCTTTTCGCTGAAAAGAATGCAGCCCCGCAGAACAACCAGTGAAAGATAGTAGAAGCTGATGCTGAAATTCCAGGAAGCGTGATAGAACACCCCTACCAGAAAATTGTATACCAGGTAAAGAAAGCTCAGCACCAGGGAGAGGGCGGCGGACAAAAAGCTGCGCAGGGCGAAAGCCTTTGGAGAGTTTTCCAGAAGAATGTTCATGGCAGATTACTCCCCGGCCTGACACAGCTCTGAATAATCTGAGAGATTTCTTCCAGGCTGTCCTGACAGTCGTTTTGCAGCCATTTTATCACAATGGCGTTGACACCTTCCAGGTAGAAGGCCATCCAGTATTTCCACCGGCTTTCAGGAATCCCGAAAGCCTCCAAAGCCATGCAGATGGTTCGATCCGTATCCACAAGCAGCTTTTCTCCCAGGGAAAAGCGGTGGAGCCGCTTTACAACGGTGCGGTATAGGAGCTTGTTGTCCCGGATGAAGGACAGCCAGGGGGTGAGATACTCGGGCGTGATGAACACCAGTGTTTCTTTGGAAGCACCCGGGACATATTCCTTCTTTGGCAGGTGCTGAAAGTAGGCGTAGAAGGTATCCGTGATGTATTGGGCGGTTTCCAGCAGCAGGTCGCCGATGGTTTCGTAATGGAGATAAAAGGTAGACCGGCTGACACCGGAAACCTTGCAGATTTCCTTGACTGTGATATAGTCCAGGTCCTTCTCGCTTAAAAGGGCGAGAAGGGCCTCATCCATCTTTTGCGCCGTATGAAAATATTTGCTTTCCGATTTGTTCACCCAGCTGCCTCCCTCCTGATTTTTACGCTTTACTGGGTGTCGCTCCCGGTAATATCCTTAGCCAGCAGCATGATATCATTGGCATACTTTTTCATGCCCGCACTGCGGATTTTTTTGTACAAGGGATAGTTCAGACACACCCCCAGGATACCGGCAATACCCAGGATGATACCAGCAGCAAAAGCTGCCGGGCCGGAACCGCCGATGACCCCCATGGACAGGCACATTCCGGTACCCAAAACAAGGGTGGAGAGGATGCCAAAGGTAAAGGCGAAGATTTCGGAAGGCTGCTTGGCCTTTCGGTCCAGCTTTCGCAGAGCTACCACCTTGGAAGTATCCTTGGGTGCATATTGGTTGGCAATGGATTCTGCGTAAATTTTGTCTGTGTTCATTCAGAACACCTCCTTGTTGAGATGCTCTCATTGTAAGGGCAAGAGGGGAAAACCGGAACAACACAAAAGGCCCAATCTGTCCGGTTCAAAAACTTTCAGGAGAGTCCGATAACGAAAACCACCAATATACCGATGAGCATAGCACCCCAGCCAAAATACCGGCCTGTAATCTCCAAGTCGGTAGGCTCCGCCAGCTCCGGCGATTCAATCCGGAAGGACAGCCAAAAGCGGAACAGCTCATCTGCATACAAGATGGAAACAGCGTTGACAACACACAGGAGGATTCCCAAAAACCAGGGAAGCCAATGACCTTTGTGGGTCAGTTCCGGCCCCATGGCCAAATCCAAAATTGTGGCGAGGGAGGGTTCCATCTGTTCAGCGGAGTTGTTTCCGCTGAAGATAATCTCTGTTTCTATATTGTAAAGCGTTCCGTTTTCGTTGTAAAGAAGCCAACCATTCTGCTCCAGTTTCTGCACACCGCCCCGGAACAGCCGGCTGCCCTGCCGCCATATCTCCACGCCGGAAAGAGAGTCCGCCAAATCCCCACTCTCGGGAGCAGCCTGAGGATCTTCTTTTACCGTGTATGGCCCGTAGGTGAAATCCCCATATTGAAAGGTAACGGTTTTGTCCTGAGTCACGGTAAAACTGGCAGCCTCTCCCTGAATTTTCCCGGAATATACGGTAGTGCCCTCTGCCTCATGGGGTACCAGAATGGCATCCCGATAGGAATAACCCACCCGGGACAAGGTGACAGGATACAAAATAGTGAACACCAGCACCATAACACCCATAATGAGGAAAATCCATTTCTGGCGATAATCCAAAGTCTTGAATCTTTCCATAGGGACACCTGCTTTCCGGAAAAAGTTTCGGGGTTACTATCAATATATCATATTCCAGGTGCTCTGTCCATGCGGATTTGTATAAAATGCTGTGCTTTTCGGCGGAGCGCCTTGTAATTTCCCGGGGCTATGGTATAATAGCAGTAATTCTTTTGTGAATGAGGTAGGTCAATGGCAGATACATACAGAATTTTGGTGGTGGACGATGATTTCTCCATCGTCCAAATTATAGAAACGGCACTGAAACAGGCGGGCTACCAGGTGCTCACCGCCCATGACGGGGAGGCAGCCTGTCACTTGGCGGATACCGGTCACCCCCAGCTGATTATCATGGATGTAATGATGCCCCATTGCAATGGGCTTCTTGCCACCATGCGGATTCGGAAAAACCACAATGTGCCCATTTTGATGCTCTCTGCCAAGGCGGAGGGTTCCGACCGGGTGCTGGGACTGGAAGCGGGGGCGGACGATTACCTGGTAAAACCCTTCTACCAGCAGGAGCTGCTGGCACGGGTGAAAGCCCTGCTCCGCCGGTACGATGCTCTGGGCTCTATTCGGGAGACCCAGTCCCAGGATGAGATTCGGGTGGGGGATATAAGCCTCAATACTTCCACAAAGCAGCTCCTTGTCCGGGGGGAAGCGGTGCGGCTTACCTCTACAGAGTATAAAATTTTGCAGGTGCTCATGTCCAATCCCGGGCGGGTGTTCCCGGCAGAGGAAATCTATCAGCGGGTCTGGGACAGCGAGGCTTACGCCGTGGAAAATACGGTGATGGTGCATATCAGCCGGATTCGGGATAAGCTGGAGCTGAATCCCAGGAAGCCGGAGTATTTGAAGGTGGTGTGGGGAATTGGCTATGTTTTTGAAGCGCAGTAACGCCTTTGCCTGGGTGCTGCTCCTGCTGGCATCCTTTTTCTGGATTTTCGGCCAGGAGATTATCACCGGTTTGGGACCTCAGGGAGATTATGAAACCACAGCCTCCTATACGGAGGTTACCTCCAATTCCCAGGAAACCTCTGGGGGAGGCACATTTCCCACAACAGAAACCTGGAATCCCACCACCCAAATCACTTCTCCCACAACAGAAACCTGGGAGCAGCCTACCCAGGAACCGGTTCCCGATCAGACCGGCAGCAAATTCTGGGGATTCGTCCTTTGCTTTCTGGGACTGGCTCTGACAGCTGCCGGCGTTTTCCTGCTTCGTCAAAAGACCCCCTTGTTGGGGCCTGATGGGATAGGACTTCTCATGGTGGTTTGGGCAGCCCTTTATGGTTGGATAAGGGATCTTTACCCTATAGAATATTCCATATCTGCCCTTTCTTACCTGCCTGCGGTGGCGTGGCTGGTGATTGACTTTTCTGTCCTCATTGCCCTGCGGGAGCTGTGGGGCTGGATTTTGGGAAAGTGTTCTCTTTCCTGGTGCCTGTCCCGGCGGCTGGCTGGGCGGTGTAAAGCGCCCCAGCTGTCCCTGCTGATTTACACTTTCTGGATTGTTGCCTCGGTGGCGGGGATGGGCGGCGCCTGGCTATTGCGGGAGGGGTTCTATGAGGATTCTGCGCCCTTATTCTGGGGCGGTGCCCTCAATGGGGCTTTTGCCCTGCTTTGCCTGTGGCGGTACGGCGCAGATTTGGGCCATTTTCAGAAGCAGCTGGAAAATTACCGGAAAGGACAGCCTATTTCTGTGGGAAAGGGCGCTTTTTCCGAAACGGAAGGAAAGCTTGTGGACATCCAGACCCGGCATCAGCAGGCAATCCAAAAGGCCGTCACCAGTGAGCGGTTCAAGGTGGAGCTGATAGCCAATGTGTCCCACGATTTGCGTACCCCTTTGACCTCCATTCTGGGCTATGGGGAGCTGCTGGAAAAGGAAAACCTGTCCCCGGAGGGACGGGAGCAGCTGGACCGCCTGAACCGGAAGGCGGGATACATGAGCGAGCTGGTGGAGTCGTTGTTCCAGCTTACCAAGGTTTCCAGCGGCGCCGAGGAGAGCCAGCTTTCGGAAATTGACCTGGTGCGGCTGCTGGAGCAGACCATCGGCCTATTTGATGACCAACTGGGAAAGGCGGGGCTGACAGTCCGCCGGAATTATGGTGCCGATGCCATTCCTCTGGTCACCGATGGAGCCAGAATGCACCAGGTATTTGCGAACCTTTTGGGAAATGCCATCAAGTATGCCCTGCCGGGTACCCGGATTTTCCTGGAAGTAAAGGAAACAAACTCCGGCTACTGGGTGCGGATGATGAACACCGCCTCCTATGAGATGGACTTTCAGCCGGAGGAAATTGTCCAACGGTTTGCCCGGGGAGACAAGGCCCGGTCTACCCGGGGCAGCGGCCTGGGGCTTGCCATCGCTAAGACCTATACCGAGTCCGTGGGCGGTACCTTCCGGGTGGCGGTGGATGGGGACCAATTCAGCGCCATCGTGGAGCTTCCCAAACCTGAAAGAGATTTGTAAGAAAAATCCCGATATTTTGCAAGACACCCCCTGTACCATATAGGTAGCAGGGGGTGTTGCTATGCTTGCGCAAAAAATCTATCAAAAACATGGCTGCGGTGTTTCTGAGGTTATCCGTCATATTATCCTTGGCTGGCTGGTGGCGGCGACCTTGGAGTATCTGTTTCTGCCCCGGGCTTACCGGAATCTTGCCGGACTGGAAGGCTTAAAGGCCATGTCCTTTGTCCGGGTGCTGGGGTTTGCCTTGGGGATTGCTTTGCTTTTTACTGGTCTGTCCCGGGTGGTCCATACCCAAAAGGCAGAGCGTTGGGGTTTGGCAGCTGCTTTTGCCATATATGCAGCTGCTGCACTGTCTGCAAACCCCTCCTGGCCGCTTCTGGGTGCCTGTACCCTGGTGCTTGGGGTGCTGGCGGTTTACGCTGTCCGGGGCTGGAACAGCACGCCGGAACCTGCTCCTGAGCCCAAGCCTTCTGGAAAGGGCTGGCTGCTTTTTACCATAGGACTGTCCCTCGCCTTTTTCTTGTTTGTCTGTGCCTGGACGGTGGGACGTTTTTATACCTTTTGTACCCCTTCCTATGACTTTGGTATCTTTTCCCAGATGTTTTATTACATGAAAACCTCCGGGCTTCCCATGACCACCATTGAGCGGGACGGACTCCTTTCCCACTTTGCCGTTCATGTCTCTCCCATTTATTATCTGTTGCTGCCCTTTTATATTCTGGTGCCCCAGCCTGCCACCTTGCAGGTGCTCCAGGCCGCCGTGATTACCTCGGCGGTGATTCCCCTTTGGCTGCTGGGAAAGCACCATGGGCTGTCCGGCGGGGAAAGAACCCTCCTATGCGCCGCTTTATTGCTGTTTCCGGCCTTTTCCGGCGGGACAAGCTACGACATCCACGAAAACTGTTTTCTCACGCCATTGCTTCTCTGGCTGTTTTACGGCATAGACCGGAGAAGCACCCCTGTCACCGCTGTATCCGCCCTGCTGACCCTGATGGTGAAGGAGGATGCCCCGGTATATGTGGCTGTGATTGGCCTCTGGATGCTGGTGAAAGCGGCACTCAGGGGAAAGCATCCCCGGGACCTCATCACCGGCGCTGTACTTCTGGCGGCATCTGTGGGCTGGTTCTGCCTGGTTACCGCATACCTGGCAAAGCACGGGGATGGGGTGATGACCTACCGTTACCAGAACTTTCTCTACGATGGGTCTTCCTCCTTGCTCACTGTTATCAAGGCCGTGATGCTTTGTCCCATGAAAGCCATCTACGAGTGTGTGGACCGGGAGAAACTGCGCTTTATTGCCCTGACGCTCCTGCCCCTTCTGGGCCTTCCCTTGCTTACAAGACGGTATGAGCGGTATCTTCTGCTGATTCCCTACATCCTGGTGAATCTCATGCCGGACTATACCTATCAGCACGACATTTTCTTCCAGTACACCTTCGGCAGCACCGCATTTCTTCTGTATCTGACGGTGGTAAATCTGGGGGATTGGCGGATCCATTGGCTACGGGTTGTTGCCCTGGGGGTGGCGGTGGGGATAAGCCTGATTTGCTTTTATCGGTTCATTCTTCCAAAAGGTGTGGTTTATCCCCGGCGGGCCATCGCCCAACACCAAAGGTATGAAGCCATCCGCAATACCCTGGACGAAATCCCTGAGGAGGCTTCGGTGGCTGCCGGCACCTTCTATGCGTCTTACCTATCTCAGCGGAAAGTCCTCTATGACGTTCGATACTGCTCGCTTCAACACCTTCTGGAATGTGAGTATATTGTGCTGGACTTGGCCTCTGTGGGGGACTACGAAAACTATGCATCAGAAGGGGAGAATGGCCTGGAAAATCTCATGGCTTTGCTGAAATTCCAGGGATACGAGGAATACAAAACGCTGGAAAATGTACTGGGGATCTATTATCGGCAGGATTCCCCGTAAAATAGGATACCGCAGAAGGTTTTTCCCTCTGCGGTATTGTCCTGCTGTTATCGCTTCTTCAGCTTCTCCAAAATCTCTGTATCCGCCGGGCAGAAGGAAAACCCTCCGATTTCTTCTGCCGTAATCCAGCGGATGTCCTGGTGCTCCAGCTTCTGGGGCACCCCCTCCCGGATGGAGGCGGAGAACAGGGTCAGGTGGACGGTGATGTCGGGATAGTTATGGGTGACCTCCATGAAAATATCCCCCACGTCCACAGTCACCCCCAGCTCCTCCCGGCATTCCCGGACGAGGGCTTCCTCCTTGCTCTCTCCCGGCTCCACCTTGCCTCCCACAAACTCCCAGAGGGAGCCCCGGGCCTTGTGAGCCGGACGCTGGCAGATCATAAACCGATTCTTGTCCCAAATCAGGGCTGCCACTACTTCTGTCATCTTTCAAGCCTCCTGATAAGCCGGCTTCCATTCTCTTTCAGCCAGCGGTATTGTTCTTTATATCCCGGCAAGACCCGCTCCACCTCAGCCCAGAAAGCGGGGGAGTGGTTCAGCTGCTTTCGGTGGCACAGCTCGTGGACCACCACATAGTCCCGTACCTCCTCCGGGCAGAGCATGAGCAGGCAGTTAAAATTCAGATTCCCCTTTGCGGAGCAGGAGCCCCACCGGCTCACCTGGTTGCGGATGGTGATGCGTCCCACACGGACCCCTACCAGGGGTGCGTATTTTTCCACCCGGCGGGGGATGTCCTCCAAGGCCGCCTCTGCCAGAGCCCGGATTTCCCCAGAGGTCAGGGGAGGCAACGGCTCAGCCTGGGCAAAATCCGCCAGGTGCTTCTCCAGCCAGCCCTGCTTCGAGGTCACAAACCGCCGGATTTGCTCCTCCGACACCCCAAAAGGTGCCCGGACTACCACCCGTCCATCCCGGGTAATCTCCAACCCCAGGGTTCTCCGCCGGGAACGGATAATTTCCATATCGTACATCATTTCGTCAGTTCCAATCCTGCCAATTCAAAAACATAGTAACACTCCCATTATAAAGGGAAATCGATTGGAAATCAATGCCCTTTCCCGGTCAGGGAAAGGGCTGAATGTGCAGGGAATCACAGATGGCATCCTGGTGGGAAATCAGTAAAAGACCGCCGTTTCTCTGGGCAAGAATGGACTGCAAAACTGCGGCTGCCTGGGAATCCAGGTGGTTTAATGGCTCGTCCAGAAGCAGAAAAACGGAATCCCGCAGCAGAGCCCGGACCAGAAGAATCTTTTTTCGTTCTCCCGGGGATAACTTGGAGCCGCCGGGCAAAATCTCATAATCCAAATCTTTTTTCAGTCCCATTTCTCCCAGCAGTTTCTCTGCCTGTGGGCGTTTGCTTTCGGGGAGAAACAGATTCTCCCATAGTGTACCGGAAAAAACTGCACCATCCTGCTCCAGCAGAGCAACGCTTTTCCTTCGCTGCCCCATGGGGGCACCGCCGCAAACCACCCCGGACTGACTCTGGTATAAACCGGCCAGGATGGAGAATAGGGTGGACTTTCCGCTACCGTTTGCGCCTGTCAGACGGCGGTTTTCCTCACAGGTCATATGAAAATCCAGATTTTCAATGACTGGCCCGGGGGAGTCCGGGTAGGCAAAGGAAATGTTCACGGCATCCAGAGAGCGCAGTCTTTCTCCGGAAAATTCCTTTTCCTCCTGGGCGGCGTAAAACAACTCCATTCGTTTTGCATAGGTTTTCTGGTTATGGATCTCTGTGACCCATTCCTGTATGTACCGGAAGCTCTGAGAGATGGTGGGAAGCATCAAATACCCGGAGAGCAGGGTGCCCAGGGAGAGGGAACCCTGGCACATGAGAAAGGCCCCAAGAAGGATCACCGCCAGATGGCTGCCGTAGTCGCATAAATAGCCCAGCACTTGGGTTTTGGCAGAGATACGATACTGCATTTTGCCGTTTTTTTCCAGGAAGGATTGAAACAGCCGATCCAACCGCCCGGTAAAGTAGGGGTGCAAATGGTAGATTTTGGAAAAATCCTTTCCCTGCAGCAATTCCTGCTCCATTTGTTTCCGGGAATCCTGGTACTCCGAGGCCATCTTTTTCAGCCTGGCTTGCACCTTTCCAATGTAAATTGTGTAAACAACAGGCAAGGCGGAAAAGAGCACAATACCCAAGGAAAAAAGAATGTTTTTGTTTCCGGCGAAAAGAAGATATCCCAGGACACAGGCAAAAACCCCAATGGCACCGGGATAGGCGCAAATCACCATTTGATTCCAGCAAAGTGCAGCGGAATCCTCCTCCAACCGTTCCATCAGGGCGCCGGCTTCCACTTTTTCCACCGATGACAGGGGAAGTCGGATAAATTTGTTCATCAAAAAAGCGTCATAGGAAAACCCTTGCTTTGTGAGGAGCAGATTCAGAACAAGCTTCCAGCCCGGGACGAGAAGCACCTGTAAAGATACAGCGAAAAGAAAAGGGGGCAGGGCAGAGAGAATGGCTGGGGTATCCAGACGAAGCAGAGAGTCGGACATATCCCCCATGAGCCGGGCCAGGAAGGTCGGGGTGGCAAGCCCTGTCAGGCGATGGAGAAAACACAGGAAAATCACCCCGGGGAGAAAGGCTCTGCAATCCCTTTTCAGCTGCCTTGTTCGGTTATTGGACATGGCATTTACCTCCTGAAACACAAATCACACGGCTCCATTTCAAATCCATATCTGCGTGGGTGCATACAATCAGGGTTTGCCGGTAAGAAAGCAGGGCCTGGGTAAGGTAGGCAATGCTGTCCTTGTCCAGGTGGTTGGTGGGTTCATCTAAAATCAGCAGCTTTCCCTGGTGGGCCAAAGCGGCGGAAAGAAAGAACTTTTTCCGCTCCCCGGAGGATAATTCCGATAACGGCTTGCAAAGATTCTCTTCCAGGCCAAACCCTGCAAGATGCTCCCGGAAACGGTCCGAATCTATGGAGCCTGCTTCCTCCATGGCGGTTAGCAGCTCTGCACCCGGGATGTGCAGCTTGGGCTCCTCCTGAAAGGCACCTGCCCAGAAATCCCTGGGAAGCCCAATACGGACGGAACCGGAATCCGCCTGCTCCAAACCGGAAAGGATACGAAGCAGAGTGGACTTACCGGAACCATTTGCCCCGGTAAGCAGCATACGATCTCCTGGGTGGACGGTAAAGGATACATCCTGAAGGACTCGCTTTTCCCCATAGGACTTGGAAATATGGCTGACTTGCACCACCCCTTCCCTTGTGGAAGGCGGGCTTTGTTCTTTCCGGCATTTCAGTCTGGCACAGGCTTCCTGAGCGTCAATATACTGAAGCCACAGGTTAAAAACAGAGCTGATGGAGGAGAAAAGCTGCCCGGCCAGAATGATTATAATGGGGGATTGAAGGAAATGCACTTTTCCCGCCAGAATAAAAAGACCAATCATGACATAGCTTCCATAGTTTAGCAGGCTGTCAATGGCACGAAAGACAATATTTTCCAGAGTCCCGGCCTGCTCGGCTCTTTTTCCCGACTTTACAATGGCCCGGTTCCGCTTCCAATAGTGCTGCATATACCAGCCTTCCAGCCCATAGGCCTTGATTGTCCGGATTCCGTTGTAGCCCTCCAGCATCCAGCTGCAATAGCTTTCCTCGTCGGAATGGGTTCGGTTGTAAATCTTCCTGGCCCAGCCTTCGTAAAGAAAGATTGGCAGAAGCTGGGTCAGATTCAACAGAAAGAAAATCAGCCCAATCCAAAGCTGAATCCTGCATAACAAAAAGGTGGAAAGGACGATTACCACAAGACCGCAAATGCCTTTCGGGAGCGTTTCCTGAAAGAAGATGGAAATGGTCTTTACATCATCGGTCATCCGGGTGTTCATCTCTCCGGCATTGGCGATGGGGAGCGTCCCTTCCAAAATGTTTTGGTACAGGAATGTGCGAAAGCGCTGGGTATCTTGCAGCTGAAATCTGCTTTTCCGGGTGCTAAGAAGGTATAATGCACCGCCGGACAGCATCAGCAGCAGAAAAATTCCAACCGCTGTGGGATACATGGATTGCCAGCGCTGCGCCATGGCAGACTCCAGAAGAGAGGACAATCCGAAGCCGCAGGTAAGGATACTCAGGTAATTTACCAGCTGATACCCAATTCCCAAAGAGAGGGAGGGACGAAAAAAGCAGCGAAAAGATTGGATACTCATAGCGCCTGCCTCACGGTTTCTACCGCATCGGCAAAAAGACTGCCCTCCTGAAAAAACTCAGGCACACTTTTCTGAAACAGCTCCAGAAGCCTCCGGACCATGTGCCCATACTTCTCGCCGTCCGAGCCATCTTCCCGGCAGTGGCTGCGGAGAATCAGCAGCATATGGGCCATCTGATGGAAACAAAGGGCCAGGTGCTGCCTGGCGGCATTGCGGGATTTCTCGCCTTCCAGAAGAAACGCCATCTGTTCCAGCTTGGTGAAGTAGATTTCCGGAATCAGCGCCAGGGTAGGCTCCACCAAATCCTGCTGCCCGGTTTGGTGATAGGTGTCCGCCAGAATGCGTACCGCATCGTATTTGACAGAGTCGTCATGGGTGGCGGCAATCAGGGATTTGCAGATGGTGATGACCTCTTCGCTCCGCTGGGGTACCTCCAGGGTATAGAGCAGATTGTTCAGAATAATATCATTTCCGGGATACTGTTTCAGCCCTTCCCGAAGCATTTTCTCCGCTTTTTCCGGTTCCCGGACACGAAGCTCCGCCGCTTCCATGCACAAAGCGGTGATCTTTTCTTCCATAGCCAGGCGATTGTATTGGAAAAGGTCGTCGGTGGATACCCCAAAAAACGCAGCGATGGCAGGAATCAGTGTGATGTCCGGAAAAGCGGCGCCGGTTTCCCATTTGCTGACAGCCTGAAAGCTTACCCCCAGCACCTGGGCCAATACCTCCTGAGATATGTTTTTCTCCTTCCGGAGCTGGCGGATTTTTTCCCCCATGTGGATGTTCATTTGTATCGCCTCCTGTTTCTCTATCATAGCACAGGGGCGGGGAAATAAAAATAACAAATAAGTTGAGAATAATTCAACCTAAAATAGAATCACCGACGCCCGGGGATGAACCGGGCGCCGGTGATGTGTTTATTGAGCTTGTGCCAGATAGAGCCGGGGGATTTCCTCCACCGACTGAAACAGGATAGCCTCCCGGAGTCTGTCCTGACTGCTGCGGAAGGTGGCTCCATAGGTCATTTTGTCCCCCTGACACACTGCTATTTGCAGCGAAGGGGCGGTGCGGCTTGTGTAGGCGGTAAACAGCAGCCGTCCGGTGGCATGGTCATAGAGAACGGCATATGGCCAGGCGTGGTAGAAGGAAGCCTGGGAGAAGTCTGCGTCCACCGTTTGGTGGTATTGCCCATCCTCTCCCTTTGCCCATACGATGACCGCCTGGGGATCGGGATAATCCTCTGCGTCCCACCCGCTGAGCAGAGCGATATAATCCTCCTGTACCAATATGCCTTCACTGTAAATTGTTTTGGGCGTTTGAATTGATTGCAGCAGCTGGCCGGAAACGATGTCGATAAAGGTGCCCTGACTCCCGCCATCAGAACATCTATTGAGGACAAAGAGCTTGCTTTCATTCTCCATGGTACAAAGGGATAGGAAACTGCCTTCCATGGGCAGCACCAACTCTGCCTGCTCCTGGACGAAAATATGGGAGCCATCAGAGTTAGAAAAGGGAATACGGTATACACCGAAAGGAGCGCTTTCAGAAATGGTTTTCTCTGCGCTAAAGGCAAGGTACAGTGCATCATCGGTGATGACGCCGGGGACGTATATGCTGGGAGCATCCAAAATGGTGACGGCGGCGCCAATGAGTTCCTTACTGGCGTTCGTATCGACGCTGAGCTGCACCGTATATCCTTCGGCGGGAATGTGAAAATACCGGGTAAAAAAGCCGTTGTCATCTCTGGAGGTGCCGCCGGGGATGGGATACCTCAAAGTGTTTGCGTATGTGTTCAAGCAAAGAGGCAAATTGTCCATCACATCGGAAAGTGCCATGGTTTTGGTATATGCTTCTGCGTTGGCAGGGGCTTCCTGAGCCATTTTATTCAGCACAGAAGCATAAGGGAGCAATCCCGGTATCTCCGATAGGTCCAGAGTGATGTAGGAATGGATGCTGAAGTCTGTAACAGCGCTAAGATCCACATAGGGTTCTATGGGATTGCTTGTGCCCCTTGAAAAAGTGGTGTAGGAGAAATCTGTATTCCAGGCGGGATTTTTCCCCAGGGTGAGAGTGGTGTCCCAGTGGGCATGCCCATCCAGGGTGAAGAGGGACTGCACGGAAAATCCTTCTGCGGAGGCAGGATCTCCCACAACATTTTCCTGGGTAAAGAACACATCCGTGGCGGTTCCCCCGATAATGGCACTGGCGGAAATAATCAGACACAGGCTGAGGAATACCAAAACAGCAAAGGTGAAGGCAGTCTTTTTCATGGCGCATCCTCCTCTCCTGTAAGCCTTCCGAGGGCACGGCTGACCCGGTCGGCCTGGTAGTGGTAGCACTGCTTTACATAATCTATAATGCTCATCCCCCTTTCGTCCAGTTCCAGGGTGGATACATCGTCCAGAATCTTTCCCTCTTTCAGAAGAACCGCCCGGCTGATAAAGCCGTTGACCTCCTCCAGCAGGTGGGTGGACAGGAACACCGTTTCCGTGGGTTCCAGAATCCCCAGCAGCACCTTGTAAAAATCCTCCCGGTTGAAAATGTCGTTGCCGGCGAAGGGTTCATCCATGAGAATGTAATCCGCACCCTGACACAATGAGAGAATCACCTCGAATTGATTTTTCTGCCCGGTGGAGAAGCTGCGAAGTGTCTTGTTTTTCGGTAGTTCAAAAAAATCCATCAGGGCATCGAATCGCTGCCCCCGCCATTTGGGAAAATGCTCCCGGTAAAATTCCTGATGGGCCAGGGGCGTAAGGCCAGGGAAGAAGGAGTGCTCGCAGGTGGCAAAGCTCAGCCTGCCGATGTTGTCTGTGGTGATGGGCTGGCCGTCCAGGGTGATGCTTCCCCGATAGGGCAGCAGTCCCAGAATGCATTTCAGCAGGGTGGTCTTTCCCGCACCGTTTTCCCCGAACAGACCTACAATCTCTCCGGCACCCAGACAAAGGGACACACCGTCCAGGGCTTTTTGACTGCCATATTGCTTATAGACATCGGTAATTTCCAGCATGGTTCATTCCTCCTTTTCAGCCGCCAAACAGGGCCGCCCAGGAAAAGGGAGGCAGACACTGCTTGGGGGTACAAAGCCAATAGATTGCAAAATTCAGAAACAGCAGTACCAGAAGCTCCAGCAAGTACAGGCAGGCACCCAGAGCCGGCACGGTCACACACCGCACAATCAGTTCCCGCCGCCGGGGCAGCCGGCGCATGGTATAAATGCTCATGGAGCCACGGAAGTGGAAGCTCCAGAAATAGAGAGCCAGGGGAATCATGGAAAGCAGGGCAATGACACAGCCATATAAGCTGTACCCCAGCAGGGAGGAGAAGGGAGCCATCACCACTCCCGGACGGAGCTGACGCAGGTATGGCCAATCATACAGGGCTTCTTTAGCATAGGCATAGCTGTTAAAAAAGAATAAATCGAATGCAGCGCCCAGAACGGCACCGCCCAAAAGCCAGCGGATGACCGGCTTTTTCTCCATGCCCAGAGGAAGATATCGTTCCAGTTTCATGCTGCCGCCTCCTCCCGGTCAATGGGCTGATTCACAAGGGATACAAAGCAGCCCAGAACCAAAGCCATCACAATTAGCAATGACCAGCCGTAATCTCCCAGCATTGGCTGCCCCAGTCCAGAGCACAGACAGACCACCGGCGGCCAAAGGGTGCGCTTGCCGGAAAAGCTGAAATAGGACCCCATTCCGGAGGCAATCCCCATCATGGTGTAAATGGCGATGGTGGAAAACCATTGCACAATGTCAGCCAGAGGCAGAAGCCCATGGAAATAGCTGCTGCAGTAGCTTGCCAGAAGCAGAAATTGATTTCCGGCGGCAATATCCCCCTGCCGTGCGGCATAAAGCCAACAGACGCCCAGCACGATTCCCAGCTGTACCGCCCAGCACAGGAAGAACATCAGCACACCCCGGAATAAAAACCAGCGGTATTGGGTCTTGGATTTCAGCCGCAGCCGGGCCATGGTGTATCCGGCGTTGTATCCGCCGGTGGTGTAGAGAAGGACGGCCATCACCAGCGCCAGGGCAACGGCACCGCTCCAGCGGAACAGGGGATGATTCAGCAAGGCATCCACCAGAATCTCAGAATCCTGAAGGAGCCACACAGTGCCTCCCAACTGTACGCCGGCAAGCCCCAGTAGAATGGCCAGCACCTTCCATAATGGGGTAGATGTGAGATAAAACAGGGAGCGATGGGGATTCATTCCGTTTCCTCCTTCCAGATGGTTTGAATCAGGGCGATGGTTTCCTCCAAAGCCATGCCCATGGCTTTCATATGGGCCACATACTGCCGGCTCTCATCCCGGGGAAGCTGCTGCTTGATGTCCTCCGTCTGCTCATGGGAAAGGCAGACAAAGCTTTTGGAGCCGGTGCGGGAGGAAATGAGGCCTTCTTCTTCCAATAGGCGAAACGCCTTTTGAATGGTGTTGGGGTTCACACCCAGCAAGGCCGACAAAGTCCGCCGGGAGGGCAGCTCATCCCCATCTTTCACAACCCCGGCAGAAATCCCCGCCTTCAGATGGCCGATGATCTGCAAATAAATGGGAACCCCGTCCGTCAGCTGCAGCTGACCAAAGTCAACCATACGCCTTCCTCCTTTCAACTGTATTATATGAGTAGTACACTTCCTAACTGTATTATACGCATAGTACACTTGCTTGTCAATAGGGGATGGAGAAAAAGCAAAATAAAAATACCACCCAGAGGCAGCAAAAGCCCCTGGGTGGCAAGAATTGATTGTTCGTATTTTTGCACACCTAATTTGCAGAAAGTGCACACTCCCCTCAAGAAAAAGCGGCGCAGGCAAAACACCTGCACCGCTGTGATACCTGCGGGGAGATTAATACTTAAAAGCGATTTTTAACAAATCAGTTTTCTATACTCATTTGTGGCATAAGTATCTGTCATTCCGGAGATAAAGTCGCATATTGCACGAACCAGAACTTTCTTTTTTTCCGTGTATTCATCGGTACATTTCGTGCAATATTGCTCAATTTCCATGTGTTCAGGACTGTCTGGCGCTAAGGAATTGAGTACTTCTGTGAAATTTTCATATGTATTAAAGTCTATCTGGGGAAAAACTTCTCTCAAATCTCGAAAACGAGCAGCTTTTTCCGGATTTTTGATTCTGGACCATTCATCGTTTACCAAATCGATATCTCCATCTTGAAAGTGAATGACATTATCAGTTCTTTTGCGCATTTCAATAAATATGCGTTTGAGCGTACCATCATGTAGCAAGCGCGGATTATCGTAGTATAGTTCAAATAACTTTGATACAATACGCTCTGCTTTATCGTCAAATGCCGCAACCTCTGAGCTGTTAATGACCTGCTTTTTTACAATGGTTTCCAGGTAATCATTTAACACATTGCCTTCGGAAGAAAAACCTATTATTTGTCGATTGACTCGGAAATTGACAGAAAAATATCTACGAAGATTATCAACCTCATGGACGTTGTCTTGAAGAAATTTGTGAAAACAGTTTACAACATCGTTAATAAAGTAGTTTATAACCTGAGATGCTATACGACTGATTAACAACTCATCTTCAGAAACAAAAGTATGTTGTCTCTCTTTTGCAGATATCATGCTTTGTTTTAAGCTCTCAATCTGCTGCTTTAAAGTATGTAGCTTCTTTAGGGACAATATATCCAGCAAACTTTCAATATTTAAAAGACCAGCTGAAAGTGCATCATCTAAATCGTGGCTTCTCTGTGCTATTTCATCTGCAATAAACACAATTTGCCCTTCAATAGTAGAGCAAAAATCATCATCAATATATAATTCATGTATGGCTGTATTGGTAATATCATATGGTAAAAAATCTTTTAAATTACAAATAAGAGGATCCCCAGAATGTTTCCTTATCTTGGTATGCTTCCACATTCCCTCCAAAGTCTGAAGGCTTAAATCTAAACCAAAACATTCGACGTATTCTTCTTCCAATACAGAAGCGACATTTAAAGACTGAAAATTATGTTTGAATCCAATGCCTGCATATATATTGGCCATTCTATTGAGTGTTCGTTCTCCTTGATGACCAAATGGAGTGTGCCCTAAGTCGTGCCCAAGTGCAATTGCTTCTGTAAGTGGAACATTCATGTTTAGCCTAGTTGCAATGCTTCTAGCTATTTGTGAGACACAGAGAGTGTGTGTCATGCGCATTCTGTAATGATCCCCCTTGCTTGATGTGAAAATTTGAGCTTTATCAACCATTCTCCGGAATGCCTTGCTGTGGACTATGCGATCATAATCTCGCTGAAATTCGCCACGGGTTTCGGATGGGGGGAAAATATTGTAGCACCTATGGCAATATTCATTTCTTTGAGCAAATTCTGAAAGTTGACCTTCGCTTGGTAGACGAGTATATGCGACTGCTTCTCCGGTAATATTTTGTGGACGATTAACGGCGTACGATAGTTGCCTAATTAGGGGAGCTGAATCCTCAATACTAATATGATTATCTTCTTCAAAATCTCGTTCAATACTTAAGGTGGAATACTTCATGAAGTTATCTATGACTAATGCCGATGTAACTTCGTTTTTTACGAGATAATATATTTGATAACTATTTCCGTCTTGCTCAAGGCGAGTTATATTTCCTATATATAGTTTTTTTATAAATATTTCAGGTTCCCTTCTATATTCAATGAATACGATATGGCATCCCTTAAGTTGATGTATTCCTCTGGTCTCAAGTAAATCGAAAATTGTCGTTGTGTCTAAATTGCTAGTATAATAAAACCTTTCTAGATGATGGAGATAACTATATTTTACATACTCAATTGCATGCCGAACTGCATTAGAAGAAGAATTTAATTTTACAAAAATTAGTAGGTTGTCCATTGTAAGCTCCTTTCGCTAATTGATTTGGTGTTTATGCAACGATCTAATCTTACATAATGAAATTAGTCAGTTTAATCAAACCATCTCCTATCTACATGGAGTAAAAAAAATAATACTTTCATCAAACTATAGGGCTCGATACCTGTGGCGTTTTTTACCCCAAAATGTACCAAAAGGTTCCGAAAATCCTATGTTTTTGTTAAATAATCAAAGGACCTCCGTCTATAGTTTTTCCTATCCGGGGGATTTGGGCGGTATAGAGGCCGCTTCTACCTCAAAGCGGTATTCCGTACTGAGAAAACCCACGACAACACAGTGATGTCCAAGCACCACTTGCGCTACATTGGCCTGCCGCTAAAATCTAAAGAAATGCTTTCCATGATGCTACCTTGCTGGAAAACTGGAACAATGCCACCAAGGGATCAGCGAAAATCGGGAGAGGTGTATAGATTCTACCTTGTTGTCCGAAAACTTTATTTGTTCATATTTTACCATAAAGCAACAAAAAAGCAAGTGTCCTTTGTTGCAACGTCGAAAAATGTCGATGACTTGAAAGCCCCAATGAGAAAATACAAGCAAGGCAAAAACTTTGCATCCCTCTATTCTGGATTGCTGCCAATGGACAGAGAGGACGGCTGTATTTTAGGAAAACACCGCCTGATTTTCCCAATGTCACTTTCCGTTGCTTGCCGCAACGGGGGGATTGTGGTAGGATGGGGGCAGCAGGAAAGGAGTGGATTTCATGCTGAAGGATAATCTGAAAGCTCTGCGGAAGGCCAGGGGGCTTTCTCAGCAGGAGCTGGCGGAAAAATGTAATGTGGTACGGCAGACTGTGTCCAAATGGGAACAGGGATTGTCGGTGCCGGATTCTCAGATGCTTTTGGTTTTGTCGGAAGTGCTCCAGGTGCCGGTGAACGCCATTTTGGAGGAAGCTCCGGTGGAGGCAGCCGAACCGGTCGGAAGCCTTTCGCAGAAGCCGGAGGGACAGACCGGGCGAAAGATTCTGCACTGGCTGATGATTTCTTTTTTGGCTGCCATTGCCGCAGGCTTCACTGTCCTGGGGGTGTTTGGCAGTGACTACCTGGGCTGGGACTTTTCCGACCCGGAGATCGCCGTGGTTGCAACGATGCTTCACGGTCTGGAATGGGTCTTTGTCCGAACAGCTCCCATCGCCGTTATGGCGTTGCTCCCGGGAATCTTCCTGACCCGGAAGAAAAAAGGGGTATAAAGAAAAGAGCACCTCTGTTTGCCAGGGTGCTCTTTTCTGCGCTATGGTTCGTAGAAACCGGAAAAATTGAATAATCAAAATAAAAAGGGGAATGTTTTACGGAAAGAAATGACTTTGCTATGCTGCGGTTTCTTTGATATAATAAGCAAAAATCAGGCTGTAAGAGGTGTTTTATGATAATCAGAAAAGAAAGTCCCCAGGACTACGATGCCATATATCTGGTGGTAAAAGAAGCTTTCCGCAGTGCAGAGCACGCAGATGGGAATGAACAGGATTTGCTAGCTTTGCTGAGAGAAGGCGAAAGCTATATTCCTGAGTTGGCATTGGTGGCAGAAATCCAAGGGGAAATTGTTGGCCATATTATGTTTACGAAAGCAAAGGTTGGAGAAAGCCCTGTTCTGGCTTTGGCACCGCTCTCTGTCCTGCCCGGGCATCAAAGGAAAGGGATTGGAACGGCCCTGGTAACCCAGGGGCATGAAATCGCAAGGGAACTGGGATATGGATATTCCGTGGTACTGGGAAGTGAAAAGTACTATCCCAGAATGGGCTATGTGCCTGCGGACACCTTGGGCATATTGCCGCCTTTTGAAGTGCCGAAAGAGAACTTCATGGCGTACAAATTGCAGGAAAATGCGGCCAGGATAAACGGGACCATGGAATACGCAAAAGAATTTGGAATATAACATCCGCCCCATTCACGAAAAACGTCCTCCGGCAGACCAAGCCGGAGGACGTTTCAGCTTGTCAAAAAACTACAAAAAGGCCCTCATATCTGGTATAATACAGATATG
>LHCFC01400__coassemble_1584_pt1 | contig 24321 bp, 22 predicted proteins | sample LHCFC01400__metabat2_low_PE_055 | metagenome-assembled genome bin LHCFC01400 | reverse complement strand
CTTTCCGCTCTATTTCGCTCGCCCCCTTGCGGAAGCAGCTTGCATATAATACCACCCCGCCCTCACTTTGTCAAGCACTTTTTTACAGTTTTTTTCTTTTTTTCGACTTTTTTATGAACGACGCAAAGGCAGGTATGACAAGCCAGAACAAAATCCCTCCAAAAAACAGGATTTCCCCCGGTAAATGAGGCACATACAACACCAAAGCGGCAGAAATGACACCAGCTGCTCCGACGGCTTTTTTACCCCCCAGTCCGGGTATTTCCTCTGCCTGGGTTCCGATACCGGAGAACAGCAGGCTAAATAGGATAAAATAACCCATGGTTGCTGTCACGGACACAAAGGCTTCATATCGCTCTGCCACCCCAAAGAGGTTCATGCCCTTGACGGATTCGTACAGAGGCCAGGGTACTTGCTCTGCCACACCCCTTGTCAGGGTGCCGATGGTCCAGAGACTGAGAAGCACCGCCATCAGCGCTGTCCCGGCGATTCCCCGGACACCCGCCCTCTCCCCCGGCAGCATGCCCGCCACCGCCGGAAGTAGCATCACCAGCAGCAGTTCCCAGGAAACCATACCAGACTCCAGATTGAGGTTTTTCAGCTCCCATTCCGAAAGGCCGGAGAAAAGAATCACACCATATAATATAAGAAGCAGCCAAAAAAGAGCGGTTGCACACCGGGCGGCGCAGGAACCACCATCCAGGCTGGCAAAGGCTCCCAGGGCCAGGAGGGTCAGGGGCACCACCGGAAAATCCGTGCCTCCCGGCCAGGTGTGAGCCGGCCATTTCCCCAACTGTCCCAGCAGGAACACAAGCCAGAGGATTTGGACAATCCGGTACCACTTCCCCGGGGTTTCCAACTTCTCCTGAAATTGGCAGGCAAAATAAGCAAGCACGCCAGCAATCACCGCAGCCAACAGAGTTTGGAGCCACCCGTCCATGCCTGCCAGGGTAGAAAGAGGGGCAGACAGCGCCCCAATCAGAAAGATGTTTTTTTGTCTTGCAGATATACAATTACGGAACAAGCTGACCTCTGCCTCCTTCCATTTTAAGTTTTGGAATATCCTTCTCCCCGGTTCTGTAGTCCTGCAAGGTCAGCTCCGGCTCGTGGACGCTCAGGTATGCCGCCGCTTTTGCCAAATCCGCTTTCCCTTCCCTCAGGCAAACTTTACAGGAGGGGCGGAGGGTTTTGGTCAGTTCCGGCAGAAGGGGCTGAGTCTCCGGGGTAATGAGCAGGTACTCTGCCGTTTCCAGGAAAATCTCCCCGGGGGTGCTGTCATACAAATCCGCCAGGGCCAATTCCAGGGTCTGTCCCCGGCCCGAGTCCCCGGTATCCGTTTCCACCAGAATCTGTTTTTCCTCCTGGGATACGGAAATCAGCTCCACCGGCCTGAGTCTTGCCACGTCCGTACCCTGAAAGGGCATCCAGCCCAGAATTGCCACCAGCGCCACCGCACCAATATACCATGCCCAATACTTCATCGCTGCTTTCTCCTGTTCTCCGGGCGCAATTCCTCATTGCGGAACTTTTCCGTTTTCAGCCGACGGCGCAGCAGGTGAATCCCCTTCCCCCGGGAAAAGGGAGAGAGGTATGGCACATCCAGGCCGGTAAGCCCGGAAAGGTGAATGAGCAGGGTTATGAGTCCCACCGTCACCCCGAAAAGTCCCGCCATGGCTCCCAGTACCGTCAGCAAAAATCGCCACACCCGGATGGCCTCCGCAAAATCCCGGCTGGGCTGGACGTAGCCGCACACGCCCGCAATGCTCACCGCAATCAAAGCCAAAGGCGAAATCACCCCAGCCTCCACCGCCGCCGTACCCACCACGATGCCGCCGATGATGGACACAGAATGTCCCACCGACTGAGGCAGGTGCACCCCCGATTCCTGGAGCAGTTCAAAGGCGATGAGGAGTCCCAGAATCTCCACCGCTGTGGAAAAGGGTACCTGGGCTTTGCTTTCAATCATGGAGCGCAGCAGGGGTAATGGAATCATCTGTTGATGGAAGGTGGCCATGGCCACATAGATGCCCGGCAGCACCAGACTGAGAAACAGGGCGCAGTACCGCAGCACCCGGATACAGGATGCGTTTACATAGTCCTTGCTCTCATCCTCCGGGCTGTCCATCAGATCCCCCAGGGTGGTAGGAGCCAGGTAGCCCATAGGCAGACCATCCACTAATAGCCCTACCCGGCCGTCCAGGATTCCCCGGCAAAACCGGTCTGTCCGCTCGGTGGTCTGGAGCAGCGGAAAGGCGGTCTTTCGGGAGCCGGTGACATACTCCTCCACGGCGCCGGGGCTTAAGAAACCGTCAATGTCAATCTGGGACAGGCGGTTTTTCATCCGCTCCACCAGTTCCCCATTGGTAATCCCCTCCACCCAGACCACCGCCACATTGGTCAGGCTCTGCCGTCCCACTTTGGTTTCGTAAATCCGCAGCTTGGGGGTACGCAGGTGCCGGCGAATCAGGGAGGTATTGGAGCGGAAGGTTTCCACAAAGGCATCCTTGGGGCCTTTGACGGTGTTCTCCACCTCCGGTGGGGAAATGCTCCGCTTTTCCGGGGTTTTCACCTCATAGGCAATGGCTCCCACGCCTTCAAACAGCACCACGCAAAAGCCGTTCACCAGGAAAAACACCGCATCCTGCAAATCCTTGCAGGGCTTTGCCACGGAGTTATACACGAGACCATGGAGGGCATTGTCGTAAAGCTCCCCCATGGTATCCCCTTGCAGGCGCTCCGCAATGGGCTTGAAAACATACTCCGACGCCGAGCCGCCGGAGGTCAGGCCGTCAATGGCATAGGTATGGAGTACAAAACCGGAGCAATACAGCTCCCGGGGCGCAAAGTCTGCCGCCCCGGCAAAAAGCTCCGCGATATTTTCATGGGTCAGCTCCCCGGGATACAGGGGATCCTTTCTGGGATTGGGCTGTTCCATAAGCTCACCTCCCGGGTAGTTTGTCCCTGTTTTCCCGGAATATGCCCTGTCTTTCCGGTTCTTTGTTGCAAAAAATCGGGGTAAGTGATATAATAAAATATTAGAGATATTTTATTTACCCAAGGAGGGATTTCCATGTCCCATGTCATCGCCGCCATATCCACCGGGCGGCAGGTCAGTGCTATCGGGATTCTCCGACTCTCGGGAGACGGATGCATTGCCGTTGCGGAAAAGGTGTTCACCCCCCAGTCCGGGAAGCCCCTTTCCCAGGCTGCCAACCGGAAGCTGATTCTCGGTACGATCCGGAATAAAGAAGGGCGCATCATCGACCAGTGCATGGCGGTGTGCGCCAGAGCCCCCCACAGCTACACGGGAGAGGACACGGTGGAACTGCAATGCCACGGTTCCCCGGCGGTACTCTCCGCCGGTCTGGAAGCGTTGTTTGCCGCCGGAGCCCGGCCTGCCCAGCGGGGGGAATTTACCAAGCGGGCATTCTTAAACGGTCAGCTGGCTTTGACCCAGGCGGAGGCCGTCATCGATTTGATTGAAGCGGAAACCGCCGATGCCGCCGCCAACGCTGCCGGACAGGTAGGGGGCGCATTACAGAAGAAGCTGTCTCCCATTTATGACCAGCTGACGGATTTGTGCAGCCATTTTCATGCGGTATTGGACTATCCCGACGAGGATATTGACGATTTTGATTTGAAACAGTACGCCGCCATGCTCCGCAGCAACGCCAAGGCTCTTTATGCCCTTTTGCAGACCTACGGCCAGGGGCGGATTCTCCGGCAGGGTGTGGCTGCCGCCATTGTGGGAAAGCCCAATGTGGGCAAGTCCAGTCTGCTGAACACCCTGGCAGGCTACGACCGGGTTATCGTCACGGACATTGCCGGAACCACCCGGGACACGGTGGAAGAAACCGTCCTTCTGGGCAGCACCCGGCTGCGGCTCATTGACACCGCCGGTATCCGGGAGACCCGGGACGCCATTGAGGCCATGGGCGTGGAACGCTCCCGGATGGCGGTGGAAAACGCAGATCTGGTGCTGTTCCTCTGCGACGGCTCCCAGCCACTGACCCTGGAGGATCAGGAAGTCATCGCAACCTGCCTCTCCAAAGAAAACACCATTGCCCTCATCAATAAATCCGATTTGGGGGCGGTAGTAGTACCCAGCGATTTGCCCTTTACCACCATTATTCCCATCAGCGCCAAGACAGGAGAGGGCCTGGATCAGCTGCGGCAGACGGTGGATGAAATGTTTGCGGGGAACACCCCTTGCGACGGCTCCATCCTCACCAATCCCCGGCAGTTTGACGCCATTGCCCGCAGCTACGAAGCCATGCTCCGGGTATTGCAGGCCATGCAGCTGGGACAGACCCCGGATGCGGTGCTGACGGATATTGAATCGGCCATGGAGGCCATGGGTGAGGTCACCGGCGCCACCATCCGGGAGGACATCACCGCCAGAATTTTTGAGCGTTTTTGCGTTGGAAAGTGAGAAACCATGATTTATTTTGACAACTCCGCCACAACGAAGCCCTGCCGGGAGGCAGTAGAGGCCGTTACCCAGGCCCTTACCTCCGGCTGGGGAAATCCCAGCGCCCTGTATACCTTCGGCATTGAGGCAGCAGGACAGCTCCGGGCTTGCCGGGTGAAGGTTGCCTCTGCCCTGGGCGCTGAGCCGGACCGGGTATTTTTTACCTCCGGCGGTACGGAAGCGGACAACTGGGCCGTTTTCGGCACCATCAAGCGCATGGGCAAGCGGGGACGGCATATCGTCACCACCGCCGTGGAGCACCATGCCATTCTCAACTGCATGAAGCAGCTGGAGGCCCAGGGCTTCCAGGTCACCTATTTGCAGCCGGACAAGGAAGGGAACATCTCCCTGGAGTCCCTCCGGCAGGCTCTCCGCCGGGACACCATTCTGGTTTCCATTATGATGGTAAACAATGAAACCGGCGCCGTTATGCCCATCAGCCAGATGGCAAAGCTTACCCACAAGCTCTGCCCGGAAAGCTATTTCCACACGGATGCGGTGCAGGGATTTTTGAAAATCCCCTTCCAGGCCAAGACTTTGGGGGCGGACTTAATCAGCATCTCCTCCCACAAGATTCACGGCCCCAAGGGGGCAGGGGCTCTTTATATCAGCCCCCGGCTTAAGTCCTTCCCCCCCATCATGCTGGGCGGCGGACAGGAAAACGGATACCGCAGCGGCACAGAGGCTACCCCCGCCATTGCAGGCTTTGCCGCCGCAGCCGCTGCCGTTGGCAGCACCTTCCCGGTGGATACCCAGCAGGAAAAAGCCCTGCTTCACACCCTCATTGGGAAGCTCTCTGCCCTGGACGGGGTGGTCATCAACGGCTCCCATCAGGCACCCCACATTCTCAGTATCTCCATCCCCGGTGTGCCTACCCAGAACACCATCAATATTTTGCAGGAATCGGGGATTTGCGTCAGCGCAGGCTCTGCCTGTGCCAAGGGGCACCGGAGCCATGTGCTCTCCGCCATGCATCTGCCCCCGGAGATCATCGACAGCTCCATTCGGATTTCTCTCAGCCGGGAGACCACCCGGGAGGAAATTGACGGCCTGATTCGTGGCATTGAAGCGGTTCTTGCCTGGAAAAAGTAAGAAGCTGCCCCCGGTGCATATCATTTTGCACCGGGGGCGTTTTTTAATAGTGGTATACCTTTTTCAGTTTCACCAGGTAGTAAAGGGATATGCACAGGGCCAGGATTTCCGCCACCGGAACCGCCAGCCAGACACCGTCCAGCTCCCAAAGCCAGGGAAGAAGCAGTAGGCTCAAAATCAAAAATACAAAGGTTCGCAGGAAGGACAGAATCGCCGACACCACACCGTTGGAAAAGGCGGTAAAGAGAGCCGAAGCGAAGATATTGATACCTGTAAACAGAAAGCTGATGGAAAACAGGGCAAAGCCGTGGCTGGTGATGGCAAAAACCGGGCTATCCGGGGTTACGAACACCCGGATTACCGGACCGGAGCACAGCTGGGACAGGGCAAAGACCACCACCGATATGACACCAATAATCATCAGGCTGTTGCGAAACACCTTTTTCAGCTGCACCGTGTTGGCACTGCCGTACTGGAAGCTCACCACGGGAGCGACGCCGGTGGAAAAGCCGAAAAATACGGAGGTCATCAGAAACTGGGCGTACAGCACGATGGTAATGGCCGACACCCCCGATTCTCCGGCGTAGCGGAGCATCAGAGTGTTGAACAGGAAGGTGGTAATGGCAAGAGCCAGATTGCTCACCATTTCCGAAGCGCCGTTGGTACAGCTATGAAGCAGCACCCGTCCCCGGAAAACAGGCTTCACAAAGTACAATGTGCCCTTTCGGTTCACCAGGAAGTATACAAGGCCGAACAGTCCGGGGATGGCATAGCCAATGGCGGTAGCCAGGGCCGCACCGGACACCCCCATATGGAAAACCACAATGAACACATAGTCCAAAAGGATATTGGACAAGCCTCCCAGAACCGTCACCACCAGTCCCAGCTGGGGCTTTCCCGCTGTGACGAAATAGGTTTGAAACAGCACCTGAAAGACCGCCAAGGGCGAGGCCAGCACCAGAATAAACAGGTAATCCCGGCAGTAGGGGAACAAAAGGGGTGTTGCTCCCAGCAAATGAAGCAGCGGCTCCATAAAAAGGGCTCCCACCAGGGCAAAGGCAATGCCCAGAGCCAGACCTACCGCCACGGAAAAGGAGAAGTTCTCCCGGGCCAGGTGCATATTCCCTTCTCCCATGTTTTTTGCAATGATGGCGCTGCTGCCGGTGGACAGCATAATGGAAAAGGCGAACATGATGCTGGGGATGGGATACACGATGTTCAGGGCTGACAGGGCATTTTCTCCCACGAACCGGGACACGAAGGCACCGTCTACCATCTGATACAAGGCCATAAACACCATCATAATGGCGGTGGGAGCGGTGAATTTCAGAAGGGCCGGAATCCGGAAATCCTGATCCAGCCGATTGTCGGACATAAGAATTTTCCTCCTGTTGTGTTTTTCTATGCTTCATGGTAAACTATACAGTAACTGTATAGTCAAGGGGGAAAATAAAAAAATGTCCCAAAACAATCGGCTGTTTACCATCGGGCAGTTTGCAGCCCTGCACCGCATCAACAAGAAAACCCTTATGTGGTATGACCAGATTGGACTGTTCACCCCGGCGGTGGTGAAGGAGAACGGCTACCGCTACTACACCTATCAGCAATGCTTTGTGCTGGAAACCATTCTGATGCTCCGGGAGCTGAATGTGTCCATTCCGGAGATTCAGCAGTTTATGGCTCACCGCTCCACCGATTCCTTCCACACCATTTTGCAGGAGAAAACCCGGCAGATCCAGGACACCATCGCCCACCTGAACCAGGTGCAGGAGGCCCTTCAGCACCAGATGGAGCAGCTGTCCTCTTTGAAAGACTTGGATTTGTGTGGGTATTCCCTGGTGGAAAAACCTGCCCAGAAGCTTCTCCTCCGGAAAACCCCGCCGAAGATTCCTCCAGAGCAGGAGGCAGAGCTTCTGTTCTCCGAGGTGGGGCGGCACAGCGCTTACCGGATGTATGGAATTCTCTACGGCGCCATTCTTCCGGCGGAAAGCCTGTACCATGGGGATTTTACGGACTACCGGGGAATTTTTCTCCAGATCCCCCAGGCGGAAATTGAAACCAACGTCCACATCCAGCCGGCAGGACGTTACCTTCGCACCCACTTCAAGGGAAGCTGGGAGGGGCTCCCGGACAAGTACCGGGAAATCATGGCCTATGCCAAAGAGCATGGGCTGGAGCTGACCGGCTATTCCTACGAAACCGGCATCAACGATGTAATCAGCAACGCCCCGGAGGACTATATCACCCGGATTGAAATTCCCATCCGGGAAAAGGAAAATCAGCTATAATACAGTGAAGCCCCCGGAAGCAGAAGCTTCCGGGGGCTGTGATTATGATAATTAGTAGGCAATGCCCCAGTAGATCATCTTCTTGGCAGGCTTGCCGCAGATGGGGCAGGTGTCTGCCAGGTGCTCCTGCTGGAAGGGGACGCAGCGGGAGGACATTCCGGCCACTTCCTTCATCTTCAGTTCGCAAGCTTCCTCGCCGCACCACATGGTCTTGATGAAGCCGCCGTTCTTCTGCTGCAGCTCCTTGGCCTCTTCCAGAGAGTAAGCAGGGTAAATATGCTCCTCCAGATTCTTCTTGGCCTTCTCGTACATACCATGGTGCACCAGCTCCAGCTGCTCTGCCACGGCCTTTTCCAGGTCCTCCAGCTTCACAACGGTCTTTTCGCCGTCGTTACGCCGCACCAGAACCACCTGGCCGTTTTCCAGGTCCCGGGGACCGCACTCTACCCGCAGGGGTACGCCCTTCATCTCGTACTCGGCGCACTTCCAGCCCATGGAGTTGTCGGAGTCGTCCACCTTCACCCGGAAGCCGGCGGCATCCAACCGCTGACGGACAGCCTCCGCCCCTTCCAGAACGCCGGGCTTATGCTGGGCGATGGGCAGGACGATGACCTGAATGGGGGCAATCTTGGGGGGCAGCACCAGGCCGTTGTTGTCGCCGTGGGTCATGATAATGCCGCCAATGAGACGGGTGGACACGCCCCAGGAAGTCTGGTGGGGGTTGACCCGCTGGTTATTCTTGTCGGTGAAGGTGATGTCAAAGGCCTTGGCAAAGCCGTCGCCGAAGTAGTGGGAGGTACCGGCCTGGAGAGCCTTCCGGTCGTGCATCATGCACTCGATGGTAAAGGTAGCCTCGGCGCCGTTGAACTTCTCCTTGTCGGTCTTCTGGCCCCGGGTGACCGGCATAGCCAGGACATTTTCGCAGAAGTCGGCGTACACCGTCAGCATCCGCATGGTCTCTTCCATGGCCTCCTCGGCGGTGGCGTGCATGGTATGGCCCTCCTGCCACAGGAATTCTCTGTGCCGCAGGAAGGGACGGCTGGTCTTTTCCCAGCGGAGCACGCTGCACCACTGGTTATACATCTTGGGCAGATCCCGGTGGGACTGGATGATGTCCCGGAAGTGCTCGCAGAACAGGGTCTCGGAGGTGGGGCGGATGCAGTACCGCTCCTCCAGCTTCTCGCTGCCGCCGTAGGTAACCCAGGCACACTCCGGTGCGAAGCCCTCCACATGGTCCTTCTCCTTCTGGAGCAGGCTCTCAGGAATCAGCATGGGCATATACACATTCTCAGCACCGGTCTTTTTGAACTCCGCATCCATCAGGCGCTGAATGTTCTCCCAGATGGCATAGCCATAAGGCCGGTAAATAAACACGCCCTTGATGGAAGAGTAGTCAATCAACTGGGCCTTTTTGCATACATCTGTATACCACTGGGCAAAATCCACCTCCATGTCGGTGATTTGCTCAACCTTTTTGTCCTTTGCCATAGGCGACATCCTCTCAGACTTGTGTTTTTTGCTATTATTGTAGCACACTTGTCAAGGGTTTGCATAGGATGAGGCAACCATTTTTATCCGATTTTTCCAGGAGGTTTCCATGAAACAGGTGACTTTGCTATTAGAGCCCTGTGTGGTTCTCTTTTACAGCCGGATTGCAGAAACCTTGCACAAACCCACGGAACAGGTGATGGCTGACGCCCTTTTCAAGCTGGCGGGGGAGCTGTCTCTGGAGGCTCTGCCCCGGGAATAATTTTTGGGAAGGCGTTGTAATTTCCTTCAAAATTTGCTATACTGATGAATAACAAATGCAACTGAGGTATTTCTATGAAATCCATTCGTGAAATTTACAAGATTGGCAAGGGCCCTTCCTCCTCCCACACCATGGGGCCGGAACGGGCGGCCCTGCTGTTTCGGAGCCAGTATCCCCAGGCGGATGCCTTTCGGGTGATTCTTTACGGCTCTCTCAGCAAAACCGGCGTAGGCCACGGCACCGACCGGGTTCTGCGGCAGGTGCTGTCCCCTTTGCCCACGGAAATCGTCTTTTCCCAGGAGAATCTTCCTGACTGCCACCCCAACACCCTGGATTTTTACGCTTTGAAAGAAGGACAGGAAATCGGGTATCTGCGGGTGGAGTCCATCGGCGGTGGGGATATTTCCATTGAAGGACACCCGGAGGTCTCCGGCAAGGACATTTACCCGGAAAACTCCTTTGCGGAAATTGCCGATTTCTGCAAATGGCGCTACATCAACCGCCTCAGCGACTATGTGCTGATGAACGAGGGGCCGGAGATTTTTGACTTCCTCATGGAAGTGTGGCAGACCATGAAACAGACCATTGCCGACGGCCTTGCCGCCACCGGAACCCTCCCCGGGGGGCTGGGGGTGCAGCGGAAGGCCAAGTACCTGTATGAGCAGGAGCTGACCACGGAAGTGCCCCAGGTGCGGGAGTGCCGGCTCATCTGTGCCTACGCCTATGCGGTGGCAGAGCAGAACGCCGACAACGGCACCATCGTCACCGCCCCCACCTGCGGTGCCTGCGGTGTCCTGCCCGCAGTCCTCAAATACATTCAGGACACCCGGAAGCTCACCGACCAGGAAATCTGCCGGGGGCTGGCCACCGCCGGAATCATCGGCTCCCTTACCAAGCGGAACGCCTCCATCTCCGGTGCCGAATGCGGCTGTCAGGCAGAAATCGGCACCGCCTGCTCCATGGCGGCGGCAGCTCTGGCGGAACTGTACGGCCTGAACCTGGACCAGGTGGAATACGCTGCAGAAATGGCTATGGAGCACCACCTGGGTCTCACCTGCGACCCCATCTGCGGTCTGGTGCAGATTCCCTGCATCGAGCGCAACGCCGTGGCTGCCATGCGGGCTATGAACGCCTGCAACCTCAGCTATTTCCTCTGCGGCACCCGGAACATCAGCTACGACATGGTGTGCAAAGCCATGAAGGAAACCGGCCTGAACCTGAGCCACCTCTACAAGGAAACCAGCGAAGGCGGCCTCGCCCGGATGTACGCCCGGCGTACTCCCAACCTGGGCTCCTGACGGCAAAACCCAACCAATATGACAGCCAACACCGGCAGTTTGCCCGGTGTTGGCTGTTTTTGCATATTCAGGACAGGAATCAAGCGGCTGAGCACACGCCGGGGAAGGTCTCTATATTATCATCTTGACAGCCGGGAATCTATATGATATTATTTTGATATCAGAAAACGCATATGACAAGGAGGAGAAAGCTATGCGTGAAAAAATACTGCAAAACAAGAAAAACGGTATGCCTGTACTGATTGCCATTCTCGTACTTTACTGTGCTGCCATCGCCGGGTTTATCTGGTCCGGAGCCTCCCAATCCACCATTGGTTGGAACTTTGCCAATATTGTGGTATTGGCCTTGGCCGCAATCTGGAGTGTTCTTGGTCTGATTTTAGCCTGTGGTTTGAAGGTGCTGCGCCCTCAGGAAGCACTGGTATTAACCCTGTTTGGCAACTACATTGGCACCATCAAAGGCGAAGGATTTTACTTTGTAAATCCCTTCTGCACCGGCGTAAACCCTGCCGCCAAAACCCGGCTGAACCAAAGCGGGGATGTGCGGGAGGTCGCTCAGGGTGCGAACAAGGCCGGTATGGAACCTGCCGGAAACAAACTGAGCCTGAAAGTAATGACGCTGAACAACAATCGTCAGAAAATCAATGACTGCCTGGGCAACCCCGTAGAGATTGGCATTGCGGTAACCTGGCGCATCGTGGATACAGCCAAGGCCGTGTTCAATGTGGAAAATTATAAGGAGTTTTTGTCATTGCAGTGCGATACCGCATTGCGGAACATTGTCCGGATTTACCCCTACGACGTTGCACCGAATGTGGATACCACCGGTGACGGTCTGGCAGATGACGGTAGCCTGCGGGGTTCCAGCGAAGTTGTGGCCGCTCGAATCAAGGACGAAATTCAGGAGCGGGTTCACCAGGCGGGGTTGGAGATTCTGGAAGCAAGAATCACCTACCTTGCCTATGCGCCGGAGATTGCGGCTGCTATGCTCCAGCGCCAGCAGGCATCGGCGATCATTGACGCCCGCAAAATGATTGTAGACGGTGCTGTGGGTATGGTTGAGATGGCTCTGGAACGCCTGAATGAAAACCAGGTGGTGACCCTGGATGAAGAACGAAAAGCTGCAATGGTCTCCAATCTTCTGGTGGTACTCTGCGGCAACCGGGATGCGCAGCCGGTGGTGAATTCCGGCAGTCTGTATTGATGGCCGGGGAGAAAAAACAAATCCCGCTGCGTCTGTCAGCTGCTTTGTATGCAGCAATCGCTGCCTGGGCAGAGGATGACTTCCGCTCAGTAAACGGTCAAATCGAGTACCTGCTTACCGAGTGCGTTCGCCAGCGAAAAAAGAACGGACGTCCGGTCCCCCACCAGCTGGACGTCCCTCCGGATTTGGATATTGAATAAATCACTGGGAATCGATTTCTGATCGGTCCTGCAAAACAGTCAGAAGTTGATTCCCAGTTTCTTGTGGGATACCGGTGATACAGCAAACGAAGCCGCACGGATTCTATATGCCTATTTTTACAGGATTTCGGTCTTTATACAGTCTTTTCCACACGCCTTGCTCACATTGCATTTCGGGGTGTGGCAGTTCGGATGAAAAAAAGATTCCGGTTTTGCCTTGAGAAAATGCGGGGTTTGTGGTATAGTTAGGTAATAAAGGCAGGGGTGTGTATCCTCTGCAAACTGAAGGAGAACAAGGTTATATGAAATTAGGTATCGGCGGACAATCGGCCTTTTCATATCTCAATATTCCTTCATACACCTCAATATTTCCCATATTTTAAAACTTTTCCATCCCATAAATCCATGTATCTTCCTATACTTTCATGGCAGATTGGTGCGGAATTGGTGCGAAGTATAGGGATCAACATTCGGGAAGCGGGTTCATCACGACAGATAATTTCCTGAAAACGAATGCTGTACGAAGATCAACAACCTGAGCCATGTATCGCATCAGAACGTCAACAATTGGAATCATTGAACAAATATGGCACAGCCCATCGGTCAGCGTGATCGATGGGCTGTTGTTTTACTCATTGTCAATTGGTCCATATTCGCTGACGGGAACGGCGAAAGGGAATGGACGGAGCCGGGGTAGCAGGCTCCCCGGCCGGGTGGTTTCAGTTCGGGACGGTTTCTTCCAGGATGAGGGTTTCTGTGTTCCGGATGTACTGCATTTCGTGCAGTCCCCTGGACTGGCAGATATACAGTTGGTTCTCCTCAAGGAAGCGGCAGTCCACGATGGTCCCAAATTCCCGGGAATATTCGTCCGTCTGGGAAGCGTATTAATCCGGAACAAAAAGCCTTGAAACATCTGAGCTTCTCCTGCTTTTGGTTTTACATTTACGGCACTCTGCAGTCAAACTATGATGGGATTATTCAGCGAAAAGGGGCGTGAAAGCCGGTACAGCAAATAACTGCCGGGGTACATAGAGGCCGTTTGTGAAAGTGAAGCAGGCTTTCCGCGTACCTGGCTGGCACCCGGATGAAAACATAACAGGAAACAAGGGACTGGTGCAAAATTCCCCTTTCGCACCAGTCCCTTGTTTTTCTATATGCTTTTCCGTTCCCTATCTCTTTTGCCGGTCATTCTGTTGTCTTAGCCCTGCCCCGGTTCCCTTCCTCCTGCTGCAAAATCGTGCAGAAGCGCAGAAGCTGCTTCAGGGAGTGAACCCCCAGCTTGGTATAGATGTTCCGGTTGTGGAACCGGACGGTGGTTTCCTTCAGGCCGGTAAGCTCCACAATGTCCTTTACGGTTTTTCCGGCAATGTACAGGTCCAGAATCTCCCGCTCCCGTTCCGTCAGGAATTTCAGGCCGTTTTTGAAGTCCTCATAGTCATCGGGGTCCACCTCATCCTTCCGGGAGTAGGCAAGCCTTTCTACCTGCCGGACGGTTTCGCTGTGGGCGGTCTGCATCTCCTCCAGCGAGATCTGCATATTGGCGTTTTCCCGGCGCATGGCGTCAACGGTTTCCTCGTTGAGCCGATCCTGCTGAGCCAGGAAGGCGAACAGGTCGTCTATTTCCGAAACGCCTGAATAGCTGTCGTATTCTTTTTGTTTGAGCCGCTCCAATCCCCTTTTGATGGGGGAGAGATACCTGCGTGTAAAGAAATAACTGCACCCCACCGTCGCTGTGAAAAGCAGCAGAATCAGTAATACCGCACGTATGATATCCTCTAATATCCATCTGTCATAGTCTTGCCTGGGGACAAGCGCTGTTACAAAAAAGCTGTCGCCGTTTTTACACAGGCTCACCTCCTTGGTCACACCAATATAAGAGGAGGTTCCTCCCCGGAATAATGTCAAGCCACTACCGAAAGTGGAAGCCTTATACGCCCCATCGGGGGATAAATAATACCCATCTGTTATGCCGCAGCTGAAGCTGTCTGCATGATTGATGATGCCTTCGCAGCCTTTGTTCATCACAAACAGGGCGTGCTCCAGCTTGGACGGTTGACTGAATATGTGCCGGAAGTAGCTCTCGCTGATTTCAAACCCACACAGTCCGTAAACCAATCCGTCACTGCCGATGATCGGGAGTGTCATTAACATCGCTCTTTCCGATGTCCCCGGAAGAGTAAATATATTGGAAATACGATAGGCCCGGGCCAAAGGCAGCTCACAGCAGTCCATGAGCCGGGCGTAATCGGGAAACAGGTGGGTATTGAACTCCAGCCGCCATTTCCTGTGGGGCATAGCTTTTTGTTCCTTGCCAAGCTCCGAAAGGCCCCGATAAAGCAAAATACTGTTATCCGAGTAGTCCAGAGAGCTGCGCTGGAGATATAGCCCCGTACGAGAGTGTGCTGCATCCTCCGCAGCTGAATTGACCGTTGCATTCAGAACAATGAAAGCCCCTGAGCAGTTGGCTTCCAGAAGTTTTTGCTTGAGTATGCCAAAAACCGTCCGCTGAATCCCCTCAACCCGCTCCTCCGAATCATTAATCTGCGAAAACACCATGTGATTTTCTGTCAGAAACCTTTCAATCGCCTTGGTGGTATCGGCAGACAGATGAATTCCCATGACGGCCAGGTCTTCCACATGTGCTTGAATTTGCCTGGAAAACACCTCCGCCTGAAAATCCAATGTTTCATATGTCTTTTGCTTTGTCCCTGTAAATTGTCCCAACAATACCAATCCGGACAGCAACAGGGTCAGAACCAGGGTTGCAAGGAGAAACATGTATGCAAAGAGCTTTCGTCTCATGGAGGATCTTTTGCCTGCAAATCCAGGTAACAATTTCATACCATCGCCGCCTTACTCAATAGAGCGAAACCATTCCCAGGTTTCAGCAGCCAGCTTTTCCGCATCCTCCCCTTTTGCATATCTCTCCGCAAGGTTAGGCTGCAGCTGCCGGAGTCCGTCGTACAAAGCATAAACTTTTGGATAATATCCGGCAAAGGCAGGTTCTCTCACAGTGACTGCTGTTTCGTTCACCTCAAGAAGGGTCGTATAAAGATTCCTGTAGGCATCGCTCTCAAAAACGTGATCTTTGATCCTGTCAAAAGAACCTTTGTTTACAGGCATATAGCCTGTAGAGGCCACAAAGGCAAGATTGCGCTCCTCCTCCGTGATATAGCGGGCAAACACGGCAGCCGCCTCCGCTTTCTGCTCCGTTGTTTTGTAGGCGCAAAGACCGACGCCGGCCAGAGTGGAAAGCAAATCCTTGCCCTCTGTCCGCGGAAGCGGCAAAACCTGCAAATTCATCGGCTCCGTTGTGTTATCCGGATATGTCACCACGTCATTGTAATAAAGAATGGAGGCACTGGAACCGATACCGGAGATCACCTCGCCCGTCATAACCATCGTATTGGAATAAAGGTCGGACACAACAATGTGTCCCTTGGAAATCGCCCGGGCAAATTCCATCCACGACTCCTTGAAAACAGGGTTTTGAAAGTTGTACCAACCCTCCTGGGTGTAGAAGTTCTCTGCGCCGTTTGAAAGGGCGTTCAGCTCAACACAGCGGAGTGGATAGTCCAATGCGCAAAAGGGCTTTCCCCCCGACCAGGCATGATACTTTTCCGCCACGGCGAAGAAGCCTTCCCAAGTGGACAGATCCTCATAGGACACCTTCATATCCCGGGCGAACCGTTCAAACTGCACGCCTGCGACATACAGAACATGAGTGGACTTGGAAACAGGGAAAACCGCAAGGGTGTCTCCGACTTTGCCGTCCTCCAGGAAATCAGCCACATAGTTGCTCAATTCCTCCCGGGTAAACAAGTCATTCCAATTCACCAGGTTTGAAACGCCAAGCTCCTGTGCATTGCTGCTGTGACAGAAAAATAAATCCGGCATGGCAGGAACCCCCGGTACCTCGTTTTGGGCGTCCAGGAGCTTCTGTCCAATCTGAGAGGCGTTGGACATCATTGTAACATTTATGATAATGCCCTTCTCCGCCCCCACCGTTTTATTAAATTCTTCAATCAGCCTATTCATGGGAGAGTCCGCCTGCTCACCGTACACATGCCACATGGTCAGGGTAACCGGGGCGTTGGGGCTGAGTTGGCCTTGCTCGCAGCAGCCGGCAAGGCCAGTCCACAGCATCAGCCAGGCAAGAAACAAGGATAGCATTTTTTTCATAACAACCTCCCGGGTGGGATCACCACCCCGGGCCGCCAGTCCGGCGCCCTGTCAAAAGCTCCAAAAAGAGGGGTGGAAACAAAAATATTTCCGTCCAACCTATCAATTCGGGGTGTTTTGACGGGGCGCAAACAGGCGGCCGCCTGTATAATTTACTTGCAAGTGCGGTTTAAGGAGGGTATAGGCGCTTGCCGTTTCCTGGAAATTGAAAGGGGTACCCATTTCTGCAAAAATATTTTTGCAGAAATGCGCTCCGACTGCGGGCCAACGAAGTCCGGAGCGCCGCCCCGAGTTCTTTCATTATACCATACCCCAGAGATGCAATCAATGGCGGCGGAGGATTTCTCCCCCAAAAATTCCAGTCCGTCTTTTCCCCCGGCAGCTTGTGTGAGCACCGGGATACCGGTTTCAAAATCAGAAACGGGGCCTGCCCCCGGAGACATCCAATAAAAGGAGGAACTTAGTTATGAAGAAACGGATTCCATTTCTGGCGCTGGTGCTGGTGCTGATTCTGGCCCTGGCCCTGCCTGCCCTGGCAGAGCCCACAGAATGCACACACGAACGGAAAAACCCCGTTGCCCATCAGGAGCCCAACTGCACGGAAAGGGGTTGGGAGGCCCATATGCTCTGTGCGGACTGCGGTATGCCCTTTGATCTGGCCGGCAGCCCTCTGGATGACATTCCCTACATCGAATGCAACCAGGATCACGACTACGACACCACCCAGTGGGGCTATGTGGACGACTACGGCCACGCCCACACCTGCATCCGCAATCCGGAGCACCACGACGAAATTCGGTTCCACTACCCGGAAGATCCGGAGGTCTATCCCCTGGTTTGCGCAGAATGCGGCTATGTGATTCAGGAGGAGCCTGTGGACACCATCGTCACCGTCACCCTGCCCTTCCTCCTCACGGTGGAAAAGACCGGTGAGCTGGACCCGGGGCCGGAGACCTTCCGGTTCGTTGCCGGTGAATTCATCGATTCTGTGGAGCTGACCGTCACAAAGGATTCGGTGGAGACCAACGGAGAAAAGACCTACGAAGGCAGCTTTGTCTTTACGATCCCCGAATCTCAGCTGCGTATCCTGGAGGAGGGCTTACTCTTCTATCAGGTGAAGGAAGATGCCCAGGGCTGGACCTATGACAGCACAATCTATTATGTCATGCCCTATTTCATAGACCTCCCCGCCGAAGTGGAATGGCGGATTCTGCTCCTGAACGAGGAAGGAGAGCCGGACTACAACAATCCCCAGAATCAGATCGTCTTTACCAACCTCTACAACGCCCAGAAGCCCACAGAGCCGGAGACCGACCCCACCACCGAACCCACTGCCGAGCCCACCACCGTCCCCACCACGGAGGAGATTGTGATTCCTCCCACCGGTGACGGCGGTCAGCCCCTCCTGTGGACGGCCCTGATCCTGATCAGCAGCACCGCCGGCATCTGCACCGTTCTCCTTGGCAGAAAAAGAAACATCCACATGAGATAACCCTCCCGGGCGGGGCACAGGCCCCCACCGCCCCGCCCCCCTTCCTTTGGAAAGGGCTTGAAAAAGCCCCTTTCCGAAAGGCGGCGATGGCATAATCGCCGTTTTTCGGAAAGCAATCCCAAAAAAGAAGGAGTGAATCCCTATGAAACGTATTTCCGCTTTATTCCTGGCAGGACTGCTGGCGGTCGGTCTCTTCGCCGGATGCAGGAAAGGGCCGGAGCAGGAAACCTCCCTCCCCCCGGAAACCACCGCCCCCACCCAGGTGCCGCCCCAGACCACAGCCCCCACCGTCCCCTCCACAGGGGAGCAGACCTCCACCCCGCCCACAGAGCCGGAGGCGGATGCTCTGACCCTGCTCCGGCAGGAAATTGCCGGTGCCCAATGTGAGGCAGGCCTCGCCTTTCTGGGCTATGTGGGCTACGACAGCACCCAGGCTGAGGTGGAGGCCTTTGTGGCTCAGGGTCCTCTGGCAGAGAAATACCCCTTCCTCACCCAGGCGCCGGTGGTGTTGGCTCCGGGACAGGAGCTGTATGCCCTGATTCCCGGCAGGGAAACCCAGTCCCTCCAGGTCCACCCCTCCGGGATTTCCCTGGAAGGGGAATACACCGACGATCGGGATACCCTGCTTTTTGACGGGGAGCCGGGGCAGATTCTTCTTCTGCGGTGCAACGAAAGCGAGGTCTTTTCCAATGTGCTGGTCTCCCTGTTCGGGGGTACTGACATTCTGGAGTTTCGCCCCTCTGTCTCCCTGAAGGACGGTCATCTGGCTGCCCTGCCGGGGGTGTACGATTTTTCTGCTTATGAGGAGGGCGACGCCCCCTCGGTGGCGGAGGCCATGGCCCTGCTGCTGACCGCCCCGGAAATTCAGGAGGGGATTGAGCTGGGCCTGACCCTGATGCACACCGGGCAGAGCCAGTGGATAGAGGGGCAAAGCTGCCTGGTTTTTGTCCTGGGCACCCAGCTGGACGGGGATTTCGCCCGGGAGACCTATTACGCCGTGGGGGACGGAATCCTCTTCGTCTATGACAGTATTTATGATGTTTGGACGGCCCTGGAAATGGGATAGGCCAAAAGGAAAGGAGACAGAATTATGGGACTTATCAAAGCAGGCATGGGAGCCTTGGGCGGCACCCTGGCAGACCAGTGGAAGGAGTTTTTCTACTGTGAGGCTATGCCCAAGGAGCTTTTGGTGACCAAGGGTGTCAAGCGCACCAGTGGCCGCTCCTCCAACACCCGGGGAAGCGACAATATTATCTCCAATGGCTCCGGCATTGCCGTGGCGGACGGTCAGTGTATGCTCATTGTGGAGCAGGGCAAGATCGTGGAGGTCTGCGCCGAGCCCGGGGAATTTACATACGACACCTCCACCGAGCCCTCCATCTTCTCCGGCAGCCTGGGAAAGGGGATTCTTGATACCTTCCGAACCATCGGGAAGCGGTTTACCTACGGCGGCGACACCGGCAAGGATCAGCGGGTGTACTACATCAACACCAAGGAGCTGCTGGACAACAAGTTCGGCACCCCCAACCCCATCCCCTTCCGGGTGGTGGACTCCAAAATCGGCCTGGATGTGGACGTGTCCGTCCGCTGCTCCGGTGTCTACTCCTATAAGATTGCCGACCCCCTGCTGTTCTATACCAACGTGTGCGGCAACGTGGAGGGGGACTACACCCGGGCGGAGATTGACAGCCAGCTGAAAACCGAGTTTATCAGCGCCTTGCAGCCGGCTTTCGGACGGCTGTCCGACATGGAGCTGCGGCCCAACCAGATTGTAGCCCACAATACCGACCTGGAAAACGCCATGAACGCCACTTTGTCTGAGAAGTGGGGAGCTCTGCGGGGTCTGAAAGTTGTGAGCATCGCCCTGGGTTCTGTCACCCTGCCGGAGGAAGACGCCCAGATGATCAAGGAGGCCCAGCGCACCGCCATCCTCCGGGACCCCACCATGGCGGCAGCTACCCTGGTGGGCGCCCAGTCCGAGGCCATGAAGACGGCGGCAGGAAACTCTGCCGGTGCCATGACGGGCTTTTTGGGCATGGGCATGGCTATGAATGCCGGAGGCGCCATGAACGCCCAGAACCTCTATGCCATGGGTCAGCAGCAACAGGCCCAGCAGCCCCAGCCCCAGCCGCCCCAGGGGGATTCCTGGAAGTGCAGCTGCGGCAATACCGCCACCGGAAAATTCTGCCAAAACTGCGGCTCCCCCAGGCCGGCAGCCTCCCAGGGCTGGAAGTGCAGCTGCGGGGCTGTGAACCAGGGGAAATTCTGCCCCAACTGCGGTGCCAAAAAACCGGAGGGTGCCCCCTTATATCGGTGCGACAAGTGTGGCTGGCAGCCCCCTGACCCCCGCCATCCCCCCAAATTCTGCCCGGAGTGCGGTGATATTTTTGACGACAACGACAAAGGATAATCCCGGGAAAATCCAAGAAAATCCCACAAAGAGGTGAGTGCCATGAAAACCCTTCAGGAATACAAGTGCCCCTGCTGCGGCGGTGCCATTGCCTTTGACAGCGGCCTTCAGAAGATGAAGTGTCCCTTCTGCGACACGGAATTTGAAATGGAGGCCCTTCAGGGCTACGATGAGGCTCTGCAAAGCCAGCAGGAGGACCACATGGAGTGGGAAACCGGAGCAGGCCAGGACTGGCAGGAGGGGGAGACGGAGAGTCTGGGCACCTTTTCGTGCCGGTCCTGCGGCGGCGAGATTGTGGCCGATGCCAGCACCGCCGCCACCAGCTGCCCCTTCTGCGGCAATCCGGTGGTGCTCATGGGCCGGTTCTCCGGCGACCTGAAGCCGGATCTGGTGATTCCCTTCAAGCTGGATAAGGAGGCGGCAAAGGCCGGGCTGAAAAGGCACCTGACAGGAAAGCGGCTGCTACCCAAGGTGTTCAAGGACCAGAACCGGATCGACGAAATCAAGGGAATCTATGTGCCCTTCTGGCTCTTCGATGCGGATGTGGATGCCCAAATCCGGTACCGTGCCGCCAAAATCCGCACCTGGAGCGACAGCGACTACAACTACACAGAAACCCGCTTCTACATGGTTCACCGGAGCGGAAGCGTGGGCTTCCGGAATGTCCCGGTGGACGGTTCCACCAAAATGCCCGACGACCTGATGGAGTCCATCGAGCCCTTTGACATTTCCCAGGGGGTGGACTTCCAGACCGCTTACTTGGCAGGCTTCCTGGCCGATAAATACGATGTTACCGCCCAGGAGAGCATCGACCGGGCCAACCAGCGGGTAAAGCGGTCCACAGAGCAGGCCTTTGCCGCCACGGTGAAGGGCTACTCCTCCGTTACCCCGGAAAACTCCAGTCTTCAGTTCCATAACGGCAAGGCCCGGTACGCCCTGTACCCGGTGTGGCTTCTGAACACTACCTGGCACGGCAAGCAGTACACCTTCGCCATGAACGGCCAGACCGGGAAGTTCGTGGGAGATCTGCCGGTGGACAAAGGGGCAGCCTTCCTGTGGACGGCAGCACTGACAGGGGCCTTCTCCGCCCTGACCTTCGGGGGCGTCTGGCTTCTCCATCTGATTGGGTTCCTATAAGGAGGTGCCGGAATGAAAAAGAGATTGTTTGCCCTTCTTTTTACCCTGTTTTTCTGTCTTTCCCTGGGGGTGCCGGTTCTGGCTGACCAGTGGGAGGGCTTTGCCGACCTTTACTACCGGGTGCAGGACCTGGGGGATTTGCTGACAGAGGAGGAGGAGCAGAAGCTTTGCACCCGGCTGGACGTGCTCAGCCAACAGCATAAGCTGGACATTGTGGTGGTCACCACCCACACCCTGGAGGGCCAGTCCCCCCGGGATTATGCGGACGATTTTTACGATTATTGCAGCTACGGCTACGGGGAAAGCCGGGACGGGGTGCTGCTGCTCATCAGCATGGAGGACCGGGACTGGTATATCTCCACCCACGGCTACGGCATCACCGCCTTTACAGACGCCGGCATCCAGTATATTGGGGAGCAAATGGGTCCGGATCTGTCCGCCGGAAACTATGCCGAAGCCTTCCTCACCTACTGCCGCCTTTGCGACCAGTTCATCACCCAGGCCCGGGAGGGGAACCCCTTTGACACAGAGGACCTGCCCAAAGAGCCCCTGGCCCTGTTCTGGATTCCCATTTCCCTGATTGTCGGCTATGTACTGGCCTTCCTGGTGGTGGGGAGCATGCGGGCCCGGCTGAAAACCGTCCGCTTCCAGGCGGCCGCCTCCAGCTATCTGAAAACCGGCAGTCTCAATATTACGGAGAGCCGGGATCTGTTCCTCTACAGCACCCTTTCCCGGACGGAAAAACCCAAAAACAATTCCTCCGGGGGCAGCAGCACCCACACCTCTTCCTCCGGCTCCACCCACGGCGGCGGGGGCGGGAAATTTTAAGACGCCTGACTGAAAGGAGAGTGAAACCATGGGAATTTTTGACAAGCTGAAAACCACCCTGGGACAGGGGGTAAACACTGCCGCCCAGTCCCTGGGAAACAAGCGGGAGACCTTCACCTTCTCCGCCTTGCCGGAGAGCCTTCATGAGCTTCAGGCCCTGCCGGAGGCGGATCTGGGCAACCCCTTCCAGACGGCAGCCCTGACGGTTCTGGCCCTGTGCGCCTATGCAGCCGACCGGAACATAGGCACAGAGATGCTCAACTGGCTCCGGGGGCCCCGTCCCCTGAACGGACAGGAGATTTCCTTCCTGAACGACCGGTTCCGGGACGGCAAGACCTACCTGCCCTTCACCTATTTCGCCGGCTCTGCTCCGGAGAACAACTACACCCCCGCCCAGCCCTACACCATCACCGTGGAAAGCAGCCATGTGTCCGGGGAGGAGCCGGGATACTGCAAGCTTTTCATCCCCTGCGGCGGAGCGGATGCCCCCCGTCCCATCAAGCTGCGGCAGCGGGGCTCCGATGGCAAGTGGTTTTTGTGGGAGCAGTACCTGCTCACCGGTGTCCGCACCCCCAAGTCCGCTGACCCCTGGGCATAAGCCCTTTTCCCAAATAAAACGGCAGCTTGTCCGTTTTAGATAGAAATATTTTCAAGGAGGATTTTACATGGAAAACAAAACTGCAAAGGGAGCCGGCATGCTGAAGGTAGTCGGTATTCTCATGATTGTCTTCGGAGGCATTGCTCTGGTGCTGGGCATCATCGCCGCTGTGGCTGTGGCCGCTGTGGCTTTCCTCAGCGAAGGCCTCCTGACCACCAATCTACTGTACGCTTCCACCGCACTGATGGTGGCCAGCGCAGTAGCAGAGCTGGTTGCGGGCATTGTGGGTGTTGTGAACTGCAAGAAGCCTGAGAAGGCCGGCGTGTGCATCGTCTGGGGCGCCATTGTGGCGGTTCTGTGCGTTGCCGGCACTGTGCTGAATCTGGTAGCAAACGGCGAATTCAACATCTTCACCCTGGCAGTGGGCCTGGTTCTGCCGGTGCTGTTCATCATCGGCGGCGTAAACAACAAAAAGGGCTGATGGCTTAATCGGGAAGAGGCTTGCTGCGGCAGGCCTTTTTCCGCCCGATTCCCGAAAGGAGAATACATATGGGACTGTTTGACAGAAAATACTGCCATATCTGCGGCGAAAAAATCGGCCTTCTGGGAAACCGGAAGCTGGAGGACGGAAATCTGTGTAAGGACTGCGCAAAGAAGCTCTCCCCCTGGTTCTCCGACCGGCGGAGCAGCACCGTAGAGGAAATCAAGGGGCAGCTTGCCTACCGGGAGGAAAACCGGGAGAAGGTGGCGGCCTTCCACACCACCCGCACCCTGGGCACGGGTACCAAGGTAATGCTGGACGAGGACGATGGAAAGTTCCTGGTAACCAGTGCCAGAAATCTGGAGGAGGCCAACCCGGATGTACTGGACTTCGCAGATGTAACCGGCTGCAACCTGGACATTGACGAGAGCCGCCGGGAGCTGCTCCGGGAGGACGAGGACGGCAATGAAGTGAGCTACAATCCTCCCCGGTACGAGTATTCCTATGATTTTTACATTACCATCTTTGTGAATCACCCCTATTTTGACCAGATGCGCTTCCAGGTCAACAACAGCTCTGTGGACATCACCCCGCCCCCCACCTTCCGGGGCAGCTTCAATCCGGAGACCAGCCTGGAATACCGTAACTGCCAGGCTCTGGCTGAGGAAATCCGCAAGGCCCTGACCCAGGTCCGGGAGGATGTGCGGGAGCGGATTCAGCAGGCGGCAGTCCAATGCCCCTGCTGCGGAGCCACCACCACCCCGGACGAACGGGGCTGCTGCGAATACTGCGGCGGTGCCCTAAACGACTGAGGCAAAAAGAACGGACATATCAGAAGACTAACTATTAAAAGTCAAGTCCTGAAATGAGGAAATTGCAAATCAGTCTCC
>LHCFC01400__coassemble_1575_pt1 | contig 24830 bp, 23 predicted proteins | sample LHCFC01400__metabat2_low_PE_055 | metagenome-assembled genome bin LHCFC01400 | reverse complement strand
TTTCCTCCTTATTCTAAAAACCCGTTTTTTGCCATAAACCCCTAAATAAACCCCTGCGGGATTTTCGGTTTCTCGAAAATCCCGCAAAAAGTATAGAAAAACACCGGATTTCGTAAGAAATCCGGTGTTTTTATGGTTGCGGAGGCAGGACTCGAACCTACGACCTCCGGGTTATGAGCCCGACGAGCTTCCAACTGCTCTACTCCGCGATATGGGGCAATCCTTGATTGCCCCAGTATTCTATCACATATGAAGAAGAAAGTCAACCATTATTTTTTGTTTTCTTATGGAAACCTTCGTCGAAGCCTGTTCTCACAGCTGAGGCAGAAGGTTTGCACGCTTCAGAGCCGGGCGCAGAGCCAGATACAGAACTGTGGATACCACCACCGCCACCACTGCATTGACGCCGGTGGTCAAGAAGTTGAAGTTCATCCAAACCTTAGCAGCAGATTCCGGCATACCCAGGATATACAGCTTATAGAAGTAACCCACCACCGGGTCAGCAACCACATTGAAGGCCATACCGGCAGTACAGCTCAGGGCCGTTGCCCAAACCAAGGGAATCTTGCGCTCCTTATCCCGGCTGATTTTGAATACCCCATGGGCCACCAGGCCGGTGATCAGGCCGATACCCAGCTTCAAAAGAAAGGTCTTGGGGGCAGAAATCACATACACGGGAATCATCAGGTCTGCGATGGTCATGCCCACAGAGCCTGCCATGCCGCCCCACACGCCCCCCAGCAGCAGCGCCGCCAGGACGCAGAACACATTGCCCAGGTGGAAGGCCGTGGAGGAATCTCCCACAGGAATGTCAATGCGGAAATACTGGAAGCCCACATAACACAGCGCTGCAAACAAAGCTCCCATAGCCATGGTGTGCACGCTGGTCTTTTTATGGGCCGGTGCCAGACCGGAAAACACCATAACAACACCCACCAGCGCCAGAATCAGTCCGGCGGCAAAGGGAAGCATGGAAGAAAGTTCTGCTCCGGTTGCCACCGCAGCTCCCTGGTATATCATGGCAAGACACACGCCCCCAACAAAGGCGACCGCCCCCAAACCTGTCACTGTCCAATTTCTGTTTTTCATTTCAATCCCTCCCATTGGGTTTATGGGCACATTATAGCACTATCTGGCAATTAAAAAAGTGCCAATTTTGCATTAAATAAAAAGGCCAGTTCCAGTTGGTAAAATCCATCCCTCCTATTGAATTTCCCGAAAAAATGCTGTATAATACAGAAAAATTGGGAAAAGTCAGGAGGTTGTCCCTTTGCGTATTTTAATTCTCTCCGCAAATACCGGAGAAGGACATAATTCCACCGCCAAAGCCCTCATGGAGGTCTTTGCCCGGCAGGGTGTGGACTGCCAGATGCAGGACACCCTGGCTTATCTCACTAAGGGAATCTCCAAGCTCATTGCCGGCGGACACATCACCATTTACCGCTATTGCAGCAAGCTCTTTGACATTACCTATCGGAGAATGGAAAAGGATATGGACCCGGAGGAATACAGTCCCATTTACGAATTTCTCTCTCTGGGCACCACCAAGCTCTACAAGGCCATCTTGCAGGGGGATTTTGACGCCATTTTATGTGTACACTCCTTCTCCGCCATGATGATGACCAAAATCCGCCGCCGCTGGGGGCTGAAAATCCCTACATACCTGCTCACCACCGACTACACCTGCTGGCCTACCAGTGAGCAGTGCGATGTGGACTACTACTTTCTCCCCTCCAAAGACCAGGCGGCCGCCTTTATCCGGGCCGGTCACTCCCGGCTGCAGCTGATTCCCACTGGGATTCCTGTGCAGCAGGCTTTTTACCAGAAAGAGGACAAGGCCCTGGTACGCCAGCGGCTGGGACTGCCCCAGTCCGGGCGGGTAGTGCTTTTGATGTGCGGCAGTATGGGCTGCGGACCCATTGAAGGGATTGCCCGGGCGCTGGTGGAAAAGCTCCCCAAAAATGCCATGGTGGTGGCGGTATGCGGCAGCAACCAGAAGCTGTATCACGCCATGTCCCAGATTCAGGATCCCCGGCTCCGGGTTTTGGGCTACACCAAAAATATCCCGGAATACATGGATGGGGCCGATTTGATTGTCACCAAACCCGGCGGCCTCAGCTCTACGGAAGCCGCCAACAAGGCCCTGCCCATGGTATTTCTCAACACCATCGGTGCCTGCGAAACCAGAAATTTCGACTATTTCCTCGCCCGGGGCTATGCCCTGGGCAGCAGCAAGCCGGAGGAAGTGGTGGCCCTGGCCGTCCAACTGGCCTCCGATACTCAGAAGCGGCAGCAGATGTCAGAGGTGCTGAAAAAAGCCTTCTGCGTCAACAGCGCCCAGGTGATTGTGGACCGGATGTGCAAGGACGGCGCCGCTTACCGGGAAAGTCAGATGGTTGCCGCTGTGCGGTAAAGATTTTCCTTTGGGTTTACAAGTCCCGGTATGTATGGTATGATAATGAGCACTATGAAAAGCTGAGGTTGAAAAGATGGATTATATCGTTTTGGATATGGAGTGGAATCAGCCCTGGCCCGGCTCTCCCTCCGCCCGGAAGGTGCTGCCGGTACAGATTCGGGGAGAGATTCTGCAGATTGGTGCCGTGCGGATTACCCCGGAGCAGCAGGTTGCGGATGAATTTCAGGTATTGATTCGCCCCAAGTATTACCGCCGCCTGAACCGCCGGGTCAGCAAACTCACCGGCATCAAGGAGGCCCAGCTCCGGGAAGAAGGGCTTCCCATGGTGGAGGCTATGGAGAAGTTCCGCAGCTGGTGCGGCGAGGATGTGACCTTCCTCACCTGGGGTTTTGACGATATTACCATCCTCCGGGAAAATCTCCGGCTTTACGGCCTGGACGAAAGCTGGGTGAACCGCTGGTTCAACGCCCAGATGATTTTCAACGCCCAGACCGACGGCTCCACCTCCCAGAAATCCCTGAAGTCCGCCATGGAGGCCTTTGGCATCGAAGCCTCCCGCCCTGCCCATGACGCTTTGGGAGATGCCTACCACACCGCCTTGATTTGCGCCAGGCTGGATTTGGAGAAGGGCACCCGGGAATATACCCAGGCCCTGCAAAGCCATGTGGAGGGCTTCCACGGGGCAGAACTGCCGGGGTGTCTGAGCCGGAAGGTGTTTTACGATTATAAGGACAAGCGTGCTGCCCTTGCCGCCATGGCTGGAAGCGAAAACAAGTGCCCTGTTTGCAGCCGCCAGATGCTGGGCTCCCGGTGGTTTGCCCAGCCGGGACACCGGTATATGGACCTGGCCACCTGCCCGGAGCACGGGAAATTCCTCATCCGAGTGCGGCTGTCGGAGCAGCCGGAAGGGCTGGTGCGGGTAAGCCGTCTCACCTATGAGGCCACCTCAGAGGCAGCCCAGGCCTACGCCCGGCGGGTGGAAAAGGCCGAACCGGAGGGAAAGCGCCCCGGTTCCCGCCGTCGCCGCCGCAGCCGTTTGGCTGAAAATCCCGAATAAGACAAAGTATCCCGGTATGGGAAATTTCTGCTTCCATACCGGGATTTTCTGCTTGACAGAACTGCCATACAATGCTATAATACCCAAGTAACAGCGCTTTGGCAGTTATTCTATGGGCCCTTAGCTCAGTTGGTCAGAGCCTCCGGCTCATAACCGGATAGTCCCGGGTTCGAATCCCTGAGGGCCCACCAGTTTTCCAAAGGTCCTCACCTTTTCAAATACATATAGGGGTATAGCTCAATTGGTAGAGCGGCGGTCTCCAAAACCGTAGGCTCTGGGTTCAAGTCCTAGTGCCCCTGCCAGATTAACACCTTAAAACATGGCTTTTCAGTCAGTTTTAGGGTGTTTTTCTTATTTTATCGGTCATTTTATTGTTGCCTTTTTTGCATCTAAGGATAGTCTAACGGATTTGTGCCAAACCACCCCTAATACTCATAATACTCAAAAACAGTTTGTGACAAGTGCCTTATACCGCTTTTCGTCAATCTCCAGCAAACTTTGCTTCCCATCCTTAAAGGTAATAGCGACAACATAGGTTCCTTTGTTTTTTGCGGTTGCACCTGCAAGCAGGCCAATCGGCCCAAGTATAGCGGCACCAACAGCAGCACGACCAACCACGCCGCCAACCGTTTTGTTGTAGTCTTCGTTTACAACACTATACTCTCGAACGGTATCTTTAGCGAGGTAAATGGTCTTTGGCTTCCAAGAATTAAATTCCGAAAGATAAACCTTACCGCCTTGATAAAGGACATTGTATTTTTGGTAGTCACCTGCAATTACTGAATTTTTCGCCATGTTCCATCTCCCCTTCTGTATTCTAAATTAGATATTGGATTTAGAATATGTTATATTATATCAATTTCGGATACAATACGCAAGAGGGATGGTGATTTGTTTGGCAAAGTTTGTTGCCCATAAGCCGGAGAAAGAAGTAATATCCATGGGTATCTCCTCTGATACGTTGCAAATTCTGGACGATAAAGCCGCATCCATTGGAATCAGCCGAAACGAACTAATTAACCAGATGATTCAATTTGCACTGGAAAACATGGAGGAATCTCCGGAACAAAATAAGAATTGACCGCCGCCACAAGCCAATTGTAAGCTGAGGGGTGGCCACTTTTTGGTGGCGGTGTGGTTGGCGTTCCATGTCCGTCCGTTATAGCTATTATATATCACCCACTTTTATTTGCACACTTCAAAAATGGAGGGCCAACACTTCAATCTTTCTTGATTTTATCCGTTCAATAATAACCGCAAAGGGTGCTACACCCCTCAAAGAGGGCGACACCCGCCACAAAGGAGACTATATGATCATTGCACGGAAATACTGTATCATGATGAAAAAAGATAGACAAAGAAGTCCGTTTGAACAGGATAATTCAAAAGCCCTGCATTTACCTTTTGAAAGTCCAATCCCTCTCATAACAGGAAAACGCCCTGCTATCAAAGCGACTTACTAGGTTTTGTTTATTGGATATGATTAGCTATAGCTGTCTAACAGATTATCTAATTTTTTACCGATGAATTACCGTTGTGGTGTAACAACGCCGAATTATTATGGGATGTTTTCTTTACTAAAAAGCAGTAAATAGCACAAAAAACCACACAATAACATCACCTAACACAAAGGTTCAACATCTCCAAAACCGTAGGCTCTGGGTTCAAGTCCTAGTGCCCCTGCCAAGAATCCCGAACGCAACAGCGTTCGGGATTCTTACTTTTTCCCTATTCCCTATTCACTTACCTGCTTTTTTCGCATCGTTGTTGGAAAGATGGAGCGCCTAAAATATAACTGTCCTTGCCATTTTCATCACACGCCCGGCAGCTTCGGCTGCCGGGTTTTTCTGTCCCCATACCTGTCCAAAAAACATTTTTCCTCTATGGAAAAACATTTTTTCTTTTTTGTATTGTCAAATGCTTTAATGTATGTTACAATCCCAGCAATTACACTTGTTCAGGTGGTGGTGTTTCGTGTGGAGCGTAGGGAATCTGTCGAATTGACCGTTCTGTGTCTGGTTTACAGGGGCAGCCAGGTTCTTCTTCAAAAGCGTGTGAAGCCTGATTGGCAGGGGTACGCCCTTCCCGGCGGGCATGTGGAAGCAGGAGAGTCCATTGTGGATGCGGTCATTCGAGAAATGCAGGAAGAAACCGGGTTGAGGATTTTTCACCCCAGGCTCTGTGGCCTGAAGCAGTTTCCCATTGACCGGGGCCGCTATCTGGTATTTCTGTTCAAAACCCAGGATTTTGAGGGTCAGCTCCGTTCCTCTGCCGAGGGGCAGATGGTTTGGGTGGAGCGCGCTCAAATTCCTGAGCTTCCAACCGTGGCGGATTTTCAGGAGCTGCTCTCTGTTTTTGACCGGGATGATTTGACGGAATTTCAATACATTCCCCACCATGGTGCCTGGGACGTCCAAATCAGATAAGAGAAGGAGCGTTCCCTATGAAACTGAATAAGAGAAATGTGCTTTTTATCAGCTTTATGCTGTTTTCCATGTTCTTTGGTGCCGGAAACCTGATTTTCCCTCCCTTTTTGGGGCAGAATGCCGGCACCCAGACCCTCCCTGCCCTGCTGGGCTTTCTTGCCACCGGTGTGGTGCTTCCGGTACTGGGAGTGTTGGTTATCTCCCAGGCGGATGGGCTGAACAGGCTCACAGATTGGGTAGGTACGACCTTTACCAAAATCTTTACCCTGCTGATTTTTCTATCCATCGGCCCCGGGCTGGCCATTCCCAGAGCCGCCTCTGTGCCGTTTGAGATGGCAGTTGCTCCCTATTTGCCGGAGGGCAGCAATTTGAAGCTGTTTATGCTGGGGTATTCTTTGATTTTCTTCCTGTTGGCAGCATGGCTGTCTCTGAATCCCAACAAGCTGGTGGAGCGGATGGGGAGCATTCTCACCCCGATTCTTCTCCTTTTGATGGTGGTTCTCTTTGCTGCCTTTCTGATTGGAGGCAAAAATCAGGTGGCACCTGCCCAGGGCGCTTACGCAGATTCCCCCTTCCTCACCGGATTCCGGGAGGGGTATCTCACCATGGATACCATCGCCGCCCTGAACTTCGGCGTGGTGATTGCCGCTACCCTGCGCAGCTATGGCATTTCCAACAACCGCTCCATTATCTCCTATACCCTGAAAACCGGTGCTCTGGCCGGAGGGCTTCTGGCGGTGGTTTACATTATGCTGGCCTATATGGGGTGCAGCAGCTCCGGGGTTTATCCTTTGCAGGATAACGGTGCCTGGACCCTCCGGTGCATTGTGGCACAGCTCTTTGGGGAGCCCGGTGCCATTCTCCTGGCCTCCATCTTCACCCTGGCCTGCCTCACCACCTGTGTGGGGTTGATTACCTCCCTGTCTGAGTATTTTTCAGAAATGTATCCCAAGCTGTCTTACAAAGCGCTGGTCATTGTCACCACTATCTTCTCCTTCCTCATCTGCAACCAGGGGCTGAACACCATTCTCAGCATTTCCGTGCCGGTACTGGAGGCCATCTATCCCATGTGCATTGCTCTGATTCTTCTGGGGCTTTGCCATCGGTGGATCTCCAGGAATCCTTACATCTATCCCTGTGTCATTGGGGGTGTGGGGCTTGTGAGCATCCTGTACGCTCTGGAAACCTGTAAGGTTCCCCTGGGGTTTGTGAGCACCCTGCTTTCTTATCTTCCCTTCTACGCCCTCAGCTTCGGCTGGGTCAGCGTTGGGTTGGTGATGGTGCTTTTAAGCTTACTGCTTATGGCCCTGACCAGGAAAAAGGCATAATTTTAGAGGCTGCTTCTTCCGGAAGCAGCCTCTTTTTGTCCAGTTTATTGTACTGTTTTTCTGATACAGTATGGACAGCTCCCAAAAATGGCCCTTGACAAGTACCCTATCAAGTACTAAAATATACTTGAAAATTCCGTATCGTACCCGGAAGGGTACAATATTTGATGCAACGGGCGAGAATCCCTCAGCCCGTGGCCTTTTGGCTGGAGGTAGAAACCATGGGCAACCTGTATGACACCATTCTCTCTTTGTGCAATGACAAGGGCATTCGCCCCGGGCGGCTCTGCGACGAGCTGGGGCTAAGCCGGGGGTTGATGACGGATCTCAAAATGGAGCGGAAGAAAACCGTCAACGCCCAGACCGCCCAGAAGATTGCCGCCTACTTCGGCGTTTCCGTGGGGTATCTGCTGGGGGAGGAGGAAAGCCGGGACGTGCTGGAGGAGGTGGACATTGCCTTCTATGGGGACTTCCGGGAGCTGAGCCAGGAGGACAAGGAAACCGTCCGGGAGATGGTGCGCCTGATGCGCAGCCGCCGGGAGAAAAAGGACTGATGCCATTGTTTGAGCTGTCGGATTTTTATGAATACTGCCGGGAAAATCAGGTGGATGTGATCCCCTTTGACCGCTGTCCTCAGGAAGCCGCCACCATCCGGGACCATGGCTTTTATGCGGTCTTTCTGAATCTGGGAAAACTGCCCTCTTTGAAGCTGCTGCGGGGGGTATGCTGCCACGAGCTGGGTCATGTTGCCACCGGGGCGCTCCACAAGGTAGACAGTCCCTTTGAGCTGGTGGAGCGGAGCGAATACCGGGCAAACCGGTATGTAGCAGAGCACTTCCTCACCCCTGCGGATTTTGCCCAGGCCTTCTCCCAGGGCTACACCGAGCCCTGGCAGCTGTCGGATTTTTTCGAGCTGCCGGAGGCGGATGTATGCCGGGCCCTTACCTACTGGAAAGAAGCCCGGGGCATGGATTTTCCTGCAAAAGAGCCTTGACCCAAAGGGTCAAGGCTCTTCTTTTATAGATTGGCTTTCAGGGTGGAGATGAGAATATCGCCCGCTACCACCCGGTCCTCTGCTGCAAAGCCTTCGGCAAAGTTGTCGGAGTAGAGCACCTGGGCGCTGGGGGGGAACTCCTCGTCCCCTTCCCATACAAGAATCTGCATCTGGTAGCCGCCTACCAGAGTGAAGCGGAAGCCCGCATCGCCGTGGGGTACCGGTTCGGCTCCCATTTTTTCTGCAGCTGCCCGGAATTTTCCAATCCGGGTTCCCAGGGTGAAGGCCGCCCGGGTCAGCACCCGGCCGGTATAGGGGGTGATGTACATCTCACCCCAGGGCATTTCCCGGAAGGTCTTCCACTCCCCTTTCCATGCCACATCCCGGCTTTCAAGCAGGTACCGCAGCAGAAAGGTCTGGGTAGGCAGAGGGGGCAGCGCCCCGCCGTCCAAAGCTCGGATGGCGTAGTCCGGATGGGCAATGGCAAAATTCCTGCCCAGCAGCGTCAGGGTAAATTCCTTCCCGTCCCACGCTACCCCGGACAGCCGATTCAGCACATTCTCCGGCTGAAGCTGCCGGAATTTCTCCTCGTAAAAGGAAAAGGGTACTTCTTCCTTGTGGTTTTCTACCTGCATATCACACCTCCTGCCGGCTGTTGGGGAACATCCGTGCGTCCGTATGAGGCAGGAAGCAGGCTGCCACAAAATTATCCATATAGCCGGGGTGGGTGCTCAGCTCCAGGTAGGTCATGTTGGTAGCCAGCTGGGTGCATTTTTCCACCGCTGCATCGCTCATCACCATGGCGTAAGCGCCGCTGAGGGAGGAATTGCCGATATAGCGGAACTTCTCCAGCTCCACATCCGGCAGCATTCCGATGTTCACGGAGTTTTTCATATTGATGCCGGAGCCGATGCCGCCGGCCACATACACCCGGTCAATCATGGAGCTGTCCATGTCCACCGCCTCCAACAGGGTGTGGATGGCGGAGAAGATGGCTCCCTTAGCCCGGATGAAGTTGTCAATATCCACCTCGTTGATGGAGATTTCCCGTCCGGTTTCCGATTCCTCAGAAGTGGCCAGCACAAACCGGCCCATACCGTGCTCGTCCCGTTGCACCCGGCTGCCCTCCCGGACAAACAGGCCCTTGGCGTTGATAATGCCACAGCGGAACAGCTCGGAGATAATATCGATGATACCGGAGCCGCAGATACCCACCGGCTTCTGCTCTGCATCTCCCACAACGGTGAGGGTGGGCTCCATGGTGTCCTTGTCCAGGACGCAGGCTTCAATGGCACCGTCGGTGGCACGCATACCGCAGGAGATGTCGCCGCCCTCAAAGGCAGGGCCGGCAGAACAGGCGCAGCTCATCATAAAGTCCCGGTTGCCAAAGACAATCTCACCGTTGGTGCCCAGGTCGATGAACAGGCTCATCTCGTCCGAGTCCCACAATCCGGTGGCCAGGGTACCGGCGGTGATGTCGCCGCCTACATAGGAGCCGATATTGGGGGCGATGATCACAGGAGCCAGGGGGTTGGCAGGGAGTTTCAGATCTCCAGCTTTCAGTCCCTCCCAGGAGAAGAAGCTGGGGATGTAAGGCTCCATCCGCACCGGCTCTGCATCCACCCCTATAAACAGGTGGTTCATGGTGGTGTTTGCGCCCACCGAGAGCCGGAGAATGCTCCGGGCAGAGATTCCGGCAGAGCGGCAAAGGTTGGCAATGATGGGGGTAAGGGTCTCCTTGATGATGGCATCCTGGAGGCTCTTTCGTCCGCCGGGCTTGGCCTGCTGGATAATCCGGTTAATCACATCGGCGCCATAGCGAATCTGTCCGTTGCCGGAGGAGCCTTTGGCCAGGATTTTTCCGCTTTCCAGGTCCACCAGCACCATGGTGACGGTGGTGGTGCCGATGTCAATGGCGCAGCCGGCAATCACAGAGTCCTGGGGTCCGGTAATCTCCATACACCGGAAGGTATTGCCCTGCTTCTCGCCCTTGACCCGCACATGGAACTGCTCCCGGCGAAGGGTGGAGGCAAGCTTTTCCATGACACAGAAGGGAATCTCCACGGTTTCCACTTCCAGCTGCTCCTGGATGGCCCGGGTCAGACGCTCGTTGTCCGGCATGGTGTCCTCCAGGGTGGGCTCCTCCATGGTCAGCTCCAGGCTCAGGAAGGGATTTTCAAAGACAATACCGCTTTCCTTCAGCTGCTCCTGGGTTTCCTGGAAGATTGCCACTTCCTCCGGGGAGCTGAGGTCGGCGGTTTTCATCCGGGACTGGTAGGCAGAGGCGATATCCGGCACCAGCACGGTGCAGTCCCCTACCACCTTGCAGCTGCAGCTTAAGCGCCAGCCGGCTTCGTATTCCTCCGGGGTGATATGCCGGGAGGGGATGCTCTCCAGCTCGCCGGACAGCAGCTGCACCCGGCATTTGCCGCAGGAGCCGTTGCCGGAGCAGGGGGCGTCAATGGCCACATTGGCCCGGCGGGCCAGCTCCAGCAGGTTATCTCCTGCGTTGCATTCGATTTCCACAGGGGTGCCCCCCTGGATTTGGAAGGTTACTTTCATACAGTCAATTATCCTTTTCGGGTAATTGGGGGCAGGTTTTGCCCTGTCCCCCCTTTGCATTACATCAGGGGCTCCATGCCCAGAACTGGGTGACCCTTTTCCGTCAGCCAGTTGAGCAATTCCTCACAGTCGGTGGTAACGGTCTCATCGGCAATCATGTCGGTGAAGTTGTCGATGCCGTAGAGCTCCTTGGCGGTCTTGTTCAGACGCTCGCCCACATCGTCCTTCAGCTCCTTGGGCATCCACACAATCCGGGCGATGCCGCCTTCGGCGGAGCAGAACTTCTTGGAGGAGATGAAGTGACGGCCATGACCCATGTAGCCGGGGGTCTGGACACCGCCGCCGGTGCAGGAGGCCAGCTCGCCGAAGGTCATACCGGCGGGGGTCATGCCGGCATACTCCCGGTTGGCGATAATCACGCCGTTGGACATGGGCTCAATGCCGCAGATACACTCGAAGCAGCCGCAGGAGGTCATGGGGTCCTCCAGGATGGAGTACAGGGTTACGCTCTCCACGGCGCCGTGGGTAGCGGAAGCTACCATCTTGTTGACAGACTCGTACCGGCCGGTACGCTCGTCAATCAGGCCCTCCTTGAAGATGGGCTGACAGGGGCCATTGGGGTCCAGCTCATTGGTGGCCTTGGCATCCAGCCAGGACACGGCACCGCACAGGCCCAGACGCTCCGGGGTTACCACGCAGCAGTGGGCCGGGGCGAAGCTCTGGCACAGGATGCAGGTGTAGTAACGGTCCACGGACTCGTCGGTCATGGAAGCCAGACGGTCATCTCTCTGATTGTACCGGGGCATAGCCACCTCGTCCCGGAACTTCTGAGCCTCGGTAGCATCGGTAATCAGGGTCACCTGGCACTTATCCACCACGGCGTCAAACTCGTTCATAATCATCACGTACAGGACCTCGGCAAAGTCCTTCATCCGGACACCGGCCTCGAAGGCGGCGTTGGACACCCGGACACGAACCTGGTTCCGCTGACCGGTGTGCATAATGCCCTCCATGTAGTTGAACCAGGCGTGGAACTTCCGCTCGATGACGGACTCGAAGTCCACCTGCATCTTCTTGCCGGCAACCTCTACATAAGTCACCAGAGCCAGCTCCTTGGCCTCGTCCAGGTCCGGTCCGATGATGGTAATCTTGTGGTCCTCAATCTCATCCATCTCCCGCATGACCACCAGCTCGGCGGTGGGGTTCTTGTTGGACCAGCACTCGTTGTGCATATCGGCCTTCCGGATGATTTCGCCCTCGAAGGCGGCGGCAAAGGCCACAGGGATGGGCAGCTCCGTCACTTTAATCTTGATTTCCCGCAGCTCCAGAGACTTCTTCACGGTCTCATTGTGGTCGCACACGGATTCCAGAGCGCCGGGCACCTGGTTCTCACCCAGGTCGATGCCCACCACCACAGGGAAGCCCAGTGCGATGGCGCCGGCACCGGCGGAAACCACCACATTGTCAATGGCGCCGAAGGTGTTGACGAAGGCAGGCACACGCTCCTTGGTGTACTTGAGGAGGCCAGCCAGGTCGCCGGGCTGGACATTGCCGAAAATCAGAGCGGCACGGATGGCAACGGTCACCACGTGGATGACGGAGGTCACATCATGGCCCAGAGGAATGACCCGGAGCTCCAGGCCCATCTTCACGCCGCCCTGGGCGCACTGCTCAATCACGTCGCCCACCAGGAAGGTCATAATGCCCTTGCTCTGGTAGTCCTTGACCACCTTCACCACCTGCTCCGGCTCCTCAGCCTTGCCCAGCACCACTGCAACACCAGGGATGTCGCCGGTAACCAGGGGCACGCCCAAAGAACGGATGATGGGGTCGGGCACGAAGCCGATGCCGGATTCGTTTTCATAGGGGTTGCCGCCCTCCACATATTTCAGGCCTTCCAGGATTTCCGCACCCACGGCGGTAGCAAGGCCGGCGTTCAGAGCCTGACCCAGGTCCTCCTGGTTGGTAATCAGGCTCTTGAGCACACCCACACAGGCAGGCAGGTCTCCCAGGGTCTTGACCTTTACACCGGTAGCGGCGTAAATGGTGGGGAAATAGTAGGCGGTATCCGGGAAGGCAATGGCCTTGTCGGCGCCATACTTGGCAATGGCTTCATTGACGGCGTTTTCCGTCAAGCCAGCCACCGCATTGGAGCCGCCATAAATCAGATCCGTTAATACACTCATGATAAATTCCTCCTTAGGTGAACTTCTTGTTCCCAAAGTCCTTATGCCAATTTAGCAAGGAGAATGGATAAGCAAAATGGCCGGGAGGGAGCTACCCTCCCGGCCTTTTACGCAGGGATATTTTGATGGCTTATGCTCAGATCTCCAGGTAGGAGTCGGAGTACAGCACATGGTTCTTGAAGATGTCGCAGGACTTGATGGTCTCCATGAGCCGCAGGTCGTTGGGGTTGACAATGGCGGAGGTCAGACCCTGCATCATTGCCATAGCTACCAGAGCGGAGTCCATGATGGGACGCACGTTCTTGGGAGCGCCGTTGGAGTTGTTGGACAGACCGCCGGTGGACTTCAGGCCCTCGTCGGCGAACATCTTGATGGCCTGCAGGACTTCCATCTGCTTATCCTGCATACCCTTGACCACCAGGAACAGGGGGTCAAACCACAGGTCGGTGGCATCCATGCCCAGAGACATACCACGCTCCAGCATGTTGTGGCAGTGCTTCATACGCTCCTCGTTGTCCTTGGCAATGCCGTCGGCAGAGCACAGGGCAATACAGATAGCGTCGTTGGCAGCAGCCAGGTCGATGTAGGAGATACGGGAGCCAGCATCGGCGGAGTTCACGATGGGCTTACCGTTGGTACGGTTGTAGACCTTGATACCGGCCTCGATAGCCCGCTTGTTAGCGGTATCCAGAGCCAGAGGCACATTGTTGAAGTTCTCCTGCAGCAGCTTGACAGCCCACATCATGCGCTCGGGACCGTCCTTCTCGGCAGGTCCGATGTTCACATCCAGGTAGGTGGCACCGGCAGCAATCTGCTCGGCAGCACGCTTCAGGATGGGCTCGGGATCCCGCTCGTCCATAGCCTTACGGATGACAGGAGCGATGCAGTGGATACGTTCGCCGATGGTGACGAAGGTCTGGGACTCGGGGTTGTGGCCCTTGTACTTGACGCCCATGTCCACCACTTCAATCTTGGGCACCTTGGTCTCCAGCAGCTCCTCGAAGGACAGCTCCTTCACCTCGGTGGCAGCGGCGGTGGCAGCCTTGGCAGCATTCTCAGCGGCAGCGGCCTTGGCGGCAGCCTCGTACTCCTTGTCCTTCATGTACTTGGGCAGCTGAACAGCCTCCAGGGGGCCTACGACCACATTCCAGCCGGGCAGCTTCTCCTGGATTTCGCCCTTCATGACGGCAACCTTGCCGGGGATGATCAGGGTACGGGACTTAATCTTGTTCTCAATGTCGTTCTCATCAAAGAACTTCTTGATGGAGGAGGAGGAGAACTTACCGGCAGCCCAGGCAGTCAGAACGGACATACCGGAAGCGTCGGTGATCAGCAGGTTAACAGGCTGGTTGGAGCGCTCCAGTTCGCCGGAAACCAGGAAGTAGGTCAGAGCGAAGTCCACGGTCAGGCAGCAGGGAGCATTCTCGTCGGCACCGTTCAGGGGGTAGATCTTGGACTCCACCTTCATGGGCTTCTGAGGATCGGTGAAGATGTTCTGACGCAGACCGTACAGAGGCAGAGCCTGAGCGTAGGTCATGCTCTCCATCACGATGATGGAGCCGTACTTCTCCACGAACATGGAAGCGTAAGCGGTCTGGAGCCGGGCATCGCCCTGGGCAATCCGGGCCAGGTTCACGATGGAGGGATAACCGAAGGAACGGTCGCCGTCCTTGATGGCGGTGCGGCGCACCAGAACTGCATTGGCCAGGGTCTCCTTGCCGTTCTTGCCGGTCACATCCAGCACCAGGTTCTTGTTGCCGGCAGCTTCCAGCTTCTTCACGGTGTCGTACAGGTCGGACAGGTTCTCAGCGTAAACGCCCAGCACCACGCCGGCTTCCTGAGCAACCGCGTTCATAGCCTCGTAATTGGCAGGGGTAGCGCCATCCAGGATGGGCTTATTATCCTTGCACACAGCCAGGGCAGCCTTGGCACACTCCACGTCCCAGCACTCCAGGACCAGAGCACGGCCGGTAGCGGCAGCCTTCTCCACCAGAGCGGCATACACAGCGGGGTCAGACTGGGTGTTGGAAACAAACACGGTCTCCACGTACATCCGCTCGCTGATACGCTCGTAGTCTACCTTCTGCATGTCAGCCAGCTTGGCATCCACTTCCTCAGCGGACATAGCGGTGCTGATGGCAACGGCAAACAGGTTCTTGTTGACGAGGGTCTTCTCGTGACGGAACAGCACGGTCTCGCCGCCCAGCTTCAGGTCATTACCGAAGGTAATGGTCTTCATGGCGGGAGCGGTAGCCTCGTTCAGGCTGGCCTTTGCTTCCTCAGAGAAGTAGGGGCACTTATCGATGGAAACGGCACCCTGGGCAACCTTCATACAGAAGGCCATACAGGTGGGGCTGCCGCATTCCTTACAGTTCTTCTTAGGAGACATCTTGAAGATGTCAAGACCTTTCAAAGCCATGGTATGTATCCTCCTTCCGAATTACACAAGCTCGTTGATGAACTTCTTGATGGTGGCGACAGCAGCGGGGTGACGCATAATCACAGCGTCGGCGCCGCCGGTCAGGTTGGCAGCAGCGGTGGAAACCTCCATGTGGATGGCACGCTCCTCAGCGCAGCCCCAGGCGGGCTCGTCCTCTTCGGAAGCGGTGGATTCCTTCACGCCCCAGGTGTCGGCGGACACAGGTGCCACGATGGGCATCTGCAGATCGGCATCGGCCTGCTTCAGAGCGGCATCCCGGATACGGTCCAGGGTGGAAGCCACATACTCATAGCCGTAGCCCACAGCAGCGGTACCCACGTTCATCACAACGGATTCGGCAGGAATGTTCAGGCCCTTCAGCATGATGTTCAGCTGCTTGGCCAGGTTGATGTCGTCGGCGGTCTCGGCGCCTACCTTCTGGCCGTAAGCCAGAACAACGGATGCACCAACGGTCTTGTAGTCCTCAGCCCGGGCGGACATCACCAGAATGTTCTTGCCCTGCAGAGCCTCAGAAATCTTGGAGAACAGCTCGCCGTCCTTCTCCAGGTTCTTGCAGCCCATGATAACGATGGGCATGCTCACAGCCTCGGCAACAGCCTTGGCATCGGCCACGCACTCCTCAACAGGGCGGTTGGCACCGTTGGGGTCGGCAGACTCAAAGTGCAGACACAGGAAGTCGGCGCCTTCCATGGTCTCAGCCTTCTTGGCATAGTCAACCATGGTGGTGCAGCCGGCATAGAACTCTCTCAGACCGGGAGCGGTCCATTCGTTGGCGGTGTCGGTAATCTCCACGCCAATCTTGGGTGCGTTCTCGATGGGTGCATCGAAGGTGTAAAACGGCAGCACATTCTGACCGCCGATGACGATTGCCTTGTCACCGGTGCCCAGAGTCACGGCGTTGATTTTGCCGCTGAAGGGCTGCGTCTTGGGTACAAAAGACATAGTTGTTATCCCCCTTAAAAATTTTCATGCACATTGCAAAGCAAAGCGCAAAATTTACACTTTTTGCCGGAAAACGGCATTTACAGTCCCAAAGACTGCATGATTTTGGCCAGAGCCACCTTCACAGGATTGTCCTTCGGCAGCTTGGCGGAGGGCTCACCCTGGCAGTCGCAGCGATAGACGCCCTCGTCCTGGGGAAGCACCCCCAGCAGCTTCAAGCCGTGCTTTTCAATCTCGGCTTTGACGCCCTCATCCAGCTCTCCGCCCGGAGCCCGGTTCACAATCAGGCCCATCTGGCCGGGATTAAGCTCCATCTCCCCGATCATCTCTGCCACCCGGGCCACCGCCTGGATGCCCCGGCGGGAGCAGTCGGAAATCAGCAGCATGGTGTCCACATGGGGAAGGGTTCCCCGGGCCACATGCTCCAGTCCTGCCTCATTGTCCATGACCAGATACCGGTAATTCTTGGCATACTTGTCCACCTGGGTTTTCAGCACGCCATTGACGTAGCAATAGCAGCCCTTGCCCTGGGTTCTGCCCATGACCAGCATATCGTAATCGTCCTCTTCAATGAGAGCGGAATTGAACTTGAACTCTGCGTATTCGGCCTTGGTCATACCGGAGGGGATGGTGCCTTTCAGCTCCGCCTGGGCCATTTCCTCCCGGATGGAACCCAGGGTGGTTTCTACCTCCACACCCAGGACCTCATTCAGGTTGGAATTGGCGTCGGCGTCCACCACCAGGATGGGGCCGTCCTGCTTCTTGCAGAGGTAGTCAATAATCATGCCGCAGGTGGTGGTCTTGCCTACCCCACCCTTACCGGCGACTGCGATGGTATGCGGTGTTGCCATAAGTGTTGCGCTCCTTATAGAAGGTGCCGAAAGCCCGGCGGGCAGACGGCACCGTAATAATCAAATCAGGTCCAGCAGGCCTGCTTCCTTGGCGATCCGAGCCACATCGTCGTACTTGTTCAGGGCATACAGGTGGATACCGTTAATGCCGCAAGCACGATACTCGTCGATCTGACGGATGGTGTACTCGATGCCGGCCTCCTTGAAGCTGGCCTTCTTGCCCTCTACGTTGGCATCGAAGGGCTCCTTGTCGAAGGGGTTGGGGAAGATCCAGTTCTTGGAGATAATCTCGCACAGCTCACGGGGCATTACGCAGCCGTTACGGGACAGAGCCATGTTGATGGTGGCAGCCTGGTCCAGGATGGGCATGATACCCACATCCACAGGCATCCAGATTCCGGCGGCACGGATAGCATCCAGCCAGTAACGGAACTGGTCCATATCCCAGCACAGCTGGGTCATGATGTAGTCGGCACCGTTGTCCTGCTTCTGCTTCAGGAAAGCGATGTCAGCTTCCAGAGAACGGCAGGCAATATGTCCCTCGGGAGAGCCAGCCACAGCGATGGTGAACTTGTCGCCGAACTCCTGACGGACGAACTTCACCAGCTCAGTAGCGTAGTGCAAGTCTCCGCCGGTGCCGGTCCAGCCGAAAGGCAGGTCGCCACGGAGAGCCAGCATATGGTTGATGCCGTGATCCAGGTAGGTCTGCAGCTGCTCCTTGATGCCTTCCTTGGTATTGCCGATGCAGGTGAAGTGGGTCACGCCAACGCACTTGCCGTCCTTAACAATCTTGTCCAGCACTTCCAGGTTCTTGCCCACGTTGGTGCCGCCTGCGCCGTAGGTGCAGGAGATGTAGTCCGGGTTCAGCGTATACAGCTTGTCCAGGACGCCGCCCTCACCGCAGAGCTTTTCCATGCCCACGTCGGTCTTGGGGGGGAACACCTCAAAAGAGAAGGCGCTGCGATTTTCCATGATTTCAGCTACATTCATGTGATTTTACCTCCAAAATTTGTGTGTATATCTATCCTTATTTGGGCGCAAGCCGCCCATATCGATACAACGATATCGTATCACAAACTCCCCGCAAATTCAACCATAATTTCCGGAAAATTCATCATTTTTTCCCGGCCCCTCAAATGGGGGTGAAAACGAACTTCTGAATCAGTCCGTCACAGACGGCGTGGACGGTTACAGCGCCCTCTGCGCCTGCTTCCGTGGAGAGCTCCACTTCTTTGCCTTTGAGCAGCTGCCGGACATATTCTGCCGGGTCCTCCGTCTCCACTTCCTGGAAGAACACATCCCGCATCTGGTTATTGGGGCACAGGTTTTTGATCTCCCGCACCAGCTCGAATTCCGCCATGGTTTTCTCCTTTCTCCCAAAAAGCCCCCAAAAAAGGGGCTTGCATTTTCAATGGGGTTCTGTTATAATACATTTCACATGCAGGGTTAGTATATCGGCTATTATAGGGGCTTCCCAAGCCTCGGAGGCGGGTTCGATTCCCGTACCCTGCTCCAAAAATCGACAAGCACCTTTGGGGGCTTGTCGATTTTTACTTATTCCCTATTCTCTATTCACTCTTCACTAAAATCGAGGGGTCGATTTTTGGAAAGGAATAAGTAAAAGTGAATAGTGAAGAAGTAAGGTGTGCCCCAAGGGGCACGGATTTGGATTATACGGGGCGGCAGGACTGCCGCCCCTTTTCCTTTTATTCCTCTGTAAAGGTGTACTTGATGGACTTGGCGTCATGGTCCAGGCGGATGATGATTTCTCCCTGGTCGGTGGTCTCCATCTGGAGCTCTCCGTCCTTCTCAATGTTTTTCACATAGGCCAGAGGGTCGTCGGTGGTGACGGTGCAGACCTTCACATCCACAGGAGACTTTCCGCCGCAGGTGGGCTGGCGCTGTTCGATAATCAGTTCATAGGTTTTCATGGGTATCCCTCCGTTTTTTCTTTTATTATAGCACAATGTGGGTTTTTGTACAAGAGTTGGTCAGAGTGGATGCAGAAAATGTACTACAGAAAAATGAGAGCTGGAGAGTGTAGGGAGGCAGTGTTGGATGAGAGATTCTGCTTGATTGGGGGCGGGCGGAGAGTGGAGATTCGATTGCATTTTTGCAGCGCTCGCTGCAAAAATAAAGGTTCGGGAGGCAGGAGCCTCCCGCCGACAGTCCACCGGACTGTCGGATTTAACTTTTCGAATCTCCTCTCCGATAAAAATTGCCGACCCCCTTGTGGGGGTCGGCAATTTTTGGCGGAGAGTGTGAGATTCGAACTCACGGTGCGTTGCCGCATCACCGGTTTTCAAGACCGGCTCCTTAAACCACTCGGACAACTCTCCATATGGTAGCCCAATCATACCACCCGGCCTGACAAATGTCAAGCCGGGTGACACACTTCCCTATTTTACTACACGGCAGGTTTCCACGCCGTAGTATTGAAACTGCTCTGCCACTTGCCCGTCGATGACCTCGCCGCACACCGCAATAGGCACCGCCGGGGGGCAGGACACCTGGAGTGCTCCCAGAATCTCTCCCATGGCCTCCGCCACGGGGATTTCCCGGTGGGGTGCAAGCATTGCCTCACGGATTGACATAGCCCTCTGGGGGATATGGGGCCGGGGCGGTGTCTGGACTATGGCAGGTCTTGCCGAAAGGGTTGCCAGAGCCGCCTCTATGGCGGCAAGGCTCTCCGGCTGTTCCGGAGACAGCATCAGCACCATGTAGTCCGGGTCGGCAAATTCATAGTAAATCCCCTGCTCTTCTAAAAGTGCTCCCAGTGCCTCTCCGGTATAGCCCATGGATTTGGGGCAAAGGGTCCATTTCAGAGGTTCGCTCCCGGCAAAGGTCCAGCCCATTTTGGCAATTTTCTTCTTTGCCGCTTCCACCTGGGGAAGAAAGGCTTGGAGCCTTCCCGGCAATGCTTCCAGCCAGGGATTCATCAAATCCAGAGACTGCAAAATAAGGTAAGAAGGACTGGTGGATCCGAACAGGGCCATGGCTTCTTTGCTCAGCTCCTTCAGGTAATCAGGAACTGCTTTTGCCAGGTGGAGGTACGCGGCCCCAGTGAGGGCCGGCAGGGTCTTGTGGGCAGAGTCGCAGCACAAATCCGCTCCCAGGTCCAGGGGATGCCGGGGCTGGGGGAGAAAATGGAGATAGGCGCCGTGGGCGTTGTCCACCAACAGCAAAGTGCCATACTTATGGCAAAGCCGGGACAACTGTCCCACATCCATCTCATTTCCCAGATAGTCGGGGCTGGTGACATACACCGCCGCAGGAAGAAGGGTCCGAAGCTGCAGCTCCAGAGCCTCCCAATCCCCCACACCGCAGGAAAGGTAGCTGTCCGCCGCCGGAAGCCAATCCACCTGGAAATCCAGCAGCCCCGCCGCCGTCACAAAGGTTTTGTGGACATTCCGCCCGGCAAGAATCCGGGGATTCTTACCCTCCCGGCGGGCGTATTGCAACGCCAGATACAGCATGGCCCGGATGCACTGAGACGCCCCTTCCGTGGAGTAACAGGTCATCCCCGACCCAAACAGAGCAGCGGCGTTTTCCTCGCTTTGGGCGATAATGCCCTCCGGGTGGTACAAATCATCCGCCCCGGTCATCTCCGTCAGGTCCAGAGGCTCCGGTCCCAGGAAAGGAATCCCCTTATGCCCCGGCATATGGAGCCGCAGGGGATTTCTCTCCCGGTATGCCCGGACGAAATCGCAAATGGGGGTATCCACCCCTTATTCCTCCGTCAGCCGGGAGGCTTCCACCATAATGGCGCACTCCATCCGCTTCTTGAACAGCTCACAGCCGGGCTTATACACACCCCGGACGGAGCCGGTGGCGTGGAAAGCGTTGGCGGCGCAGCCGCCGGAGCAGTAGAGTTTTGCCCAGCAGTCCTGGCAGTCAGGCCGGGCGTACACATTGCACTGGGCAAACTCCTGCTGCTTCTCCAGGTTGGTGACACCGTCCCAGATATTGCCCAGGCAGTAATCATCTTCTCCTACAAACTGGTGGCAGGGGTACAGGTCGCCCCAGGGGGTCACAGCCATATACTCCGTTCCCGAGCCGCAGCCGGAAATCCGCTTGTAAATGCAGGGGCCGCCGGTGAGGTCAATCATGTAATGGTAGAAGGTAAAGGGCTTACCGGCCTTCCGACGGGCAATCATCAGCTCTGCCAGCTTTTCATACTGCTCCTTTACAATCTCCAGATCCTGGGGCGTCAGCTCCGCCGGGTCGCCGGGGGCGCACACCACCGGCTCCATGCTCAGCTCCGTAAAGCCCAGATCCAGCATTACCTGAATATCCTTCAAAAAGTCCGGGTTGGCATGGGTGAAGGTGCCCCGCATATAGTAGGTCTTGTCCTTGGGACGGCTGGCTACCAGCTTCTGGAATTTGGGGACGATTTTCTCCCAGCTGCCGTGGCCGGCGTAGTCCACCCGGTACCGGTCATGGACTTCCTTCCGGCCGTCCAGGCTCAGCACCACATTGCTCATCTCCCGGTTGCAGAAATCAATCACATCGTCGTCAATGAGCATGCCGTTGGTGGTGAGGGTGAAACGGAAATTCTTACCCCGCTCCTTTTCCACGGAACGGGCATAGGCCACCAGATCCTTCACCACCTGGAAATTCATAAGGGGCTCCCCGCCAAAGAAGTCCACCTCCAGGTTGTGGCGGCTGCCGGAATGCTCCATCAGGAAATCCAGCGCCCGCTTGCCGGTTTCAAAGCTCATGATTGCCCGGTCCCCGTGGTATTTGCCCTGGCTGGCGAAGCAGTAGGAGCAGTTCAGGTTACAGGTATGGGCCACATGGAGGCACAGGGCCTTTACAACGCCGCCGGTCTTTTCCTTCAGCTTTCCTGCCATGGGGCGGAAGGTATCCGGGGTGAACAGCTGTCCCGCCTCTTTCAGGGCAGTTACCTGGTCGTAGCACTCCCCGATCTCCTCCACAGGAATCTGGGGGTACTTGTCCCGAAGCTGCGCAACAATTTCCTCCCGGCCGGTGCTTTCGTACAGGGCAATTACATCGTAAGCCACCTCGTCCACCACATGGACAGCGCCGGAGCAGACGTCCAGGACGATATTCATGCCCCCCAGTTTATATTGATGTATCATATGTTTTTCCTATCCTAACATCGAAATTTACGCAAAATCTACGGGGAGGAACCATGTGCTGCTTCCTCCCCGTGACCTGACTGCTTATGAAAAATTACTTGTTCTCGCCCTTGTTCTCGCACTGCTGGTTGGCAATGCCGCAGCTGGTCTTGCAAGCAGACTGGCAAGAGGTCTGGCACTCGCCGCAGCCGCCGTTCTTGGCGCTCTGGCACAGATTCCGGGTCTCCAGGGTCTTGATATGAGTCATGGTTTTTTCCTCCATTTACTTTTAATATTTGGGTTTAGGATACCACGAAATCCCGCCAAAGTCAAGACGGAAGGGAAAACGAATTGCTTTTCCTGAAAAATTTGCTATAATATGGGGGAAACTATTGTCAAGGAGCTGTCTTCATGGAGCGAAAAGCCATCTTTTTTGATTTGGACGGAACCCTCACCGACTCGGGAGAGGGCATTACCAACTGTGCTGCCCTGGCTCTTAAGCATTTTGGACTGCCGGTGCCGGACAAAAAGGCCCTGGGGGTATTTGTAGGGCCTCCCCTGCGGGAAACCTTCCTGAAATTCGGCGTCAAGCCGGAACAGATTGAAGAAGCCGTCCGGGTCTTCCGGGGACGGTACACCACTGTGGGAAAATTTGAGAATATCCCCTACCCGGGGATACCGGAGCTGCTGCAAACCCTGAAAGACCACGGCCACCGGCTGTTTGTGGCCACCTCCAAGCCGGAGGTCACCGCCCTGGAAATCATGGAAAAGTTCCAGCTTTCCCCCTATTTTGAGAAAATATGCGGCGCTACCCTGGACAAAAGCCGGGATTCCAAGTCCTCCGTCATTGCTTATCTCTTAAACACCTGCGCCGGTATCTCTCAGGCAGTGATGGTCGGGGACACCGCCTTTGATGTGCTGGGAGCAGCGGAGCATGGGATTCCCACCATCGGCGTGGCCTGGGGCTACGGAGATGTGGCAGAAATGCAGAAAGCCGGTGCCGTTTCTATCGCTAACACCCCCCAGGAACTTCTGGAACTGCTGGAAAAATAACACATGACATTGTGGCGTTTTTATGTTATGATTCCCATATATCCCCCCCAGGGGGATATATGGGAATTATTCTTTGGGAGGCAGAATATGAAAACCAAGAATACCGCTGCTGTTTTCGCCCTGCTGGCGGCGCTTTTATATGGGCTGAATATCCCTTTGAGCAAGCTGCTCCTTTCCCGGGTAGGCCCTACCATGCTGGCGGCCTTTTTGTATCTGGGGGCTGGGGTTGGGCTGTTTCTCTATGGGCGCATAACCCGGGAAAAGGCTCCCCACCTGACCCGGAAAGAGCTGCCCTACACCATTGGGATGGTGGTGCTGGACATTGCAGCCCCCATTCTTCTTATGCTGGGTCTGAAAACCACCCATTCTGCCAATGCTTCTCTTTTGGGGAATTTTGAAATTGTGGCGACCTCTCTCATCGCTTTTTTGTTCTTCCGGGAGGCTCTTTCCCGGCGATTGGTAGCCGCCATCGGCCTGGTGTGCGGGGCAAGCCTCATTCTGAGCTTCGAAGGGGCCGACAGCCTGCGGTTTGGCTCCGGCTCGTTGCTGGTTCTGGCAGCTGCCTGCTGCTGGGGTCTGGAAAACAACTGCACCCGGATGCTGAGCCACAAGTCCTCCGTGGAGATTACCACCATCAAGGGGATTTTCTCCGGGCTGGGGAGTCTTTTGGTGGCGCTCCTTTTACAGGAGGAATTTCCGGAAGTCCGGTGGATTCTTAGTGCCATGGCTCTGGGGTTTGTTGCCTATGGGCTTAGTATCCATTTTTACATCCAAGCCCAGAAGGAGCTGGGGGCTGCCAAAACCAGCGCCTACTATGCCTTCGCCCCCTTCCTTGGGGTGCTGTTCAGCATGGTACTGCTCCGGGAGGAACCCAATCTTCCTTTCTATATTGGTCTTGGAATCATGCTCTGCGCCACGGTGCTGATGGTGAAGGACACCATCTCCCTGCAGCACACCCACGATCATACCCACACCCATACCCATCTTCATACTCACGGGGATTTGGTCCACACCCACCCCCACACCCATGTCCACTCCCACACCCATATCCACGGGGAGGACGAGTCTGTCCATGGTCACAGCCATGAGGAAGCTCAGCTGGGGGAACATAATCATAGCCATGAAGGGTTGTAACACCAGTAGGAAAACGGAATCCCCCCGGTTTGGGTGCGGCAATTCGATTTCCGCAAAGTAACGATACCGGGCTTTGGAGGGACAGTAACGATTTGAAAAAAATATCGTGCGAAATTGGCTGCGGGCACTGCCCGCCCGGAAGGGACTCGGGGCAATTCGCCTTTGGCAAATTGTGAGGTTCGGCGCCGTCTAACCGGCGCCGCCCACAGTCCAGTGGACTGTGGGATTTGATTGTTCGAGTCCCTTGCGGCACATAAACCAAAAGAGCGGATACCCTTTGGGTATCCGCTCTTTTGGTACGCCGGAAGGGACTCGAACCCCCGACCTACTGATTCGTAGTCAGTCACTCTATCCAACTGA
>LHCFC01400__coassemble_1533_pt1 | contig 28139 bp, 23 predicted proteins | sample LHCFC01400__metabat2_low_PE_055 | metagenome-assembled genome bin LHCFC01400 | reverse complement strand
ACTAGACCCCACATTTCTGTGAAGTCTAGTTCCTCTTAACTTAATGACATTGCCTCCCCGGGGCAGACGTTTTTTTGTTGACAGGTAAAATCTTTTTGCTATAATGAGGGCCATGGATAGAAAAATCACACTGTTCGTCAGCAACAAGAATGTGCTGACCTGGCTGTCTGCGCTTTGCATGATAGGTTCGGCTGTGGCCCGCATTTTGGTCGTCGGTACGAAAGGAGCCGATGCGTGGAGCCAAATCGTTCTGCCGGTATTTGCCTGCGTGCTGTTTGCCCTGATGGTCCTGGAAGCCGGGAAAGAGTACTTCTACAAGACTGCCATTCCCGTGTGGCTCATTGCCATTTACTTCTTCTTTGTATTTGAAGCGGTGGACTTTCAATACATGGATACCATGATTACTGTTCTTTATGCCATTACCCTGATTTTCGTGGCTGCCATGTATACCCAGATTACCGCAGAAAAGACCAATCTCATGTGGCTGCTGATTCCCATACTGCTCATTCCCCTGGGAGCGGTCTTTTATCTCCACCGCAGTGCTCTGCTGGCCATGGAATATGCGGGACTGTTCACCGGCGCACTTTCCTATGATTTCCTGGGAAATTACAAAGCCATGCTGCCGGACACCCTGATGACCCTGGGACTGGTGCTGATTATCTTTGCTGCCAAACCCCATCCCGTCGGCCAGTGGTATCCCACCTGGGGAGACCGGTCCGACGGACGGCGGATTCGCACCGAGCCGCCTCTCAATCAAATTGTCCCTTACATCATGGTGAATCGGAACGAGTCGGACAACAAGTTTGAAACCTCCTTTGAAATCACCAATGTGGAGCGGTATATCCGTCAGAAGCGAAGAGAGGGCATGGTGAGCTTCGGCCTCATTCATGTGCTGCTAGCAGCCTACTGCCACAGCGTTGCCAAGTACCCCAAGATGAACCGGTTCATCTCCGGTCAGAAAATCTTCTCCCATGGCACAGATTTGCAATTCTGCATGACTGTGAAAAAGGATATGACCACCGATTCCCCGGAGACCGTCATCAAGGTACATCTGACCCCCATGGACACCGCCGAGGATGTGTACCGGAAAATCAACGAGCAGGTGGAGATTGTAAAGAATACGCCTCTGGACTCCACCCTGGACAACACCGCTGCCGCTTTTGCCCTGGTGCCCGGTGTGTTTCTGAAATTCACCGTGTGGGTGCTGAAAACCCTGGACTATTTTGGCCTCATTCCCCGGTTCTTGCTGGAAGTCAGTCCCTTCCACGGCTCCGTGTTCTTCACCTCCATGGGTTCTCTGGGCATTCCCCCCATTTACCACCACCTGTATGATTTCGGCAACATTCCCGTCTTTACCTCCTTCGGCTGCAAGCGTCGGGCGCTGGAAGTGCAGGAGGACGGCTCCATCGTCCAGCGGAAGTACCTGGACTGCAAGTTCACCCTGGATGAGCGGATTGTGGACGGGTTCTACTACGCTGCATTCTTCAAGTATTACAAGCGGCTGATGCTCCATCCCGAGGTGCTGGATACCCCGCCGGAGCAGGTGCTGCGGGACATCGACTAAGCCATGAAAGACGAAATTCTTACCTTTCTTCCCCAGGGGGACTGGGGGGAGAAAATCCACTGGTTTGACACCCTGGACTCCACCAACAACGAGGCCAAACGGTTGGCTGCCGCCGGGGCACCAAACGGCACCCTGATTCTCTCCGCCCAGCAAACCGGTGGGCGGGGACGGATGGGGCGGAGCTTTCAATCTCCCGCCGGGATGGGGGTATACATAACCCTGCTCATGCGCCCCCAGGTACGGCCGGAACAGCTTATGCACCTGACCTGCGCCGCCGGTCTGTACAGCTGCCGGGGTGTAGAAGAAGCCACGGGCTTTTTGCCGAAAATCAAATGGATCAACGACCTGATTGCAGGAAAGAAGAAGCTGGGAGGCATCCTTACGGAAATGTCCGTCAGCACCGCCACCGGGCTGGTAGAATATGCCATTGTCGGGGTGGGCATCAACTGCGGTCAGATGCCCCAGGATTTCCCCCCGGAGCTGCGGGACAAGGCCACCTCCCTGCTCCAAACCACCGGGAAGGAAGTGTCCCTGCCCCGGCTGGTTGCCGCCATGGCCCTGTCCCTCACCCGGATGAACGGGGAGCTTTTCATCCGAAAAAAGGCCATTATGGAAGGTTACAAGAACCTGTGCATTACCCTCCATCAGCCGGTGCAGCTACTCCGGGGGGAGGAATGTACCCCGGGCTATGCCCTGGATCTGGACGGGGACGGTGGGCTGATTGTAAGCCTTCCCGACGGTTCCCTTCGCACCGTCAACTCCGGAGAAGTGAGTGTCCGGGGAATGTATGGATATCTTTAATTTTTCTATTGCTTTTTTCTCCAATTTTGGATATACTAACGGTGATACTTTTAAGCATGGAGGGATGCTGTTATGAAAACATTTTGGAAGGTTCTCACCGCCTTGGCTGCCATTGCCGGCGCTGTGTATGTCATTGCCACCTATGGTGACAAGATTGTAGCCTGGGCCAAAAAGGTTCTGGGCTGCTGCGAACTGTGCGCCTGCAACTGCGACGACGATTACGACTGTGATTTCGACTGCGACTGCGGCGACGAGTGCGACTGCGACGAGGGCTGCACCTGCCAGTGCGGTACCCAGACCGAAGCTCCCGCAGACAGCCAGGATGTGGCTGCTGAGGAAGCCGATTTCGAGGGCTAATCAAAAGAAAAAAGTCCCATCTGCTGCGGCAGATGGGACTTTTTTTGTATGAAGCAGCCATTGCGGGAAAAGATAGTGCCGGGAGGGATATTATGACACAAAAGGAATACGGCAAACGGATTTCCCAAATGGCACCCCCGTCACCCATTCTGAAAGACTGTAGTTTTGCCTATGTCATCGGCGGCCTCATTTGTGTGCTGGGGCAGATTCTGTGGAACTATTACGGCAGCCTGGGGTTGGAAAAAACCGACGCCTCCACCGCCGCTTCCATGACTTTGGTGGCGCTTTCTGCCCTGTTTACAGGCCTGAGCCTCTATGACAACCTGGCAAAATACGCCGGGGCCGGAACCCTGGTGCCTATCACCGGCTTTGCCAACGCCGTCAGCGCCGCAGCCGTGGAATTCAAAACGGAAGGCTACATTCTGGGTGTGGGTGCAAAGATGTTCACTATCGCCGGTCCGGTGATTGTGTACGGCACCACCGCCAGCGTGATTTACGGTCTTTTGTACTGGATTTGGATGCTTATGGGTTAAAAATTGGGTGTGTCCTTTGGGGACACACCCGATTTTTTATTCTTCGTCAGAGGACAGCTTCACATAGCCCAGTCCGATGGCTTGGTAGTCCACTTCCATGGGATACGCTTCCAGCATGCCTTCAATGAGGTCTGTGGACATCTGGGAAAGCAGAGCCTTCTTGGCCTGGGTGTACCAGATCTCCTGGCTTCCGGAGAAGTACATAATGTGGTAGCCAATGCTGGTCTTTACCAGACCGTAATCTCCGGGCTTCCGGGCTTCGTCAAAAATCCAGTCGTTGAATTCCTCCACCATATAGCCCTGGGTCACGCCGGTATAGAGGCCCCCCTTGGACTTGGAGCCCGGGTCTTCCGAATACTCCCCGGCCAGCTGGGCAAAGGTGTCTTCCGTGGCTTCACCTGCCAGCCACTGGTCCAGAATCTTCTGGGCCTCTGCCTGACACGCATCCCATTCCTCCTGGGAATAGGTGGTAGTCTTGCCGTCCTCGCTCTTGGTGCCGCCCTCGGGAATCACCAGGATATGCCGCACATCCACGGTGTAGCCGCTCTCTTTGGTGATGTCGCTTTCTGCAAAGGTGTCTTCGTTTTCCGCAAAGTAGGCTTCAATCTCCCCGTCGGTGGGGTTCAGTCCCTCATAGAGCTTCTGGAAGTACTCCAGAGCATAGCAGTTGATGAGCTGGTAGGCTTCGTACCCTTCCATATTGGCGCCGGCACCCATGTCCGCCGCAATCAGTTCCTGGGCAGTTTCGTAGTCATTCTCCTTGGCCAGCTCTTCCATACTCTCTGCCAGGCTGTCCAGCATCTTCTGGGTGTCCTCGCTGAGGGTAAAGCCCTCTGCCATGCCCTTCTGGTACAGGGCTGCATACCGGTGCCAGGTCTGGAGGGCGTATTCCAGCAGAGACTGCTCCCAGGTATCCCCGGTCTGGGGATTCTGCACCTGCTCTCCCAGAGGCTTGGTCAAATCCAGGCCATAGTAGGTAAGATAGGCACTGTTGTTCTCCAGGAAATCATACACACCCATCCAGTAGAAAATCTGAAGCTCAGCATTGGTCAGCTCCAGGTCGCCAACCCGGGCCACCACCTGATCGGTCATGGCAGCGGCTTCCTCGTCAGTCACCGCATAATTCCCCCGGACAGAGGTGCCCAGAGTGCTGGGCTGAGACTCCAGGGTGGCTTCGGGGGGATTGGTTTCCTGGGAGGGCTTCTGGGCTTCGTTCACCGCCCGGATAATCATAAATGCCAGACCCGCCAGCAGCGCCACACACACCAATGTCAGGGTCACAATCTGCCAGGGCTTGGCACCGGGCTTCATAGTAGACTTTTCGGGTGTTTCCTCCTGGGCTTCCTCCTGGGAGAGCACCTCATTCAGGAGCGCTTCCTCTTGGGTTGCTTCTTCTGCCGGACTTTCCTCCCCTTCCGGAACTGCCGCTTCCGGCTGAGGAACTTCTTCCGTTTTTTCTTCCGTCTGGGATTTTCCGCAGACAGGGCAGAGCTGTTCCTCATCCTGCAGCTCTGCACCGCAATGCTTGCAAATCATATTTACCTCTTTCTCCCGGAAACCGGGGCAGAATTTTATTCATCTTATCACGAATCCCCGGGAAACGCAAGGCACAACCGGTCTGTTCACAGAAAATTTCTCTTTCCTCTTTCCCTCCCAGACCTTGCAAAAAACCGAGGAAAATGCTATTATTTATAATTGAGTAAGTATCCCAAAAGGAGATTTTCCATGAATACCAAAACCACAGTGATTTCTCAGGAGCAGCTGCAGCAGCAGTTTGCCTTTTGTCATAAAATCCGCCAGTACTGGCTGGACAAAAACCGGATTCCCACCGCCTATGTGGAGACCTACGGCTGCCAGCAAAATGAAGCAGATTCCCAGCAGATCCGGGGACTGCTCAGCGAAAGCGGCTACGCCATCTGCGACTCTGCCGAGAGAGCGGATGTGGTGGTGATGAACACCTGCGCCATCCGGGAACACGCAGAGCAGCGGGTATTCGGCAATCTGGGAGCCCTCACCCACACCAAGCGCCGCCACCCGGAGCAGAAAATTTTCCTCTGCGGCTGCATGGCAGGACAGGAGCAGGTGGTGGAGCGGATCCGCAAAAGCTATCCCCATGTAAGCGGTGTCTTTTCCACCCATCATCTGTGGCAGTTCCCCCAGCTGCTGTATCAGGTGCTCACCACCGGAAAGCGCACCTTCTACACCCAGGATGAGGCTGGCTCCATTGCGGAAGGTCTTCCCCAGCTCCGGGACGACACCCTGAAAGCCTGGGTTTCCATCATGTATGGCTGCAACAACTTCTGCACCTACTGCATCGTCCCCTATGTCCGGGGCCGGGAGCGGAGCCGGAAGCCGGAGGATATTTTGCAGGAGTGCCGGGAGCTGATTGCCGGAGGCACCAAGGAGATTACCCTGCTGGGTCAGAATGTAAACTCCTACGGCAAGGATCTGGACTGCGGCATGGACTTTTCCGATTTGCTTTCCCAGATTGCCCAGATTCCCGGGGATTTTCTCATCCGTTTTATGACCAGTCACCCAAGAGATGCGGGTAAAAAGCTCTTTGACACCATGGCAGCCTACCCCAAAATTGCCAAGCAGCTCCACCTTCCTTTCCAGTCCGGCTCCAGCCGGGTGCTGAAAGCCATGAACCGGCACTATGACCGGGAGCAGTATCTGGAGCTGGTGCGTTACGCCAAAAGCGTCATGCCGGATCTGGTGCTCACCTCCGATGTAATCGTGGGCTTCCCCGGAGAGACGGAGGAAGAGTTCGAGGAAACCCTCTCCCTTATCTCCCAGGTGGGGTATGACGCCCTCTTTACCTTCATCTTCTCCCCCAGAGCCGGCACCCCTGCCGCCGCCATGGAGGACCCCACCCCCAAGGAGGAGAAGAACCGCCGGTTCGACCGGCTGTGTGCCCTGCAAAATCAGATTTCCGAAGCCATCCATGAAGGATATATCGGCAAAACCCTCCGGTGCCTCATTGACGGCACCGACAAGGAGCTGCTTACCGCCCGGACAGAGGGTGGACGGCTGGTTCGTCTGCCGGGAGACCCGGGTCTTATCGGGAGCTTTGCCCAGGTGACCATTACCGGCTCCACCACCTGGAGCCTGACGGGACGGCTGGAACCGTAAAAACTACAAACTTAGGAGAATCGGCATGGAAGAAAAAAACACAGAGCTTACCCCCATGCGCAAGCAATACTACGCCATCAAGGAACAAAACAAAGACTGTATTCTGTTTTTCCGTCTGGGTGACTTTTACGAGATGTTCGACGAGGACGCCCGGCTGGCTGCCCGGGAGCTGGATCTGACCCTCACCACCCGGGACCGGAACAAGCCTAAGGAAGAGCAGACCCCCATGTGCGGTGTCCCCTACCACTCCGTGGATTCCTACATCGCCCGACTGGTAAGCAAGGGCTATAAGGTCGCCATCTGCGAGCAGACGGAGGACCCGGCTCTGGCCAAGGGGCTGGTGGAGCGGGAGGTAACCCGGATTGTCACCCCCGGCACCGTCACGGAAAGCTGTATGCTGGAGGAGAGCAAGAACAACTACATCGCTTGTATCTACGGGGAAAAGCAGAGCAGCGGTCTGGCTTTCTGCGACCTGTCCACCGGTGCTTTCTATGTCACCAGCTGTCCCGACGCCCCTTCCGCCGCCTGTGAGCTGGGACGGTTCGCCCCCAGCGAGGTCATCCGGGGAGGTGCCGCCTCCCACGACCCGGTTTTGGAGGACGCCCTGTTTCACCGCCTTTCCTGCTGCGTGGACGAGGAGCAGCCGGGGCAGTTCTCCCCGGCAGATTCCCAGGAGGTTCTGGAGAGCCACTTCGGGGAGCCTTTGTCGGAGCTGGGGCTTACCGGACTTCCGGAGGCAGTATTGGCCGCCGGAACCTTGCTGCGCACCCTTCTGACCCTGCAAAAAAATGACTTAACCCACATCCGCCAGCTGCAATACTACACCTCCGGCAAATTCATGGAGCTGGATATGGACGCCCGGCGGAATTTGGAGCTTACGGAGACCCTTCGGAGTAAGGAAAAGAAAGGTACCCTTTTGTGGGTGCTGGACAAGACCCACACCGCCATGGGCGGACGGCTGCTGCGGAGCTGGATTGAAAAGCCCCTGCTGGACGGCGGAGAGATTTACCGCCGGCAAAGCGCCGTGGAGGAGTTGGTTTCCGCCACTGCTGTGAGAGGCGAGTTGGAGGAAGCCCTCCGGGATGTTTCCGATCTGGAGCGGGTGATGACGAGAATCGTCACCGGCACCGTCAACTGCCGGGACCTTCTGGGGCTTGCCAAGGGATTGCGGGCACTGCCTCAGGTGAAGCGGCAGCTTCAGGAGTTGGAGTCTCCCCTCCTTGTCAGCCTGAACGGAGAGATTGACCCGCTGGAGGACTGTGCGGAGCGGATTGAGGCCACCATTGTGGATGAGCCGCCCCTGACCGTCCGGGAGGGCGGCATTATCCGGGAAGGGGCTGATCCCCAGGCAGACCATCTGCGGAGCATTATGAAGGGCGGCTCCGACACCATCGCCGCCATTGAAGCTGCCGAGCGGGAAAAGACCGGCATTCGCACTCTGAAAGTGGGCTATAACCGGGTATTCGGTTACTATATTGAAGTTTCCAAATCCTTTGTGAATCAGGTGCCGGAGGGCTATATCCGCAAGCAGACCCTGACCAACTGCGAGCGGTACATCACCCAGGAGCTGAAAGACCTGGAAGATCAGGTGCTGGGAGCCAAGGAACGGCTCACCGCCCTGGAATATCAGATTTTCACCCAGCTGCGGGAATTTCTGGCGGAGCAGGCTGCCCGGGTGCAGCGCAGCGCCGCTGCCGTGGCTCAGGCGGATGTGCTTTGCTCTCTGGCCAGTGTCGCCGCCCAGCGGGGCTACTGCCGCCCGGAGATTACCCTGGACCGGGAGATTTCCATTACCGACGGCCGCCACCCGGTGGTGGAGCTGATGCTGAAAGATGCCCTGTTTGTACCCAACGATACCCACATCGGTTCCAAGGACAACCAGGTTTCCATCATCACCGGCCCCAACATGGCAGGTAAATCCACCTATATGCGTCAGGTGGCTCTCATTGTGCTCATGGCCCAGATTGGCTCCTTCGTCCCTGCCCGCAGCGCCAGAATCGGCATTGTGGACCGGGTATTCACCCGGATTGGTGCCAGCGACGACCTGGCCTCCGGTCAGTCCACCTTCATGGTGGAGATGGCAGAGGTGGCCTCCATCTTGAAGTACGCCACCGCCAAGAGCCTTCTGATTCTGGACGAAATCGGCAGAGGCACCTCCACCTACGACGGCATGGCCATTGCCCGGGCGGTGCTGGAATACGCCGCCAATCCCCGGCAGCTGGGGGCAAAGACCCTCTTTGCCACCCACTACCATGAGCTGTCCGCCATTGAAAATGAGCTGCCCAATGTAAAAAACTACAACATCGCCGTAAAAAAACGGGGTGACCGGATGATTTTCCTGCGGAAAATCGTCCCCGGTGCCACCGACGACAGCTACGGCGTGGAAGTTGCCAAGCTGGCAGGGCTGCCCAATTCCGTAGTAGCCCGGGCACGGCAGATTTTGCAGGAGCTGGAAGCCCAGGACGGTGTCCGCCCCCAGGCTGCCAGCGTTAAAGAACCGGAGGATCAGATCAGTATGCTGGATTTGCGGAGCCAGCAGGTATGCGCCGCTCTGGAAAAAATCAGCATCGAAACCCTGACCCCCATTGAAGCCATAAACGAGCTGTTCAAGCTGAAGAAAATGTTGGAATAATATGAAAAATACCATGATTACCCCATCCTGGAAGGAGCAGCGGTACGGCTGGGTTTACTTTGCCCTGCAGTTGCTGGTGCTGCCCACCGCCGTTGTACTCCTGCTCAACCTGCTTCCCTTCCCCATGACAGAAGCCCAGCAGAATGTTGTCTTCTTCGTCCTGAATTTCTTTTGTGTCACCCTTGTCTTTTTCCGGTATCTGAAAGCCTCCCTGAAACATCTGGGGGAAAATCTCTCCTCCTGTCTGGGAACGGCCGCCGCAGGCTTTGGTCTTTATTACCTGGGGCAGATTCTGGTGGGGCTGGCCATCACCCGGTTTTATCCGAATTTTCAAAATGTCAACGACCTGTCCATTCAGGTGATGGTGCAGGAGAATTTCCTGCCCATGGCAATCTCCACCATCTTCCTGGTGCCGGTGGCAGAGGAAGTGCTGTATCGGGGATTGGTATTCGGCAGTCTTTCCGAAAAGAGTATGCCCTTTGCCTATACAGTGTCCACCCTGGTGTTCTGCGCCATCCATGTGGCAGGCTATGTGGGCGTGTATCCCCTGGGCCTTTTGGCCCTGTGCTTCTGCCAGTATCTGCCTGCCGGGATTTTCCTGGCCTGGGCCTATCACCGCAGCGGCACCATCTGCACATCCATGCTCATTCACATGCTGGTAAATGCCATCGGCATTCTGGCTATGAGGTGATTTTATGCCCAAAATTATTCAGCTTTCCCCCCATATTGCCAATCTGATTGCCGCCGGTGAGGTGGTGGAGCGGCCTGCCTCCGTCATCAAAGAGCTGCTGGAAAACGCCGTGGACGCCGGGGCCTCCCAAATCACGGTGGAAATCCGGGAGGGCGGCATGACCTTTATGCGGGTGACGGACAACGGCTGCGGCATTGCCCCGGAGGATGCACCCACCGCCTTTTTGCGCCATGCCACCTCCAAGCTTCGCAGCGCCGAGGACCTGTCTGCCATCTCCACCATGGGATTCCGGGGAGAGGCTTTGGCTGCCATTGCCTCCGTCAGCCGGATTGATTTGCTCACCAAAACCGCCGGAAGCGTGGAGGGAATCAGCCTTCATCTGGAAGGGGGCACCATTACGGAGCAGTCGGAAGCCGGCTGCCCCGACGGTACCACCATCATTGTCCGGGATTTGTTCTTCAATACCCCTGCCCGGATGAAATTTATGAAATCGGACACCACCGAAGCAGCCCGAATTGCTGCCGTGGTGCAGCAGCAGGCGCTGGCTCACCCGGAGGTGGCCTACCGCTTCTTAAAAGACGGAAAGCAGACCCTCTCCACCCCGGGAAACGGGGATTTGTCCGCTGCCATCTACTGCGTTTACGGCAGAGAGTGCAGCAAAATGATTCCGGTGAAAAGCCGCTGGGATGTTTACAGCCTGACAGGCTTCGTATCCAAGCCCACAGACGCCCGGCCCAACCGGAGCCTGCAAACCTTCTTTGTGAACAACCGTCCGGTGCGGTCTGCCCTGCTGGTCTCCGCTTTGGAGGAGGCCTACCGGAATCAGCTGATGACGGGAAAGTACCCTGCCTGTGTGCTGCACCTGCAGGTACCTGCCAACATGGTGGATGTGAACGTCCACCCGGCTAAAATTGAAGTGAATTTCCTCAACCGAAACGGCGTGTTCGACTGCATCCACTACGGCGTTCTGGGAGCCCTGAACAAGACCCCCGACCGGCCCCAGGTGCAGTTCAAGACCGCTCCCGCCCCCTCCCAGCCCGCCGTCAAGCCGGCGGAGGCTCCGGCAAAGAAGCAGGACTTCTTCCGCACCATGACCCCTCAGGAGTTCAAAAACTTCACCTCCGCCGTCTCCCAGGCTCCCAAGCCCAGTCCCCTGGCTGCTGCCGCCACCGCAGCGGCAGTAGAGCGCAGCGCCTCCGCCCCCCTCCGGGAGCCGGTGGCTACACCCACCATTGAGCGGCAGAAAACCATTCCCCCCATTGTGGTCGCCGTGGAAGCGCCCAAAGCCCCCCAGGAAAAGCCTAAGACTGAACCGGCGGCAACCGCCCCGGAGCCGGAGCAGACCGTCCTTTCCATGCCCGCCCAGGCACCCTGGCGGATGGTGGGAGAGCTTTATCGCAGCTACATACTGGTGGAGCAGGGGGAGGAAGCCTATCTCATTGACAAGCACGCCGCCCATGAGCGGATTCTCTTTGAAAAGCTGAAGGCCAATCAGGAGGCCATCAGCTCCCAGAGCCTCCTCACCCCCCTTCCCTACCGCACCAGTGCGGAGGCAGCAGGAATTCTGCTGGCCAACAAGAAGGTTCTGGATTCCCTGGGCTTTGAGCTGGAGGAATTCGGGGACAATACCCTGCTGGTTCGCCAAATTCCCATGGATTTGTCCGATGGGGATGTGGCAGATGCCCTGGACACCCTGGCTGCCCAGCTTCTTGCAGGACGGAAGGAAGCCCCCGACACGGTGCGGGACAACCTGCTGCACACCGTTGCCTGCAAAGCCGCCATCAAGGCCGGCTGGAAAACCGACGACCGGGAGCTGGAAGCCCTGGTAAAGCAGGTCATGGAGCGGGAGGACCTGAAATACTGCCCCCACGGCAGACCCATTTGCATTACACTCAGCAAAAAGCAGCTGGAAAAGCAGTTCAAGCGCAGCTAAAAAAGGAGGTGCCCCATTGCCCCCAATCATAACCATTGCAGGCCCCACCGCCTCAGGAAAAACCGCCCTGTCCATCCAGTTAGCCAAGGAAATCGGCGGTGAAATCGTATCCTGCGACTCCATGCAGGTTTACAAGGACATGGACATCGGCACCGCCAAGCCCACCCTTGAGGAGCAGGAAGGAATTCCCCACCATATGCTCTCGGTGGCAGAGCCCTGGGAGGACTTTTCCGTCAGCCGGTACTGCGCCATGGCAGACCCCATTGTGGAGGATATTCTCCGCCGGGGGAAATCCCCCATCATTGTAGGCGGCACCGGGCTTTACATGGACGCCCTCATCCGGGGCAACCCCTTTGCCCCCTGCCCCTCCACCGGACGCCGGGAGGAGCTGGAAGCCCTGGCTGCCAGTCAAGGCATTGAAGCCGTGATTGAAAAGCTGCAAAAAGTGGACCCGGAGTCTGCTGCCCGGCTCCATCCTTCCGACCAGAAGCGGATCATTCGGGCAATGGAGGTCTATCTGGAAACCGGCATGACCATTACGGAGCACAACCGGAAAACTCAGGAGATTCCCCCTAAGTATCAGCCCATCCGCTTTGCCCTTACCGACCGTCAGCGGCAAACCCTTTACGACCGGATTGACCGGCGGGTGGATGCCATGTTGGAAGCCGGGTTGATGGAAGAAATCCAGGGGCTGCTGGCCCGGGGGATTCCGGAAAAATGCACCGCCATGCAGGCCATTGGCTACAAGGAGTTTGTAGCAGCCCTTCATGGGGAGAGTACTTTGGAGGAGGCTGCCCAGCAGGTGAAGCAGTCCTCCCGGCGCTACGCCAAACGGCAGCTTACCTGGTTCCGGCGAAATCCGGAAAACATCTGGCTCATCCGGGAGGATGGGCAGACTTCCATGGAAATTCTTGAAAGCGCCCGACAATATCTTCGGGATTTTGACAAGTGAATCGTGGTAGGATTTGTGTATCCCAAAAGAAAGAAGGAATACACACATGTCCGAACCCATGAACTTACAGGATGCCGTTCTGAACGAGGTACGCCGGGACAAGGTCCCTGTCACTTTGTTTCTCATGAACGGCTTCCAGCTCCGGGGAACCATCACCGGCTTTGACAGCTTCGTGGTGGTGCTGGTCACCGATGGCAAGCAGCAAATGATTTACAAGCATGCCATCTCCACGCTGGCCCCCATCCGGCCTGTGAAAGCCGCAGCAGCGACTGCTTAGCAAAAAGGCGACGGAGCAATGCTTCGTCGCCTTTTTCTGCCGGGAGACACAAATATACGGAGGTACGGAAGAATGTGTATTGAAGAAAATGTACTTAGGATTCGGGAGCAAATCCGGGAAGCCGCCCTGGCAGCCGGAAGAAAGCCGGAAGAAATTCAGCTGTGTGCCGCCACCAAGATGAACGATGCCCAGGCCGTCCGCCGGGCTATCGCCGCCGGGGTGGACTGCTGCGGAGAAAACCGGGTGCAGGAGCTGACCGCCAAGCTGAAAGATAACGCCTACGAAGGAAAGACGGTACACTTTATCGGTCATCTGCAAACCAACAAGGTGCGGCAGGTGGTGGGTAAAGTGGACCTGATTCAAAGCGTGGATTCTTTGCACCTGCTGAAAGCAATTTCCCAGGAGGCCGCAAAACAGAACATTTGCCAGGATGTTCTCTTAGAGGTGAACATCGGTCAGGAGCTTTCAAAATCCGGTTTTGGGGAAGGAGAAATCCCGGAAGTTCTGGAACAAATGTGTGATTTTTCCAACATTTTTGTCCGTGGGCTTATGGCGATTCCCCCCATTTGTCAAAATCACGGAGATAACGACAAATTTTTTCAAAAAATGTACAACCTTTCTGTTGACATAACGGCAAAAAAATACGATAATGTATGTGTTACAGTTTTGTCTATGGGGATGTCTGACGATTTTCAGCAGGCTATCGCCATGGGCAGCACCATGGTACGAATCGGTACCGGGATTTTTGGCCCGCGAAATTATCAATCGCCCATCTGACCCGATGTGCGCATTTTAGGAGGATACAGACATATGAGTTTTTGGGACAATGTGAAGAAGTTTGCCCAGCCCTATTCCGATGAAGAATATGATGATGAATACGACGAGGAAGTAGATGCCTACGAGGAGGAGCCCGCTCAGGAAGCTCCCGCTCCCTCCCGGAAGCGCCGCACCTCTCCCTTTGCCGGCACCGCTGCGGAGCCTGCTCCCAGCTACTCCGCCAGCACCGCTTCCGCCCCTGCCAGCACTGCCAGCACCACCTCCACCGGCTTCTCCGGTCAGGTGCTGAATATGTCCTCCGGCAACAAGCAGGAGGTTGTGCTGTTCCACGCCAAGACCTTTGACGATGCCGCCAAGGCCGCCAGCGAGCTGCGGAAGAAGCGTGCCATCATTCTCAACATGGAGAATGTGGACAAGGCCCTTACCCGCCGGGTGGTGGATTTCCTGTCCGGCAGCGTATATGCCCTGGACGGCAGCGTGAAGAAGGTAGCCCAGTCTACTTACCTGTTCTGCCCCCACAACATGGGTGTGGTAGGCGATCTGGAAACCATTCAGGCAGAAGCCGAAAGCTATGTCTGAGAACCCCTGACGGGAGAAAGGACTTCTTATGTTTACACCCCAACAAATTGAGCAGATTTCTTTCAACCGCGCTACCTTCGGCGGCTATGATATGCACTCCGTGGACGAGCTGCTGGAGCCCCTCACCGAGGACTATATCACCTTGTATAAGGAAAACGCTCTGCTGAAAAGCAAGATGAAGGTGCTGGTCAGCAAGCTGGAGGAGTACCGCAACAACGAGAACAGCATGAAGGACGCCATTGTCAACGCCCAGAAGACCTGCGACAAGATGGTAAAAGAGGCAGAGGCCAAGTGCACCAAGATGCTCAGCGACGCCAACGCCGCCGCTGCGGAAAATGCCAAGAATGCCTCCTCCCTCATTGCCGCCGAGAATCAGCGGGTTGAGGAGGCCAAGCAGGCCGCCGCAGCCAAGATTACCGATTTGCAGGAGCAGCTGAAGCTGTGTGTCCAGGCTCTGGAGCGGATCAAGACCGCCAACCGTCCCGCCGCTCCCGCTCCTTTTGATTATGAGCGGAACGAGTCTGCTCCCCACGAGAGCAAGCAGGCAGAGGCGGTAGCTGACGAGATTTCCGCCAGCTTGGAAGCCCAGATCGGCACCACCGAGGATGCCGCTCCCAAGGCCGCCCCCAAGCATCCCCTTTCCGAAACCACCACCAGCAAGTTTACCAACCTGCAGTTCGGGCGGAACTACGAGAACAGAACCACCCGCTAACTTCATATCCTGCTATGATGAGGACAGGTGAACCTGACCCCTTCCTTCAGAGAGCTGCCGGATGGTGCGAGGCAGCGGAATGTCATGTCCATATCCCCTCGGAGCTGCACACCCAACCCCTTTCGGGCAGTAGGCTGTGCCGGGTGCGCCCGATACTGCGCCTGAAAGTGTCGGCTTTGCCGGAACAAGAGTGGTACCGCAGAGGTAATATGCCTTTGTCTCTTAGGAGACAAAGGCATTTTTCTTTTTGAAGTTTAATTGGAGGTAATTTTCCCATGGACTATAAAAACACCATTATCACCCCAAAAACCGATTTTCCCATGAAGGCCGGCCTTCCCAACCGGGAGCCGGGTATGCTGGAGCGGTGGAATCAGGAAGGTCTGTATCAGCAGATGCTGGAAAAGAACAAGGACCTGCCCCCCTTCGTTCTCCACGACGGCCCTCCCTTCTCCAACGGCGACATCCACATGGGTCACGCTCTGAACAAGACTCTGAAGGATTTTATCGTCCGCAGCCACGCCATGATGGGCTTCTACACTCCCTATGTCCCCGGCTGGGACAACCACGGTATGCCCATTGAGTCTGCCATCATCAAGAAGAACAAGCTGAACCGGAAGGCCATGCCTGTGCCGGAGTTCCGCACCGCCTGTGAGGAGTTTGCGGAAAACTACATTCAGCGGCAGATGGCCGGCTTCCGGCGGCTGGGCGTCATCGGCGACTGGGAGCACCCCTACCGCACCATGGACAAGCACTTTGAGGCGGAGGAAGTGAAGATTTTCGGTGCCATGTACCAGAAGGGCTACATCTACAAGGGCCTCAAGCCCGTGTACTGGTGCCCCAAGGACGAAACCGCCCTGGCTGAGGCAGAAATTGAGTACCAGGACGATCCCTGTACCTCTGTGTATGTAAAGTTCCCCATGGCGGACGATCTGGGCAAGCTCTCCCAGTTTGACCTGTCCAAGACCTTCTTCGTCATCTGGACCACCACCATCTGGACCCTCCCCGGCAATATGGGTATCTGCCTCCATCCCCGGGACACCTATGTGCTGGTAAAGGCGGAAAACGGCGAGACCTACATCATGGCCGAGGCTCTGATGGACAAGGTGATGAAGATTGGCGGCTTTGAGAATTACGAGGTGCTGGCCTCCTATCCCGGCAGCTTCTTTGAGAATATGCTGGCAAACCATCCCTTCCTGCCCAAGACCTCCCGTCTGGTGAACGCCGAGTACGTCACCATGGACTCCGGTACCGGCTGTGTCCACACCGCCCCCGGCTTCGGCGCTGACGACTACAAGACCTGTATGCGCTATGGCATGGATCTGGTGGTTCCCGTGGACGACCAGGGCCGGCACACCGACTACGCCGGTAAGTATCAGGGCCTGAAAACCGACGAGTCCAACCCCATCATTCTGGCGGATATGAAGGAAAGCGGTATGCTCTTTGCTTCCGAGGAGATTGTCCACTCCTATCCCCACTGCTGGCGGTGCAAGAACCCCATCATCTTTCGGGCCACTCCCCAGTGGTTCTGCTCCGTGGAATCCTTCAAGGATGAAGCTGTGAAGGCCTGCCAGGGCCTGAAGTGGCTGCCCGCCTGGGGCGAGGAGCGGATGATTGGCATGGTCCAGGAGCGTGCTGACTGGTGTATCTCCCGGCAGCGCCGGTGGGGTCTGCCCATCCCGGTATTCTACTGCAAGGACTGCGGCAAGCCTGTCTGCACCCCCGAAACCATCGCCCACATCTCGGAACTGTTCGACCAGTATGGCTCCAACATCTGGTTTGAGAAGGAAGCCCAGGAGCTGATTCCCCAGGGCTTCACCTGCCCCCACTGCGGCGGCAAGGAATTCGACAAGGAAACCGACACCCTGGACGGCTGGTTTGACTCCGGCTCCACCCACTATGCCTCCCTGCGGAAGCGCACCCCGGAGCTGTGGCCGGCAGACGTATATCTGGAAGGTGCCGACCAGTATCGTGGTTGGTTCCAGTCCAGCCTCCTGACCTCCGTGGGCGCTCTGGGTGAGGGTGCTCCCTTCAAGGAAGTGCTGACCCACGGCTGGGTGGTGGACGGCCAGGGCCGTGCCATGCACAAGAGCCTGGGCAACGGCGTTGACCCCGCAGACCTCATCAAGGAATACGGTGCCGACATTGTGCGGCTGTGGTCCGGTTCCTCCGACTACCACGCCGATGTGCGCTGCTCCAAGGAGATTATCAAGCAGCTGAGCCAGAACTACCTGAAGTTCCGCAACACCGCCCGGTACTGCCTGGGTAACCTCTCCGGCTTTGACCCCAACAATCTGGTAGCCCCCGCTGACATGGAGGAGCTGGACAAGTGGGCCCTGACCAAGTTGAACGACCTGATTCTCACCTGCCGGAAGGCCTATGAAAACTACGAATTCCATGTGGTGTCCCACGAAATCAACGACTTCTGCGTGGTGGAGCTGTCCAGCTTCTACCTGGACATCATCAAGGATCGGCTGTACTGCGAGGATGCCAACGGCCTGCGCCGCCGCTCCGCCCAGACGGCTCTGTATCTGATTGTGGACGCCATGGCAAAGCTCTTTGCTCCCATCCTGGCCTTCACCTGTGATGAAATCTGGCAGGCTATGCCCCATCGGGATGGGGACGACACCCGGAACATTCTCCTGAACCAGATGCCCACCGACTGCGCTGCTTATGTGCTTCCGGAGGCTGCCATGGGCAAGTGGGATACGGTGATGAAGCTGCGCCAGGATGTAAACGGCACTCTGGAGATTGCCAGAAGCGAGAAGCGCATTGGCAAGGCTCTGGAAGCCCATGTGAGCCTGCAGACTGAGGACGAGGCCCTGAAAGCCGCCTGCGAAGGTCTGAATCTGGCAGAGATTTTCATCGTCTCCTCCTGCGACTGGGAGGCTGTGCCGGAGAATGCCACCACCGGCACCGGTTCCAACCTGCCTGGTCTTACCATCGGTGTCACCGAGGCAAGAGGCACCAAGTGCCCCCGGTGCTGGATGCACAGCACGGAAGCTGACGAAAACGGCCTGTGCCCCCGCTGCGCCGGTGTCATCTCCCGGATGGAAGTGGAAATCTGATATGCAAAATAGCCCCTCCGGTTTTTCCGGAGGGGCTTCTGCATATCAGAAATTTTTCTGCACGCTAAGGCGGTGATTCGGCATGCCGAATCACCGCCTTTTGTCAATTATTCCAAATGTGCGAAGGTTGTTCCCAATCTAACATCAAATCCAAGGGACTGATACATATTTTCATCGCAGGGAGCACAGCATACCGTCAGGCTTGACATGCCATTTTCTGCACACCATGTCTGTGCTGCTTTTGCCAATTTTCGGGCAATTCCCTTGCCACGGAAAACAGGCTCAATGTAGAAATCCTCAAAAACAGCAGTATCCCAGCAGGAAAAAGTGGAATAGCATTTCGCTGCACTGCACATTCCAACAGCCCGATAACCCCGCCTGGCAATAAAGAAAGTAATCTTGCCTTGTTTGACGGCTTGCTGCAGTTGCTTCTGCTTTTCTCCCGTCAGGGCATTTTCTCCAATTTCTCTTTTGAAACCGTTTTCCAGCTTCATGAGCTGCCAGTCCTCCGGATCCGAGAGGATCTCCACGGTGATGGGAACATCCTCTGTGGGAGGCAGAATCATCAGCGGTTCTCCCCACGCATCGGAGCCATTTTCCACAAAGCCAACACTTTCCCAGAAGTGGCAGCGCCGCTCATCACCACCATAGTTCAGCTCAGCGTACAGCGCACCGTGTTCTCTTGCCCAATGCAGAAGCGCCCTGGCACATTCCTTGCCGGTTCCATTCCCTCGGAATTCCGGGTAGATGCAGAATTCCATAATAAAACACTTGCCATCCTCCGAGGAGAAAATCACCGGCATCGCAAAGCCGATATTCTGTCCGTTCCTATGGAAGAACAGGAAAAAGCACCGATTCTGGGGTCTGTTATGCACTTTCATCATATGTTTGTAATATTCAGAACCAAGAAAATACTTCAAGTCCTCATGATCGGAATCTGGGAAAATATCCCGCTTATGATAGGCATGAAGCTGCTCCCAAAAGATGGCAACTTCCTTTTGTGTGATTGCTTCACAGATGGTAATTGGGTTTTCCATTTTATTTCCTCCAGATAATAATTGGAGGGTTAGGAAGCGTGAACCCTCCATACACGACTTATTTTCATAAAAGACCACCCTTTCCTGTTTGTCGTTACACTTGTTTGCATGCTGATATGCGCTCATTTCTGCACTTAACAAAGTGATAAATATATATTGGTGCAAAAATGAGAAAATGTCAAGGGATTTCTTGGGTAAAAAACTACGGCATCCAGCAAAAGCTGAATGCCGTAGCTTTTTGTTTCCGCCCTTGTCAGACGGACAGGTAGTTTAGGTTTACAGATACCGGGCAATGAGGTAGATGGAGCAGACCGCCAGAACCAGAAGGGTTGCAGGAAGGGCGCTCATCAGGTAGGAGCCCCAGCCGATGCGGTGTCCGTTTTTCTCCGCAATGGCGCAGCCAATCACATTGGCGGAAGCGCCGATGGGGGTGCCGTTACCGCCGATGTCGGTACCAAGGGCCAGCGCCCAGGCCAGCACGGACAGCTCCACACCGGAGGTTGCAGACAGGGAACGGATGACCGGCACCATGGTGGCAGCAAAGGGAATATTGTCCACCAATGCGCTGGCAGAGGCAGATACCCACAGAATAACCATTACCATAACGATGGGATTGCCGCCACTGATGTTGCCGATGAACTGGGACAGAATCTCCAGGATTCCCGTTTGCTCCAGACCGCCTACCACAACAAACAGGCCGGTGAAGAACAGAACCGTCTCCCAGTCCACGCCCTTGAGGATCTTGCCGCTGTGGCGATTAAACAACAGGAGGGTCAGGACACCCGCCAGGGTACCGATGGAGGCCACAGTAATACCCGTCTGGGCGTGGGTCACCAGCAGCACCACCGTCACCAGGAAGATGGCCAGGCTGCAGCCGAAAGCCTTCTTGGACTTAATGGCGTGGGAAGGCTCCAGGTCACTGGACAGGTGGTCCACCGGGCCGCCGGCCTTCAGCTTCTTGTGATACCGCAGGTAGTAGAATGCCACCACCAGAACCAGGGCAATGAGCACCACCAGACCGGTGTTCAGCAGGAAGTCTGTGAAGGTGAAGCCCAGGGATGTGCCGATGATGATGTTGGGGGGGTCACCGCTCATGGTAGCGGCTCCGCCCAGGTTGGCGCAGAAAATTTCCGGCAAAATCATGTACACAGGATTAAACTTCAGAATCAGGGACAGCTCCACCGTAATGGCCGCCATGAACAGCACCACGGTGATGCTGTCGATGAACATGGCCAGCACCGCGGAAAGGAGCATGAAGCTGATAAACAGAGGCGCAACCTTATAATGTACCTTCTTTGCCAGGTCCAGGCACAGCCACCGGAAGAAGCCCGCAATGCCCATGCCCTCCACCATGATCATCATGCCGATGAAGAACACAATGGTGGACCAGTTGATGCCGGAGGAGGAGCTCTCCGCCGCCCCCGGGGCATACCAGAATTCCTTGTTCAGGAAGCACTCCAGATTCAGGGTTTTCCAGGCGGCCTCAGGGCTGTGCATGCACACCAGGAACACCAGAACCAGGGTGCAGGCTGCGCCCACCAGCGCAGGAATGTGACGATGCACCTTACCGCTGATAATGAAGGCAAACATCACCACAAAGATTGACAATGCTACAATTTGACTCATCATATTTTTCTCTCCAGATCAAACTACCAGGGTTATTTTTGGGCAGCCCGGACAATGATATCCACGCAGGCATCCTCGCCCAGCTTACCGCTGTCCAGACACAGGTTATAGTTTTCCCGTTCGCCCCAGACAGCACCGGTATAGTGCTGCACATAGCCCTGACGGCGGCTGTCCCGCTCCTTCAGGCGCTTCTCCACAGGCACACCCGTGTCCTCATAGTGACGCATCATATAGGCCTTCCGGTAATCCATATCGGCCCCGATAAACACCCGCAGGCAGTCGATTCCTGCCTCCCGGAGTAAAAATCCGGCGCATCGGCCCACAATCACACAGTCCTCTTTGGCACCCAGATCCAGGATAATCTCTTTCTGAATCCGGAACAGCTTGTCTGTGGGATCCTCATAACTGGCACGGTTTCGGGTCACCAGGTCAAACAGCAGGGAATTGCTCCCCATATGCTCGCTCTGACGCGTCACAAAGTCCGTATCAAAGCCGCTTTCCTTCGCTACCCGGTTCACCAATTCCTTGTCGTAAAAGGCAACTCCCAGTTTTTCCGCCACCCGCTGGGCAATGGTATGTCCGCCTGTGGCAAACTGTCGGCTAATGGTGATGACCATTTCTTTCCCTCCTTAATAATAAGAATCTATTTGCAACTGAAAAATCAGTTGTAAACCATGTTACACCTGCCCGACAATGGCCCGGGCTACATACACGCCGCTGGCAGAGGCGTGGGACAGAGAATGGGTAATGCCGCTGCCGTCGCCGATGATATACAGGCCGGGATAACGGGACTGGAGGTGATTGTCCACCTCTACCTCCATATTATAGAACTTGACCTCCACGCCGTAAAGCAGGGTATCTTCGTTGGCGGTACCGGGGGCAATCTTATCCAGGGCATAAATCATCTCGATAATGCCATCGAGAATCCGCTTGGGCAGCACCAGGCTCAAATCGCCAGGGGTGGCGTTCAAGGTGGGGGTGATAAAGGCCTCCTGAATCCGGCTGGGGGTGGAACGGCGTCCGGCAATCAGGTCTCCGAAACGCTGGACAATCACACCGCCGCCCAGCATATTGCTGAGTCTTGCAATGCTCTCGCCATAGCCGTTGGAATCCTTGAAAGGCTCGGAGAAATGCTTGGCTACCAGCAGAGCAAAGTTGGTGTTCTCCGTCTGCCTGGCAGGGTCTTCATAGCTGTGGCCGTTGACGGTGATGATGCCGTTGGTATTCTCGTTTACCACGGCGCCCTTGGGATTCATGCAGAAGGTCCGGACCAAATCCCCATACTTCTGGGTGCGGTACACAATCTTACTCTCATAAAGCTCATCTGTCAAGTGCTCAAATACAGCTGCCGGCAGCTCCACCCGAACGCCGATGTCCACCCGGTTGGAATGGACAGGAATTTCCAGGCTCTTGCAGACCTCTTCCATCCACTTGCTGCCGCTGCGGCCCACGGAGACAATGCACTTGCCGCAGGTATAGACTTCATCATCGGTGGTCACCTTGTAGCCCCCTTCTTCCGCAGTCACGGAGCGAACCGGGGTATCAAAATAGAAATCCACCTTGTCTTTCAGGTCGGCATAGAGGTTTTCCAGCACCACATAGTTGATGTCCGTACCCAGATGCCGGACGGAAGCGTCCAGCAGGTGCAAATCGTTCTGAATGCACAAGGTCTTGAAACGGGAACCGGCGGTGGTATAGAGCTTGGTACCCTCGCCGCCATAGCGCATATTGATGTCGTCCACATAGCGCATCAGATCCAGGGCCTGCTTCTTGCCAATATATTCGTAAAGGGTTCCGCCAAAATCGTTGGTGAAATTATATTTTCCGTCAGAGAAGGCACCGGCTCCGCCGAAGCCGCTCATAATGCTGCAGCTTTTGCAGCCGATACAGCTTTTGATTTTCTCTCCGTCGATGGGACAGCGGCGTTTTTCCAGAGGGTGTCCGGCCTCAAATACCGCCACCTTCAGGGCAGGATTGGTCTGACACAGCTCGTAGGCAGAGAAAATGCCTCCCGGGCCAGCTCCGATAATAATCACATCATACTGCATAGCTTCCTCCAAAATAAGCGCCGACCTGGGCAGCGAATCCCGGTCGGCGACTGTAAAATTAGGGCCAGATTGTTACCCGACATAGAATAGCACAAGGACCTAAAATTGTCAAGCTGGGCCAAACCGGTCAATGTTTGATTTTTTGTGAACTTTTTTCTACGAAAAAGCCCAAAAGCCAGGTAATGGCTTCCGAGGCGGGAAAGGCCAGCCACACACCGGTCACCCCCAGCAGCCGGGACAAAAGCACCGCCATCACCACAATGGACACCACGCCCCGGGACAGGGCAATGGCAGAGGAGGCAAACCCCTGCCCCACGGCGCTGAAGAAACCGGATTTGATGATGTTCACCGCCGCCAGGAGAAAGCCCAGGAAATACAGCCGCAGCCCCGGCTCTGCCAGAGCAGCCAGCTCCCGGGAGTTCTGGCTGTTGAAAAGGGACACCACCGGCGCCGTGAACAGCCACACCCCGGCTACCACCAGGCAGGCGATCACAAGGCCGGTACCTGCGCTGTAACGGTAGATTTTCCGCTCCCCTGCCCTGTCCATCTGTCCGTGGGCGCTGCTGGCAACCGGCTGAAGGCCGATGGATACGCCGTTAAGCAGAGCCGTGGCAACCAAAGCCGTATTGGCTACCACGCCATAGGCCGCCACCGCCACATTGCCCGCCAGGGACAAAAGCAAAAAGTTAAACACCAGGGTGGTAATGCCGCTGGAAAGCTCCCCCACAAAGGCGGACACCCCCAGCACGCAGGAGCCGGTGAGCCGTTTCCAGGAAGGCCATTTCCAGGTAAAGGTGATGGTGTTCTTCCGGGACAGGTAGTGGAACAGGCAGATAGCCATGCTCACCATAGGGGAAATTCCCGTAGCCAGCGCCGCTCCCACCATGCCCATGTTCATGGGGAACATGAACACATAGTCAAAGATAATGTTGAAAAAGCCGCTGCACAGGGTGGCCGCCATGGCAATGTTGGGGGCGTTATCGTTCCGGACGAAAGCCGTAAAGGTATAATTGAGCATAAAGAAAGGTGCAAAAAGCAGCACCGTCCGCAGGTAGGGCTCTCCCACCCCCTGAATCTCCCGGTCCGCTCCCAGAAGGGTCAGCACCTTGTCCGGGCAGAGCACACCGCACAGCAGAAACACCAGGCTGGCCAGCAGGGCAAACCAACAGGCGTTGGAGAAGTAATGCCAGGCCTCGTCGCTGCCCGCTGCCTTTTCCAGGCTGTACCGGGTGGCAGAGCCAATTCCAATCATAGCGCCGATGGCAAACATCAATCCGTACACCGGAAGCACCAGATTCAAAGCGGTCATGCCGTTGGCACCTGCCGCCAGAGAAATAAAGAAGGTATCTGCCAGCAGGTAGCAGGAAATTCCCAGCATTGCCAGAATGTTGGGAAGGATATAGCGTCTGAGCTGTTTTTCCAAAATATCTCCTCTCTCGTCCTTGCGGCTGGAACTATGCCACAGGATCTGTGGTAATGTAAAAATAGGGGTCCGTATATTCGTTGAATTTCTCCTCCGGGGTCGTATCGTACCATATTGCGTGTCCAAATTGATACAATCAACGTCTTGTGGCTATCGTTTTTTAATTTACGAAAACACCACAATATATGTACTTTTTCATTCTTCCCCGCGCACCCACATGGTATTGGGTATCGTTTTTCGACTTGCAATTCCAGACTGAGCAGCTGCGTTCTTTCCTATTAAAGGAAGCCTACCGTTTTTCGATTTGCTATCGTTTTTATTTTACATCAAATCCGCCTGAGAATCCACCACAGAGAAAGGCCCGGAACCCAACGCTCAAAATCTGGTTCCGGGCTTATTTTTACATCTCCGTTGTGATTTCAGTCCCATTCCTGAAAGTAAAGACCACCCTGCCATCTGAATAAACCGTAGCATAATCGATTAACTGATAGAACAGCCGGTCATCAAAGGCAAGCGGCAGTTCATGGATCTCCCCAAGCTCGAACAGGAATCCGCTGAAAATATCATATTTGAATTCCCTCTCTTTCCGTTCTTTCTCCAGGCTGTCCATCCTGCTTTCCAATGCGGCATACCGGCTGACGTATCCGTCATACCGTTTCCGGTAATCATTCTGGTCCATTTTCCTCGTGGCATTTTCGTCTATCAGCTTCTGGATCAGCCCCGTGGTCACTTCCATTTCACTTCTGACCTCTTCCATCTCCCGGTCGATTGCCTTGCAGTCACCTAAAACGTGCATAACCGCCCGGCAGTCATCAATCAGGCTGTCCCTGTTCTCCATCAGGCTGCTCAACGCTTCCAGGAACAATTCCTGTATCCTCTGCTCATACAGATGGGGCGTCGTGCATTTATGTTCTCCTTTAAACTTGGCGTTGCACTGCCAGACTGTGCGCTTATATTTGCTGTTGGAATGCCACACCTTAGAGCCGAAGTATGCCCCGCAGTCCCCGCATTTCAGCTTGGCGGAAAACGGGCTGCAGCAATTGCTCCTTCCCGCCGCCCTCCGGCGCTCCATCTCCAATTGTACCAACTGCCACTCGGAAGGGGAAATGATGGCGTCATGGCTGCCCTCCACATAATACTGCGGCACTTCACCTTCATTCGTTTTCCGTTTCTTAGAGAGGAAATCCACCGTGTAGCACTTTTGCAAACGGGCATCGCCTTTGTATTTTTCGTTGGTCAGGATATTTTCCACCGTCCTATGACGCCACTCGCTTTTCCCGGTCGGCGTGGGAATCTCCTGCTCTGTCAGATACTTTGCAATGGCATAAGGCGTTTTCCCTTGCATGAACATCCGGTAAATCAGCCTTACGGTTTCCGCCTCCTCCGGCACAATCTCCATCTGCCCGTCCTCGCCTTTCTTGTATCCGAGGAAGGTGCTGTACGCAAGGCTGACTTTGCCGTCTGCAAAACGCTTTCTCTTTCCCCAGGTAACATTCTCCGAGATGGAGCGGGATTCCTCCTGCGCAAGGCTGCTCATGATGGTAATCAGCAGCTCGCCTTTGGAGTCAAATGTAAAAATGTTCTCTTTCTGGAAATAAACCTCCACGCCTCTTTCCTTCAGCTTCCGCACTGTAGAGAGGCTGTCCACCGTATTCCTTGCGAACCGGGATACTGATTTTGTCACGATCAGGTCTATCTTCCCATCCAGGGCATCCCTTATCATTTCATTAAAGCCGTCCCTGTGACGGGTGTCGGTCGCGCTGATCCCTTCATCTGTATATACTTTGACAAATTCCCATTCCGGCCGGGATTGGATGTAGCTCGTGTAATAATCGACCTGCGCTTCGTAGCTGGTCAACTGCTCCTCGCTGTCTGTGCTGACACGGGCATAACCCGCCGTTTTCCGCTTCGTTACCGCATCCTTCCGGATTCCGGTATGGATATTCCTTGTTGCAGGAATGACTGTCACATTAGCCATCGTTCTCCTCCTTCCCGCCGTTTTTTCTCATTGCCCTGACTTCCTTCATCCGCTGGCGAAGCATCTCCCGGTGTTCCGCAGATGCCTCACCGTCACTCCAGTAGGCTTTCTTTTTTTCGCTTATGAGCCTGCGCCGTTCCTCCGGAAATTCATGGGTTCTCCAGTATTCTTTCATGCGCTCACTCTGCTGACGTTTCTGCTCATCTGTACGTTTCCGGCCAGAGTTTTTCAGGCTGATCTGCCGTTTCTGTTCTTCTGTACAGATATACTTGATTTCATGCTCCCTCCACTGTTTAACGGTTTCTTTTCCGTCCTTCAAGCAGAATACCAAAGTGCGGTCTTTTTCCGCTCTGATAACCGTTATCTTGTCCCTGACGGCATCCTCCGTAACTTCACCACCAATGACCTCCGCCGTCAGCCTGAACAGTTCTTCCTCCGGGATAATCTCCGCGCCACAGCAATTCAATCCGTCTTTCCTCCGGGTGTGGCAGGTCCAGGTCCGGTATTTCGGGGACCCTGAGCGCACATAACTTTTCCCGCACCGGCTGCATTTTACCATGCTGGTAAACGGGTATCTCGCAGTAGATTTGTTTCCATCCGGGCTTGCGAAATGCTCCGCCCTGCGCTGGATCTCCTCCTGCACCCGGTTAAAGGTATCCATGTCAATGATAGCCTCGTGGGTACCCTGCGCATGGTACATCGGTTTTTCCCCATTGTTCTTGACGCTCCTTTTTGTGATGTAGTCTTCCCGGTAGGTCGTCTGCAGGATCAGATTCCCGGTATACGCATAATTACGCAGCAGCTTTAAAATGGGGCTCCTGCTCCACGAGTTTCCGAGCCGTGTTTTGATGCCCATTGCATTCAGGCGGTTCCGTATGGCCGTTGCACCAGCCCCTTCCAGATACCATGCAAAAATCATCCGTACCGTTTCCGCTTCCTCCGGCACGATCTCATACCGTCCGTTCACATTGCGGTAGCCGAGCAGGGTGCTGCTCCAGGGCTTGCCTTCCTCGAAGTTTTTCTTGATGCGCCATTTCTGATTCTCGCTGGCCGAGCGGCTTTCTTCCTGCGCATAGGACGCCAGGATCGTCAGCATCAGTTCCCCGTCTGCGCTTAAGGAATGGATGTTCTGTTCTTCAAAGTAAACGTCCACACCCAGCGTTTTCAGTTCCCGCACGGTCTCCAGAAGCGTGACCGTATTCCTGGCAAAGCGTGAGATGGATTTTGTAATGACCATGTCAATCTTTCCCGCCCGGCACTCTGAAAGCAGCCGCCTGAAATTCTTCCTGGAATCTCTGGTCCCGGTCACGGCTTCATCCGCATAGACGCCGGCGTATTCCCATCCGGCGTGGTTCTGGATCAGTTCGCTGTAATAGCTCACCTGTGCAGCCAGGGAATGACGCATGGCATCCTTGCCAGAGGACACCCTGCAGTACGCCGCCACATTTTTATCTCTCGGCAACTGTGGGGAACCAAATGTGACCTGGGTAATTCTTCCCGCCATGCTTGTTCCTCCTTGTATCAAATTCCGCCATTTTGGCGTATGCTATTCATCACTCTGAACGGCTATAATATCAAGTCTTTTCTGTGAAAATGCTGTCCAAAGATAAGCCGTGCCTTTTGGCGATAATTGTGTAGGATTTCCGGCGGTCAGCGGCAGTAATCACCCCTTCGGAAAAGAGCCTGTCAATCAATGAGAGGGAAACCCGGTAGGCCATCAGGTTCTCTGGCTCATACGCAGTTTCCGTTTTCTTTCCGGTGTTTCCAATAGCATTCCCGGCAGCAATATTTCCTTCTGCTGTTCCCATAGACCTCAAACTCCTTTCCGCATTGATGGCATACCAGCCGGTAGTAAGCCTTTTTATTGATCTCCGATGGGTGGCTGTTCCACCAGCGGCTGCGGCACTGGTCAGAGCAGAACTTCTTTTCCTTGCGCCCCTCGGCCTGCATGACCGGTTTCCCGCACTGCGGGCAGAAATGGGTGCATCCCATATCCGGATGCCTGCGCAGATAAGACTTCAC
>LHCFC01400__coassemble_1517_pt1 | contig 30900 bp, 23 predicted proteins | sample LHCFC01400__metabat2_low_PE_055 | metagenome-assembled genome bin LHCFC01400 | reverse complement strand
AAAAAGGATACTCCTCACTACCAATTGCGGTGGTGAGGAGTATCCTTTTTCCATAAGCATCCTCTTCAGTTGAATACTACGATGTAATCTCTTGCGAATCGGTCAAAGGTTGCTTCGGCTTCCGAGAGGACATCATCCAGTTCTTCATTGATTTTACCACGCACATAGGCTTCTCGTAGGGCAGGTCTTTCGAGCAGTGCCCATTTGAGTTGGCTATAGGTGTATTTAGCAAAGGCTATCCATTGAGGATAATTGATTGCAACAGGGTTGTGCGTAAAATATACCTTTCCGGCATTTGCTGCCGTAGCACCGGCATGAGCAATGAAGAGCATTGTTGCCAGTTTAGGGTGCTTCTCTCGGTTTAAGGAAAACGGAATAGCATCCTTTATTTCGTGTCCTTCCTTTATGCGCTTAATAGAATAACCCAAACGGACAATAACCTCTACAAGCATTGCGGGAATGGACATGGAGCAGAAGTGGATGAAATCATAACCCTCATAGTACATACCTTGAACGATTTCTGCTATGGTTTGTTCCTCTTCACCGATGCTGCCAAATTGAAGAAGGTTAAAGAGACTCATCAGCGGTACAGGGAGTCCCATAGAAGTGGTTACGTCCGATTTGAAATGAATGACCTGTTTTGCCAGTGCTGCGAAGATATCTGATTCTTTGCGGTCGGCATAATTCTCCATCACCTGAGATACGATATTTCCGGCTTTGTCGATGGTAGTCATTCTGCCGGTCAAAATATCCGCTACACCGAATACGAAACCGAGGAGAGGATCATGCCCCAATTGAAGCAGTCTGTGGTAGTAAGCAGAAAGTCCTTCCACACGGATTGTTGTGTGGCGATTATCCTGGGCATCATAAGGAACCTTGCTGACTTTTGAATTGGCAAGTTTCTGCATTTCTTCTTCTGGGAATTTTTTATCGAAGTAGTCTCGAACGTAGTTGGAAAGGGGACCACCTTTCAGCCCATCCGGGGTTTTCTGCGGAATGCCGACAAGAAGAATATCCACTGCAGCACCAACCAACCCGGCAAGAGCGGCGATGCTGATGTCAAAGGCATCAAGCCGATGTACAGCATTAAATTCTTCGTTGAGTTGTTTAATAGCAAGCTCGTTACTGCGGAGTTCCTCCTCAGTGAAAAGGGACTCCAATTCGCAGTCCGTTCCTACGTGTGTTTCTGCTTCGGCGCAGCATTGCTCCCAAGTAGGGATAACCATTGTTTTTCTGGGTTGTACAGGCACTAAGCCCTTGATCGCATCCGGCTGATATCCAAGCCTACGAAGCAGGGCATCCGCTTTGGCTACAGTGGCATCCGCTTCAGACAAAGACGGAAAGTGAATCGATTTGAGGTCTTCATCTTGGTGCTTGAGTACAGAATTTATCTGCCTTTCGGTTTCGCTATACTTGTACTTGCTCATTCAGAAGCACCTCCCTCCGTTAGGTTATTTACGATTTGCTCCAACTGGTCAACCTTTTGTAGAGCTTCCTGTCCCTGTTCTGCCTTGTCTTTCAGCACATTGATTTCAGCTTCATGTTTTCTGATAACTTGCTGTTGTTTGTGAGCATTTTCCTCAAAGGCTTTTTTGTCCTTTTTACGACCCATACGAATACGAATGTTATCAATGGTTACACCAGCAAGAGCCCCTGCGAGAAATTCAGTCGCATGGTTTTTGACAAATGCGCCTGCGGTCTTGCCTGACTCAACAAGGGTGTTACCAACCTTGACAAAGTCAATATTGGGGAGTTTGATTTGCTTTCCCATAGAAGCCCTCCTTTAAGCCACCCCCAAGTCGTGGCCCAAATCCTTCACGGCTTGCTGGAGCAGTATATTCAAACTCTGCAAATAATCCAGACGTTCCTGCGTGGCGTCTGCTTCATCTTTTAGTGCCTTGATAATCGCTTCATGACGAGCGAGAACTTCTTTATAGAGACGCTCCTTCTCCTGTCGCAACTGTTTATTTTTGAGGTGTGCTGCAACGCCAACACCTCCTGCTGCTAACGCTGCGATAGGGGCGGCCAAAACAAATATGCCAGCTACCATACCACCGCCGACCACGGCACCAGCAGCCGCCAGTCCAGATGTTATTCCGGCAGCGGACAAACCAACAACGCCCAGGCCATAGAGGGCAGCAAAGGAACCTACACCGCCAATTCCAGCACCAAGGGCACCTGCAAGGACTTCGGGGATTGCACTTTCTTTGATTGTTCGTTTCGAGTCGTTCACAGCAGCGGCGGCCTCATTTACAACATTTACGATCTGCTGGAGAGAGTCCACACTCTGAAAAACCATGTCTTTTTTCTTTTTCACATATCCGCCCATAAGATTACTCCTTGCCCTTTTTCGACTTCTTTTTTCCGTCGGCGATTGATTTAGCAAGCCACACATTCACAGCAGCAATGCCTGCACCGATTCCGAGAGGTCCCATAAGAACTCCGGCACCAACCACAGCACCGGCTACTTTCATCCATTCCTTAGACACATCCGCACGAGTGGAAGTGCCTGCTAGGATGGAAGGAGCCATCATGTTTGCTTTGGCCAAGAGTTCATTTCTGTGGTCTTCACTGTAGTTCTCCGGGTGATCCACAAGGACATCCAGAAGAACTTTCAGCATTTCTGTGTCATCTGGCTTTTGAATCATTTCTGCATCGAGGACACTTCTCATGGCGATATATTGTGTTTTGGTCAGCTTATTGCGACCACTTTCGATGTTATTAATAGTCTGTCTGGTGACGCCGATTTTTTCACCAAACTCCTCGGCAGTCCATCCAACAGTGCGTCGTATTAAAAGTAAATATTCTTGCATACGAATGATTTCATCCATAGGTGCGCCCTCCTCTTGTATAAATTATATCCTTTGACAATATATTTGTCAATAGTTCGGCGTGGTATATACGCTCTGCTACAATAAAAAACAGCCGCTTCGGATTCTACACCGCAACGACTGTTTTTACACCGCAAAGGCGCACTTTTTAATTATTCCTGTCCTTTGTATCAAACTCGGTAAGATTATTTCCAGTACATTGCCCCGCTTGAATCCCATGTTCTCCATAGCCTTGAACATGGCACGGATAACGACAGGAGGCGTGTAAAACGCCGTCAGGGAAGATTCCCTGGCGGCTGCGTACTCTTCTTCAGTCAGTAAGGTTTTCAGTTCCTGGTACTTGCTGTGCTTTTCTTCAAAGCAGGCAGATAAACCACCCCAGCCAACATATTTGGAAAGCACTTCCTGTTCTTCCGGTGTTGCCAGTCTGCTCTCTGCGTCCAGCCGTTTCAGCAGACGGATAGCAGCTACATTGTTGGCATACCGCTGACCGGGTGTACCTACTCCCAGATCATCGTCCATAATGCGGAAGTTATGACGCTGACCGGTGGGAATCTCGGGATGGATGATGGCCGCAGGAGTTCGTTCCTTCGGCTTGGGGGCAAGGGGCGGCAGGATCTCTGCCACAGGGGATTCATCTTCCCGGCGAGCCATAGGCCGATGCTTTTTGAGCATCTCCGCTGCCTCTTCCGCCGTAGCAAAAGGACCGGCAATGGAAGCTGCGGTATCTGCTTTCGGGTCATAGCCATAGTGGATATAGAACGCTTCGTTGGGATACTTTTTGATTACGATGTGTTCATCGTCGGAATAAAAGGCGTCTGCGATCAGGCTGTCCCTGTGGTGGATGGATACCTTCGCAAGCTCTTCATCCGAAAAGTCGATGAGACTATCAAAATCAAGGCCTTCCAGTTCGTTCTTGATTAGTTCCTGCAAGGAATCATATTTGCGCTGATCTACAACAATGTCCCCGATATACCGATTCAAGGAACATTCCATCAAGTTGACATTGATTTGGATGGGAATCTCTGCGTCAGTAATCGTCGTATGGCCGATACCGATTTCTCGCATATTCTCGAAGTCTGCCGGAGCGTTATACGCAACTCGGCAGAAGTTATCGATTAGCCGTTTTGCGTACTCCATTTCGGTTTCGTGGCGCTGCCCATAAATGAAACCGTCCCGAATCATCTGCTCGAACTGAACCCGATCTATCCTCAGATCTTGAGTGGAATCAGCGGCAAGCTGATAGAAGATAACCTGTTTGCTCAGACCGACAATGAAGATTTCTTTCTCCTCAGCATCGTCTTGCAACATAAAATGGTCGCCTTCCACATAGGAGGGGACACCATTCAGGAGTTGTTCGTCTTCATCGGGGGGCGCAGCACCATTGGAATGAACATCCGGCGCAGCTGGAATAGAAGGTTCTGCCGCTTTCGGTACAACTTCCACTTCCTGGAGGTACTTATCATTCAGGGGATTCTCTTTCAGTAAGTCAAAGAATTCCTGCCGGGGATAGGCTTGGTGGAACAGTGGGAATGCGGGATCGAATAGGGTTACTTCCTGGTCGCCCAAAGCGAGCAGTTCATACTGCTGCACACCGATATACAAGGTGTCGCCCAAAGATAGCTTATACTCCCTGGGAATGGGGGGCGGAGGATTCTGTTCATCATAGGTCGGTTCAAAGGGGCGCGCAATCTCCCCACTGAGCTTCTCCAGCATCCCACGGGCACGATCTGCATGGTGGGTATTTTCCCCAATAATACGCTCCATTGCCTCACGCATAACCGGGAGTACGAAAACCTGTTTATTAAAGAACTGGGCCGTTTTCTCACCTGTGGAAAAGGAATTCAAAATACCAGCCATCTGATATTGGTCGAACTTCCTTTGCTTATCGCCAACTTGCTCCCGAAAATCGTTATAGTCATAGATGATGGCACGGAACTCTTCTACCAAAGCATGTCGCTGCTGTCGCACTTCGGTATCCCGCAGGAATTGCGGATAGGCTTCAGCTTCTTTGGGACTGAGATAACGGTTGGCCTCGATCAACTCCCGGATTCGCTTTTCTGCCATAGGCCACTTCACAAGGAACTCTGCATTTTCTTCCTTGTTTGTGGGAGAAAAACGGTAAAGTCGAATGCCATTGCCATCATGGTCTTCCCAAATACCGCTGCCTGGGATAGCATCGCTGCTGCCGCCCATGCCATATTCCTGCTTTAAGAAGGCAATGTTTGCTTCTTTGGGTTCGTTTTTCTGGAACTGTTGAAAGATACGAAGCTTCCCTTGAGACACGCCGCTGCCACGGACAAGAACATAGTCAATGGCCGCTTGAGGCAGATCAAAGCCAGGGCCGTCCTTGGAGTCGGCATGATAAATTCTCTGTTGCTGTTCTTCTTCGGTAGGAAGAGGCTTTTCACTGGCATCCAGCCACGTGTCCATCAGCATCATGCCGTTAATGCGCGATTCAACGACCCTCCACCGCATATATTCTTCCCGTTCCCGACTCAGATAGGCACCGCGCCAAAGGTGAAGCACATCGTCGTAGGCACGGTAGCCTACCCGCTGTCCGCTGCCAAGGATATGCTCATAGAAGGTGTTGTCGAAAAAGCCCTTTACAAAATTACCGCGTTCTTCTTTGTCCGGATGGGACGCAAAGAACGCGGCAATTTCTTTTCTATGATCTTTTAACCTTTCACAGGTGCGAAGCAGTTCATTTTTCTCTTCGTCCTGGTAGAAATATTCAACATCCCAGACGAAGTTCCCGTTACGACCGCTTAGCTGTAAACCACTTCCGCCAGAACGCTCTCCTCGGCCGCCTGCCGGAGGATGTTCATCAGCTGAACCCACATCATCTGGTTTGTCGCTTTCAGATCCTCTGTCACGCCCTGCTCCTGCGCCATCTTCTGCAGCAGGCTCTCCAGCATCGTGTTCGCTTGCTGATCCACTTCCTGCAGGTGCTGGTCCAATTTGCCGGACAACATCATCCCGGTGTACAGCGCTTTCCTGTGGTGCCGCAGGAAGCTGCGCCGCAGCATTCCAAACTTGCCCACTTTCGGAGCCTCCGGAACTTCCAGATTCGGAAGCAGATAGTCGCCCTGCATTGTATAGGTCAGATTCATGGTCGATTCTCCTTTCAGGTTGTTTATTCCTGCTTTCATGATAGCGGTTTTGCTCCTGGTTGGCAAATGTACGAGCGTTGGCTTTTTCCTCCCGCTGTAATGCACGAACCGTAGCTTCGATCTCACGCAGTACCATTTCAGAAATATCGCTGGTTGCCACACCCAGGACACCAATGGTATCGTGGGTGTTGAAATCCAACACATGAGCAAAGTTCTCAAAGCTATACAGTTCGTTTGCATCCAAACCGCACCGGGTCATCAGCATATAGCCTACACCGCTCACAAGGGTGTGCCGAAGCCATTGCTTTGTGTTCAGCTCGTCCAGTTCTTCCAAAAGGCTGCCAGCCTTCACCGCTGTCAAGTCAGCAGCATAATCGTCCAGATTGTCATTGACCACATGCTCTGCAATCTGCATAAGGAAACCTTGGAAGTCATCGGCATCCACTACTTCACCAAAGCTGTTACTGAGTGCTTCCTTTACGTCCTCCAAATACCGATCCTTCAGCTGCCAGAGATTGACTTCCCGGCCTGCTCTGCTGTTGGTATCGGACAAATCGAACACATACCGAAGCTTATAGGGAACATCCCGGTCGATCAAAAGGGCAATGCCTTTTGTGCCTTTGTTGACCCATCTGCCAAGCTTGTTCCATGTGTCGATCTCTGCACAGGCGGTTGCATCCGGTTTCTGTGCGTGGATCAGCAGCTGTTCCTGGAAATCGTACTTATAGTTGTTTGCGGCGGTATGCAGGAAGGCCATATACCTTTTGGTATCGGAGGTTATGCTCAGCGCCTCCTGTGCCGCCATTTCTTTTATGATTTGCAATTTGCTGGGCATTTTGCACCTCCTAGTCCAGTTTGATCGTAACTTCCACCGCCACACCACGGTCGGGTAACACAGAAGCAAACAGCAATCCGGTTCGTGCATTGGAAATGGTCGTGACCAGTTCATTCATGCGGCAAACAGTGTCGTTGATCTCTTTCTGGTTGTCAGCATAATAATAGCCGGTCGCATCGCTGCAAATAGGAACTCCTTCTTTGCGCAGGTTGCTGATTTTACGGCGAAGATTTCTTCCGTCAATGCAAAAAAGCCGTTGCAGTTCACGGCTGTAGACGGCTTTGGCTTTCCCGGTATGATGTTTTTTCAGATATTCGCAAATTGCGGTTTGCTTATCCATAGGCATCTCCTTATCTTTCGTGCTCCTGGTGTTCTCTGGGGAATCTCCAGCCGTAGACTTTACCAATCGCATCACCCAAGCGGTTCGTTATCTGCGTAATATCCCTTCTGGTAGCTGTGCCTTCCAGAATTTTCTCCTGCAGGCGCTCGATCTGGGATTCTGTCACCCCTCGCTTGTAAACCCGGTAAAGATAATGGTTGGTACCATCGTGGTGAATGGCCTCACAGCGAAGGTCTCCCAGCTTATCCACATAAAAGGTAGCGTAATCCATATTGGTGTACAGGCAATCTCTGATGTTGCCGCTTTTGATTTCCTGGTATCCGGGAAAGCGCCCATTCCACCGGCCTATGTCCGCAATCAGCAGGATGGTTTCCGGCATTTGGATGTTCAGGTTGACTCTTTCATCATCCAGTCGCAAATCGTTGTGCTCATACATCAGCGCATACAATTCATCCTCACTTTTGTCCGGGTATTCCTCCAGAAGGTTATCCCGCCAGTCATCCAGGTCAAGATTGTAGTTGGACCATATCACATGGTTTTCTGCAGTCATGATTTGCACCTCGTCTTTTCTGCACCTTGAAACCGTATTGCCCATTGTGCAGCCGGCTTTTGTCTCGCGTGTCCTCGGGAGATTTGGCCTCCAAATCGATACTTCATCTGGCATCCCCCCGATCTTTTTTCTGAGAACGGATAGGCTCTCCGTTTTCGTTGTAATTTTTAGGGTCTGCGCCAGGCTTGTCCCAGCCAGACATAGCACCCACAAGCATTGCTTTTTCCTGCGCTTTGGTGACTCCCGCTGCCTTGTTTGCGGCGTTTGCTGCTTCCCGGGGCGTAACGTTTTCGTCAGGAATGCCGGTAGGGATATACCCCTTTTTGCCTTTGGTAATCAGAATCATTTCACCGGTGGATTCCAGGATGCTGTAGCATTTGTCCGGCAGAGAGGAACGCAAGGGGAAGATATCCCGGCATCCCCGCTCCTCAAAACGCTCTGCAAACTCACAGATATGGTAGAGTGTGTTTCCCCATTCCGCCGAAGTCTCCATGTGATAATCGTCAATATAGCGAACACGAACATCCCGATAATCGTTGCCAGGTGTAATGATACGCACTTTTTCTCCATCCGCAATTCGGAATTTTTCATTGTAGTGACGATCAATGAAACGAATCCCTTTGGCAGCTTGCTGCAAGTGACGATCCAACCATTCCCGCTGATAACAGTAGCAGTAGATGTTATACATACCGGGGTCAGGATTCATCCTGAGCATATAGGTGTAATCTGCGGTATCCAGCCTGAAACCATAATCATGATTTCCCGCGGTTATCAAAGCTTCCGAATGCGCCCAACAGTAGTTAGACAGCGCTCTGCGGCTTTCCAGAAGTGCACCATAGGTCCTGTCTGTACGAAGGATATGGATGACTGCATTGAATTCATCTTTGAATTCCTGGGTTTTGAGGCGTGCCTGGTGGTCATCCCAGGAAGAGAAGAATTGTTTGCCGGTGCTGTCCAAATCGCCCCGCAGGTGGCCGATACACCCGGTCACAGCCATGATCTGCTGAGACTGGGTGTAGCAATACATCTGCTCCATGCCGGTCATGGGGCGTATCGTCATTTCCATACGGTTCACCTCCCATCCCTGTTTGTTCTGTTTCTCTCAGCTATGATGTGGAAGGAATCCTCGCCGGGCACAAGTCCCAGATGCCTGCCGTTATCGAAATCGCAGTGGACGGTTCCGATATCATCCACGAGCTTTACGGTACCCTTGGTTCCAGGTGTGATTGGATGGGGATCATCCCCCATAGAATCAAGCCGGATGCGAGTACCGGGCGGGTACTGTGCCTTCATGCGCTTTACAAAATCGTTGTCAATAAACATCACATTACCTCCTTGTTTCAGTGTCTTCCATGACTCGGTCGCAGAAAATAAGGAATCGCTGTTTTCCACCGGAAGCATAGGGATGGCAGGTCAGCAGCGTGATCATATCCCGGCCTTCCTGAATTAAAATCTGCTCCACTTCATTGGGCATGATGATCCTGGTGTCCGTTACCCTGTAGGTCAATGTTTCCCAAAGATTTGTGATCATGACCTCATCGCCGGGCTGCAGTTCCGTGATATAGCGGAAGTAATCTGCTCCGTTCCAGCCCCTGTGACCGGCAATGACACAGTTGGTGTTCCTGCCGCCAATGGGGAGGCTGGTCTGCGACAGGTGTGCGGCACCTTCTGCCATGTGAGAGGCAGTAGCACCCAGGTACAGCGGCATTTCCAGATCCAATGCAGGAATGGAAAGCACGCCAAACACTTCCTCTTCCAGACCATACTCTCCCAAAGTAAAGGATGGCTGCTGGTAGGCCCAGGGATCGCATAACCCCGCCTGCTTTTCCTCCCAGATGGCTTCATTATAGGATACCATCGCATCCCAAAGCGCCTGGTATTCTCTGGGTAGCTCCGGTGAATCTGTAAGCTCCGGGGTGTCCTCCGTTGGCTGGGTTCCCATTTTCTCCAGGAAATAGTGAATCTGTCCCTGCATATCCCGTTCCACCATATAGTTGTGGATATACGGGTAGGCAAAGATGGAGAAGCCGCAGGCAAACAGTAGGATCATCATGCATGCAATCATGCCTTTAAGAACTCTCACGACGGCACCTCCGGTAAGTCCAGAATCCAAGGGCGGTCAAACCCATCAGCGCAACAGCACCCAGGCCGATAGAAAGTCCCTTCCAATATTCCTGCTCCCAGGTAGAAACGGGATGTTCCTCCGGCACAGTTTCTGCTGCGATTTCCTCCGCTTCCTCACAGGGGATTCTTGTTCCCCGGACAAGCAAGCGGTGGGTGTTCACCCCGAAGGGGGTGCAGGTCACCAGGGTGCAGTAGTCCTGCCCGGGGATAATCTGCAAATCTTCCGTTTCATAGGGAAGAACCGTTTTCATCTGGTCAACCTCATAGGCCAGGGTCTTGTCCAGCACCTCGATATAAAACACATCGCCCGGTTCCAGTTGGTCCAGGTCGGACAGCAGCCGCTGGGAGGCCAGGCCGCTGTGACCGGTGAGTACGCTGTGGGTGCTGCCGCCGCCGATGGGCAGGCTGGTTCCCAGCAAATGCCCCAGGCCCAGCTCCAAAACGGCGTCGGAGGTGCCATGGTATACCGGCAGACAAGTTTTCAGCTTGGGGATGGTGACATAGCACAGAATGCCGTCCCCGGCAATGTCCAGAAGGTCTTTGTACCCTTTTGCAGCTGCTTTCAGCTGCTCCGGGGTGAACCGCTCCAAATCCTGTACCCCCGGAACCAAAGCGGCGTTGTAAGCCTCTGCCAGCTCCCAGGCGGCTTCCAAAGCCTCGTCATCCGCAGCGTCCACCTGCTCCTGGTGCTGAAGGTGAATCTGGGACTGGTGCTGCCGGTTGTAAGCGGTGCTGATAAGTGGGTAGAGGGTGATTAAGAGGGCAAGAAAAAAGGTGACTACCGCTGCACCTAACGCAAGTTTTTTCTTCATCGTACCTCCTTAGCGTGTAAAGAATTGTTGACAATATGGGTTTTAACACATATAATATGAGTGAGGATAGACCCATAACATAAGAGAGCAGGGTGCGGATGCAGGAATTTGAGGTTTTATTTTACGAAAAGGAAGATGGCTCGGAGCCTGCAAGGGAGTTCATTCTGAGCCTGGACACCAAAATGCGGGCAAAGGTTTTGCGTACTGTGCAGTTATTGGCGAATAACGGAACCCAGTTGCGAGAACCCTATTCCAAAGCCCTGGATGATGGAATTTTTGAGCTGCGCACAAAGGTCGGCTCCGATATTTCCAGGGTGCTGTACTTTTTCGTGGTGGGGCGGCGTGTTATCCTGACCAATGGATTCATCAAGAAAACGCAGAAAACACCCCAGGAAGAAATTAAACGAGCTAAATTGTATCGAGCAGATTATCTCAGCAGAAGGGAGTAATAGGCATGAGTAGTTTCAATGACCTTTTGAAGGAACAACTGAAAGATCCGCAGTTTAAGGCGGAATGGGATGCACTGGAACCGGAGTATGCCATTGTCCAGGCAATCATCGATGCCCGGAAGCGGAGCGGTCTGACCCAGAAGGAGCTTTCGGATCGTTCCGGGATTAACCAGGCAGACATCAGCCGCATTGAGCGGGGTGTGGGAAATCCCTCTCTGCGAACCATCAAGCGGCTGGCCAGCAGCATGGGAATGACAGTGAAGCTGGAGTTCACGCCGGTGAGACCCACCAAGTAAATGACCGGGGAGGTTTTCTCCCCGGTTTTTGTTTTACTCAGGCGTTTTCCTTCTTGCGCTTGCCAAAGAGGAGCCAGAGGGTTACTCCGGCGGCAAGAGCCATCACCACAATACCGGTGACGGTGAAAATTGTAGTGCCGTAACCGCCGGTCTGAGGCAGGTCAAAGCCGGGGGTGTTCACCACGGTGAGAGGTGCTTCCGCATTGGCGGAGCCGTTGTCCTCCAGCATGGTCACGGCATTGCCGTCCACCGTTGCGGAAGCGGTCAGATAGTCGTGGGCCAGCTGCTTCTGGGGAATGTTTGCCAGGTGCAGATCCAGACCACCGTCAAAGGAATAGTGGGGGTCGTTCTGGAGAACACCCAGTACATCCTGGGTGTAAATGTCACAGGGACGGCTATCGTCAATCTGGGTGGAAATCACCACATGAATGTCGTCCTTCAGGAGGGTGTAGCCGTTGGCGGTTTCTACCTCGGTGATGATATACTCGTCATCCTCGCAGCCCTTGACCATAATCTGGCCCAGAGCTTCACCCATGGTCACAGGGTGGAAGATGGTGGCGTCGGTTTCATCGGTCACATGACCTGTGACATAGTAGACACCTTCTTTATCGTTCCGGGTGGCAGTCACCCAGTAGCCGTCGGTTTCGTTCCAGATTTTGAACTTTACATGGTCGAACATTCCCTGCTCTTCAGCGGTCTCAGAATCCACATCGGAGAACAGCTTGGTCAGGTCGATGCCGAAGGTGAAAACGTGGCAGTCATCAATCAGGGTGTCATAGTATTCGGTGGAAGTGCGCTTCCAGGTGAGAACCACCTGGTTGTCGTTGCCGTTGTCACCGAACACCACGGAGGCGTCAGAATCAATGGTGGCCGTGTAGGTGACACGGATGGTGTAGTTGGAGTAGCCGGCATACAGCTGGCCGTTGACATTTTCCGTATCGCCGTTGATTTCGGCCAGACCTGCGGCAGTCACATCCACGGTCATGTGCCGGTCATCGCTGGAGTAGGTGACGGTAAACTTGCCGCTGTCCATATCCCAGGAAGCAACCTTGTCGGTGCAGTCCTTGTCCGTGAAGAATTCAATCTTCACATCCCGCAGGGACTTGTTGTAGGAAAGACCCTCACAAAGGGTGTCATAGAAGTTGTATACCGTCAAAGCGGTGGCCTGAGAGGTGATGGTGGGCAGGGTGGAAATCACCTGGTACTCCATCACATCACCGGAGGAGCCGGTAGCGGTGTGGGCAAAGCCGTCGGTAATGGTGCTGGTGCCTTCATTCTTGCCGGTGTCCTTCTTGGCTTCCCGGACAGTCTTTTCCAGGGTGGGGATGCCGGTTTCGTTCTTGGGGTAAACCACCACATCATAATTCCAGGCGTGGCCGCCCTCGGGAGAGGAGGAGTTTTCGTCACCGGAAACGGTGGTCATGGGCAGGCTGACAAAGAAGGGATTGGTGGTGGAAGTCACCATCTCGGGAACGGCGGTTTCCACGCACAGATACAGGCCAACAGGCAGGTTCCGCTGAATGGTCTTGCCGTTCTCATCGGTCTTGGCCATGACAATGGCACCATCCTGGGAGGCCATGTAGGTTTCCAGAGCGTCCTTGACGGTGGTGGCGTTGGCGGCCAGGGCAGCTGCCAGAGCCTTGTTCAGGGTTTCGGAGGTGTAATAATAATTGTCCTTGCTGAGCTTGTCGGTGTTGTCTGCATTGGTGTACCGGCCAGCACCATCAGCCAGGCCGATGGCGGCCAGCAGGTCAGCGGCCTTTACCTTGTGGAAGCCGTACAGAACCTGGGTCAGGTTGTAGTCGGGGTGCTGGTCATTGGCGGATTCCGTAAAGGTAACAATGTCGGCTACCTTCAGGGTGGTGAATTCCACGCCCTTCAGAGCATAGCCGTTGGAGTTCTGGCCGTTGCCCAGGTCATTGCCGGTGCTGCCATCGGCATCGCCCTGGCGGACAGCATTGCCCAGCACATCTTCCACATAGCTTTCACGCCAGCCGGTGGAGATGAAGGAATCCTCGCTCCAAACACCGTCCTTGACGGCGTTCGTGAAATCATACTTAAAAATCGTCAGAGAGCAGGAGGCGTCAGTGTCAATGGTGGCATCTGCCGCATCTGCTGCCAAGGCCGTGGGAATGCCGCTGAGAAGCAGCACCAGGGTCATCATCAGGGCGAAAAACTTTTTCATTTTGAAACCTTTCCTTTCTCGTTTTTGATAGCATAAAAGCCGGGGCTTCTTCCCGGCAGAGAGCATAAAAAAGAGAGCGCCCAGGCAGGCACTCAGAGAGAGAATGATACCGGCGGTAAAGCCGTCAAAGCCCATGCCGCCAGTCTGGGGCAGGGTGAAGATGGGAGCGTTTACCACCCGAAGGGAAATGGTGAGGTCCTCAATGGGGAGCTTTCCGGTAAAGACCGGCTCTTTGAGAAGCTGATAGCCGTTGGGGGCTTTCACTTCCGTTACCCGGTAATAAAGACCGGGGTGGAGATTCTCCCAGCTGGCCAGGCCGTCGGCTCCTGTGGTAATGCAGCCGTCCACCACATCGGGATTGCTGCATCCACCGGCCTGGATGGATTCAGAATAGACAATGGGGTTCCAATTCTCACCATCCGTACTCCATTCCAGGAGGAATACCGCACCGGACAGGGGATTGCCCAGGGTATCGACTTTCTGAATGTTGATTTTACCGGGCCGGAGGGCGTTGGTGAATTGTACCTCGGCAGTCTGACCGGCAGTTACCACCACCGTCTGAGGATTCTCGCTGTCGCAGAAATACAGGGAATCATCCGGGATGATTTCCTCCACCGTATAGGTTCCGGGAGCCAGCTTACCGGAGAGAATCACGCCGTCCTCACCTGTGGTAAAGGGAGAGCCGGGGACCTCCTTCCCGGTGGAATCCGTTACCCGGAACACCCATCCAGCGGGGGAAGTGCCGTCTGCCATGGTTTTGACAATCTGAAGCAGACCGTACTGGGTATTGGTGTAGGTCACGGTGGTGTCCTTGCCGGCTGTGACGGTGGCGTTCTGCTCCACCTTCACATCGTATTCCCAGTAGGTTCCGTCCCGGTCATGGATTTCCTTGACCGTGTAATTTCCGGGGAGCAGGTACTTACTGACTGCCCGGCCATCCCCGCCGGTAGTAAGGGTTTCCACCAGGGTGCCGCCCTGCCAGATTTCAAACTTCCAGCCTTTCGGACTGCCGTTGACGGCATTCTTCTGTACCACGATTCTGCCCCGGTGGACATTGTTGACGGTGACAGTTGCGGTCTGACCGGCAACCACCGTAACGGTGTGACCGGAGGTGTCCAACTGCCAGTAGGCATTACCGCCTCCAACTTCACGGACAATGTACTGCCCGGCGGGAAGATTGGTGGCTGTGGCCAGGCCCTTGGAATCGGTTGTAACGGTCTGCACCACCTTGTTCGTGGCCTTATCTACGATTTCAAACTTCCAGCCGGAGAGATTCTGCCCAGTGTTGGTGGTTTTCTTCACCTGGATCTGGCCTTCCAGCTCCACAGCCAGACGGAAGCAGCAGGGAACCGGGTCTACGGCACCGTCCAGCACCACCAGCTTCTGCCGGGAATTTGGATTTGCCTTGTCCTGGTAAACGGTGCAGGCTTTTGTGCCTTCTCCCAGCTCATACCCCCGGGAGCGGATGACCAGCTGATTCAGCTGTTTGGCAGCTGCTTCCGTGGCAGTTACCTTCAGGGTATTGCCGCTTCTGGTAATGGTCAGTCCGGAGATGTTGGAGGTGAAATGGAAGTTTGCCAACACGCCGTTTTTGTCGGTAGCGGTTCCAGTGTAGAGACCGGTACCGGCATCCTTTTTCAGGATGATGGTGCTGGCCGAATTGACCAAAGAGGGCTGGGGAACTGTAAAACTGGGAGTCTTTCCATGCTGTTTCAATTTTGCCAGAAGTTCATCATATTTGGCCTTTACAGCCTGGTCTGTCAATGCACCATAAAAGGGCGGCGTCCCATGGCCTCTTTCTGAGCCATCCACATTTCTGTACCCCGTGACCATATCCCAGACACACAGGGCGGTTGCCTTGATGCCTGCATCTGAGGTATCTCCGTTGTTGGGTGCCCCATATGCCATGGCTAAGAATATTGCCCGCTTGCTGGTTCTGTCGATCTGCCAGGAAAACCAGGTGCCGGTGGAGGACTTGTAAATGGCGTTGGGCCACCCGTCCGAATCGATGTGGTTGCCTCCGGGCACCGTAGCCTCGTAGCTGCTGCCGCCCTGCATCATGGGCTGTAGGCAGAAGCCTACCCGTCCGTCGGACAGCCGGAAGATGGAGCCGTAGGCTGTGTAGTAGGGGCCGTACCGGTAGGGCTGCAGGTCAGAGTGCCAGTAGAATTGGATAGAAGCGCCTCCTGCCGGGTAGTAGGGCTCCTTGCTGGCAATGGTGATTTCCGTTCCGCCCAGCAGTGTCATGGGCATGATTTGGCTGGCCCCTGTTGTGGTAGGGATGATAATGTCCCCAATGTCCAATTCAAAGTCCTGCTCCGTGGGCTCTGTAACTTCCGGGGGAGCATCCGTAACAGGAGGCTCCATCTGCTCCGTGGGCGGCGAGGTCTCCTCTGTAGGCGAAGGAGACTGCCCCGTGTCCTCCGCCTCAGTAGCGGGCGGTTCCGTTTCCACAGGAATCTCCGGTGCTGCCGCAAAAGCGGTGGAAATGCTGCCCAAGAGCAGCACCATGGTCAGCACCAGGCAGACTGCCTGTATCCAGCGGTGTTTCATACGATCAGTCCTTTCTGAAAAATTTGCATATAAAAAGCCCCGACTTTTGCAGTCAGGGCAATATGCCAATATTTGATAAGCTTAGTAGAAGACATAGAACCAAAGCTGGTTGTCCTTGAGTTCGCACCAGCATTTGATATGCCAGTTTTCAATGCTGTCGTACCCATACAGCCGACGGCACTCAGCGAAAAGATCCATGTTTCCCATCATTTCCGCTTCGATCACCTGCTGAAAAGTGCGCCCGGTTCGTTCTGCAGCCAATAGGATCTCCCCCTTGCTGAGGTTGATGGGCATATCGAATCCACCATCAAACCCCAGGCTGTTGTCAGGGATACAACCATACTTGCTTGCCGCATACTGGTTTCCGACAGCCATGGCCCGGTTCAAATCCAGGTCAGACCATTCCAGGGCAGGGGGTTCCAATTTGGGGATGGCCCGGCTTTCGACAGCACCACACCGCCAGCAGGAACGGCTCTCACTGCCTTCCTGCTGGGTAGTGGGCTGGGTGACTACCGTCCAGTCACCCCAGCTGTGCCCCAGTGCAGCCGTTTCATCCGAGGTGTAGGAGCTGCCGCAGCTGCACTTGTGGAGGGTGTATCCCTTGCTGGTACAGGTGGCTACTACCTTGTTGGAAGTATAGCTGTGGGTGTGAGGCGGCTCTGTAAGCTTGGTGGCAGGAGGCTGAGTTTCCATGCTTTCATTACTTGGCACTGTTTCGAGAGGAACGGTCGGTTCCTTTGCTGCTTCCGTTTCTTTGGGAGTATCCAACGCATTCGGCTTGCTTTCTGATTCAGCAGGAACCGTTGTACTCTCTGTCGCAGTAGCTGTAGTTGGTCTGCTTTCCAAGGGAGAAATGGTTGTAGAATATGCTTGATAAGAATTCTTGGTTGGGTCTGTCACATTGGTTGTAGGTCTGCATCCGGCAAATACCAAGGCGAGCAGCGATACAAGAGCAAATGCTTTTTTCATGTTTGACACCTCCGTACTGCCAATTCTATGGCATCAGCCTTCATTTTCCAAGTGTGCAAATCTCTTGATCCTTCTTTTCAGTAGGTCCAGGTGGTTATCTGAGGGGGAGAGTGTGAGAGGGGGAGAGCGGCAGAAATAACCGATGCCGTCGTCAAAAGGATAGACTACTCCCTTGGTGATAGTGTTATCGGTCACTTATCTGTCACCTCGGCCTTTCATTCGCTCCCTGTACCGCTGGTAGTATTCAAGCGCTTTCAAAATATACTCTTCGGTTTGCTTGGGATTGATGTTTTTGGGGAGATATGGTTTTAACTTTTCTGTATGGAAAGTGATTTTCTCTTTCTGATTTGGCTTTTGCTCACACATGATTGAAAGAATGACATCTGCGTTGAGCCTGCCCTCACGAGAAAATTCCTTCATCTTGGTTGCTTGAACCAGGGAAGGGGTTGCATCTTCGTACCCGATTGTTTCAATCAGATCCGCCTGTTCTTGTTCCGTAAGGTAAGAAAGCTCTACAGCGGGACGGAACGCAATCCGGCCTTCGTCCACCATGTCCAGAAGTGCCGGAGCAAGATATGTGAGGCGAATATACCGAGATATCTGTCTTCCGTTTTCGTCGGCCATATCGCCCAATGCATCTCTTGCCAACTTCTGGACCACTGGTCCAGAAGACAAATCTGTTCGCATTCCTTGTCGTTTGAGTGCTTCCAGTTCCATCTTATAAGAGAAAGCCTTTTCGCTTGGTAGTATTCTGGACCTCTGCCGATTGGAATGTGCCATAATGATGATTGCCTCATCTCTGGTCATTTCTCTGACTTCTGCTTTGATGGTGGGAAAGCCTGCCAGCTCTGCCGCTTTTCGACGCCTATGCCCAGAGGCACATTCATATCGGCCATCTTCCTTCTGCCGCAGGATGACCGGTGTGATGATACCATGATTCTTTACGCTCTCCACAAGTGCCTCCATATCCTCGTCCATACGGACTTTGTAAGGATGGTTAGGCATGTCGTCAATTTGGTCCAGCGGAATATCATGGATACGAGGCAGTTTGCTTTCTTTTCTGCCTTCATCGGTCATGAATAGTTCATCTAGCGCCGTCAGACCTAAATCTATTGGTTTCTTTTCCAAGCTGGCTCACCTCCTTTGTCAGTGCGGCATAGGCCTCGGCAACTCTGCCGTTCTTATCGTAGGCATAGATGCTTTTCCCTTCCTGGGCGGCCTCCGCTGCACGAACGGATCTGGGTATTTCTGTTCGAAACACCCGGACAGCATCTCCCATTGCGCCACGCATGGAAGAGATGATTGCCTTTGCGTTGTTCGTTCGACTGTCCACCATGGTGAAGAGGACCCCATCAATGCGAAGCTTTGGATTGATTTGCTTGCGGACTTTGGCAACGGACCTGAGAAGCAGGTTCAATCCCTTGGAAGACAGGTAGTTCGGCTGAGATGGGATGATGACACTATCTGCCGCAGCCAATGCGTTGATGGTCATAAGACCAAGAGAGGGCATACAATCAATAAGGATGTAGTCGTATTTAGACTTTACCTGCCCCAACACATTGCGCATGATGGTTTCACGGCTCATAGCATTGAACAGACTCATTTCAACACCAGACAGTTCGATGTTTGCCGGGAGAAGATCCGGTCCTTCTTTGTGCGGTATGATCGCGGATCCTGTGGGCAATTCCATATCGTGAATTTCTGCCAGCATTGCCGTTGCCAGGGTGTGAGAAAGACTGTCTGGATCCTGGATGCCCATGCTGATGGTCAAACTTCCCTGTGGATCGCTGTCCACAAGAAGTACCTTATAGCCTTGCTTTGCCAATCCTACGCCAAGGTTCACAGTGGAGGTGGTTTTTCCAACGCCGCCCTTCTGATTCACCATTGCAATGGTTTTTCCGTTCACTTCTTTGCTCCTTTCCAAAAAATAAGCCGCCCACCAAATCGGTGAGCGGCTATGTATCAGATGCTGTAAGTGGATTTATTCAGTGTAGTTTTCCGGGAGGAAGTTTTGGCCATGCTGCCTCATTGTAAAATGAACCACCTGGTTTTCAAAGCGTTCTTGTGCTTCAGCGACAACGTTAAGCAAAAGTTTTCGCCGGCTGCTCCATTTTGTAATGCCCGCCAGATAATCCGATCTTCGTTTATCATCCAGGATAAATGGGGTAATTCCGTGCCGCAAACATTCTTTGAGCATCAGGAGTCTGCCAACTCTGCCGTTCCCATCCCGAAAAGGAGAGATCATTTCAAAATCGACATGGAGATTCAGAATATCCGAAATCTCAGGATTCTCGATCACCTCGTATTCTTTTATCATCTCATTTAACGCCGATGGGATCTCTGCAGACGGTAACAGATTTCTGCCTGGTCGTTTGTAATCGGCAGGCCTGTACTGACCTGGAGCGACGCGACCTCTGCGCTCATCTACTGTGCCAAACATAAGCAAGTAGTGCAGTCGCATAATTAGTTTTTGAGACACCGGATCCATTACATGGTCGATGATATAGTCTATGCAGACATGATGGTTCAAAGTTTCAACCAAATCAGAAACCTTTACCGGCTCAAAGAAATCTTGGACTTTGCCTTTTTTGTAGATCATTTCAATCTGTTTTTGTGAGAGCCGATTGCTTGCCATCCGGCTGGAACAGTAAGTGAAATATATTTGTATATAATCGTACAGGCCATGAAAAGATTTCTTCGTCTTTTGCTTTTGAAGCTTCCGTGCAAGATGAGGAGCTTCTTTCTTTTCTCGGTCAGTATCCGGAATATGTTTTTGCGCGTAATTGGGAATCAACCAGGACCGGCCTTCCCTGTACGCGCCGGGAATGATTCCTTCTCTGCATTGCTTACGGATCATTTGCTCAGACAACTGCCATGCGGCAGCAGCTTCAGCCAATGTGATGTACTCCATTTTATTCATTCCTTTCAGCTGTGCTGGGTGGAAAAATGAGGGGGTTGCGAAACTGCCCGTTTTGCGAAACTTTTACTACCCTAATTTCTACCCTAAAAACAGCGAAACACTATGCACCAGCTGTCATGAAATTGAATATTTATTGGATTATTTGGTCTATTTAGTCTTATAAATGCATAAAATACATATAGCTATTCATCCAAGGCCAATGGCATTCAAGAGGTCAGCGGTTCGATCCCGCTTATCTCCACCAACCACCGCAAGGTATTCGCCTTGCGGTGGTTTTTTTATTTTCCCGGAAGCTGTATTGACAAAGAAACAGGGAGTTTATATATTATATGTATAAAAAGCGAAGAAAAGGGAGGCGGATTTCGTGAAAATAACATGGAAAAAGTGGGGCAGCCTGCTGCTGGCTCTTGCCCTGGTGCTGAGCCTGGCACCCCCGGTACAGGCGGCCCCTGCCCGGGAGGAAACCGTCCAGAGCCGGGGAGAGAAAATCCCGGTTGCCCTGGCAGTGGCGGCAATGCCGGATAAACTAACTTATATGGAGTATACGGAGGAGCTGGATGTCACCGGCGGACAAATCAAGGTCTACTGGAACGACGGCACCAGCGAGGTGATGGATATGACCCGGGAGATGGTCACGGGATTTGACAACACCAAACTAGGCACCCAGACCCTCACGGTCACCTATGGTCAGGCTAGCGCTTCCTTCCAGGTGGAGGTAGTTGCCAAGACTGCCCAGTCCATTGCTGTCACCCGGCTTCCTGATAAGCTGACCTACCTGACCACCTACGAAGAGCTGGATGTCACCGGGGGTGAAATCACCGTCACCTACGCCGACGGCACCCCTGCCAAGGTCATCCCCATGACCCGGGAGATGGTCACCGGCTTCGACAACACCCAATTAGGCCCCCAGACCCTGACCGTCACCTACGCCGGGGCAGAGACGACCTATGAGGTGGAAATTGTTGCGGCAACCCTTACCCACATTTCCGTCAGCCAACTGCCGGAGCAGACAGTGTACCTGTGGAATGTGGACAGCCTGAATCTGGAAGGGGCAGTCATCAGTCTGCATTTCAATAACAATACCACCACCCAAATCCCCATGACCCGGGAGATGGTCACAGGCTTTGACAACACCCAGGCAGGCCCCCAGACCCTGACTGTCACCTACCAGGGGGAAACTGCAACCTTCCAGGTGGCGGTGGAGAAGAACAACACCACCCAGTTTGCCTCAGGCCTTGGCACAAAGGAATGGCCGTACATTATTTTGACGAAAGAGCACCTGAACAATGTTCGGCTGTATCTGAATGGTCACTTCAAAATGATGGAGGATATCGTCTTTACAGAGGAAGATTTTGAGGCAAACGGTGCTTATTATAACAACGGTCAGGGCTGGGAGCCCATTGGCGCATATCGTTGGGATTTCTCCACCAGTTTTACGGGAACATTTGACGGAGATGGGCATACCATCACGGGCTTGAAGATGAACCTTGTGGCATCGGAGGAGGTGTATGCTGGCCTTTTTGGCTATATTAAAAATGGCACCGTTACCAACCTGGGCATGGTGGATTCCCAGATTCAGGGGGAGAGCACAGAACGATACGATTATTGCTACGCCGGCGGCATAGCGGGCTATGTAGCGGATGGCACCATCAGCAACTGCCGGAATACCGGTGAGGTTACCACTTCCTCGGTTCAATCCTTTTCTTATGCCGGCGGCATAGCGGGCAGGATTTCCGGTAGTTCCATCAGCAACTGCTGCAATACCGGCGGGGTAACTGCCAAGAATGATGCTGGCGGCATAGCAGGCTGGGTGACCGACAATTGCACCATCATCAGCTGCCGCAACACCGGGGAAGTGACTGCCGAGGAAAATGCCGGCGGTGTAGGTGGCAATGTATCCGGCGGCACCATCAGCAGCTGCAGCAATACCGGCGGGGTGACTGCCGGAGATGATGCAGGCGGTATCGTAGGTTATACGGAAGGCGGTACCATCCAGGGCTGTGCCAACGGGGGGGAGGTTACTTCTTCTTCCCGGGCGGGGGGCATAGTCGGCAGTGTGTGGAAAGGCGGCACTGTCAGTGCCAGCTGTAATACGAGTGCTGTTCTTGGCCGGTGGGCTGCAGGCGGCATCGTATGTCATCTGGAAGACAGTGCCATCAGCGGCTGTTATAATACAGGGGATGTTTCCGCTTCGCGGTTTGCAGGCGGCGTATCAGGCCAGGTAGGCCTCAGCACCATACGCAACTGCTACAACAATGGGGCTGTTTCCTCCCGTAATGATTATGCCGGCGGCATATCGGCATATGCATCCAGCAGTACCTTCAGCAGCTGCTACAACACGGGAGCGGTGTTGGCTTCTTCGGAAACTTCTTATCGTCATTATGCCGGGGGGATCGCAGGGTATACATACAATTCTGATATTAGCTTCTGCTATTTTCTCGATACTGCCCAGCGGGGGATTGCCAACGGCGGCGGGGAAACCACGGCCTGCACCTGGGAGGCGATGAAAAAGCAGGACACCTTCCAGGGATTTGACTTTGAAACGGCCTGGACCATGGAGGGAATCCCGGGGTACAGCTACCCGGAGCTGACAAGCGTCATTGCTGTCAGCCCCTGCGAGACAAAGGGACACACCACCTTCCGGGTGGGGGAAAAGGCACCCACCTATACCTCCGAAGGATATACGGGAGATATCTATTGTCTTGGCTGCGGCTTGCTTGTGGAGCAGGGAAGGGTAATTCCGGTCCGGGACGACCATGCGGAGATTTACCGTATCTATAACCCCGGCAATGGCAAGCATCACTATACCATGGACGCTTCCGAGCGGGACGCCCTGGTGGGTGGAGGCTGGATTTATGAGGGCATCGCCTGGAAAGCTCCCAAGGAGGGCAAGCCCATCTACCGGGTGTATAACCCCGGCAACGATAACCACCTGTACACCATGGATTCAGACGAGCGGGACCGTCTGGTAAAGGGCGGTTGGCAGTATGAGGGCATCCTCTGTTACAGCTTCGATGAAACCGGAACACCTTTGTACCGGGTGTGCAACCCCTATGTGACCAAAAATCCCCACCACTATACGGACTCCTTGGAAGAATGTGACTTCCTGGAATCCAACGGCTGGCGGATAGAGGGAATCTCCTGGTATGGCTTGCGCAAATAGTCCAAACCCCCGGCGATTTCGCCGGGGGTTTTCCTGCGGTTGACAAAAAAAGGAGACGGAAGTATACTGGGTAACGGGCATATGTGTCCCACAGAATACAAAAGGAGTGAAGAAATATGAATCCCAGAAAAAGCCGCCTGCTTTCTCTGGTGCTGGCCCTTGTCCTGATGCTCTCTCTGGCATCCCCGGCCCTGGCCGCAGAGGATATGGTAGCCATCAATGCAGCCAATTTCCCCGATGCCACTTTCCGCAGCTATGTGGCGGAAAACTTTGACCGGAATGGGGACAACCGGCTGTCCGTAGTCGAGCGGAATGCGGTTTTTCAGATTGATGTGGACGGTGATCCGGAACATAACGGCGGGATTACCTCTTTGGAGGGAATTGCTTTCTTCCCTGCCTTGGAAAGCCTGCTTTGCTCTTATAATCAGTTAACCAGTCTAGATGTGAGCAAGAACACGGCTCTGACAGATTTGTGGTGCATGGATAACCAGCTGACGGCTCTGGATGTGAGCCGGAATACGGCATTGACAAGATTGGGATGCAGCAATAACAAGCTTACCAGTCTGGATGTGAGCAGAAATGGTGCGCTGACGGGGCTTTGGTGCGTTGGCAACCAGCTGACCCGCCTGGATGTGGGCCGGAATGCCCACCTGACGCAGCTGGACTGCTCCAATAACCAGCTGACGGCCCTGGATGTCACCGGCAATCCGAAATTGGAGTACCTTCTGTGCAGTCACAATCAGCTGACCACCCTGGATACCACCGGCAACACGGCACTGACGGAGCTGGAGTGCAGCTCCAATCAGCTGACCCGCCTGGATGTGAGCCAGAATACAGCTCTGACCTATCTGGGGTGCGGCGGCAACTGGCTGACGGCCCTGGATGTGAGCAAGAATCCGGCTCTTACCAGCCTGCAGTGCTGGGGCAACCGCCTGACCGCTCTGGATGTGAGCAAGAATCCGGAACTTACCAGCCTGGGCTGCGGCAGCAATTGTTTGACCAGCCTGGATGTGAGCGGGAATACCAAGCTGGAGAGCCTGTGGAATGCACTGAATGAATACGAGATTGTGGTTGGACCGGAAAAAACCTTTGATTTACGCAAGCTGCCCGGCTCCTTTGATATGGAAAAAGCCAGCCAGTGGAATGGCGGCACGGTGTCGGGGAATGTCCTGACGGTGGACAAGTGGGCAACCTCTGTGACCTATACCTACGATACCGGAAGCCAGTGGCCCCTGGAGGTCAAGTTGAAAGTTACCGTTTCGGAACACGCAGATGAGGATGTGGTGTACCGGGTGTATAACCCCGGCAACGGCAAGCACCACTATACCACCGACCCTGCCGAGCGGGACTTCCTGGCAGAAAACGGCTGGATTTACGAGGGCATCGGCTGGATTGCCCCCAAGGAGGGCGCTCCTATCTACCGGGTGTATAACCCCGGCAACGATAACCACCTGTACACCATGGACGCCGCCGAGCGGGACCGTTTGGTGGAGGGCGGCTGGAACTATGAGGGAATCCTGTGCTACAGCGCCGGCACCGATGGGGTGCCTCTGTACCGGGTGTTCAACCCCTATGTCACCCTGAATCCCCACCACTACACCGACTCTCTGGAAGAGTGTGAATTCCTGAAATCCAACGGCTGGATTGTGGAAGGCATCTCCTGGTACGGTTTAAGCAAATAATCCTTCACCCCTCAGCCCGACGGCTGAGGGGTTTTGCGTGCAGAGAGTGCCTTACCTCCAAATGCGGTTTTGAATTGTTAGAAATGCACAAAAATACAGGGGGATAAAGGAAGAACAGATTTACAAATTGACAACGACTGGATTCTGTTATAAAATCAAATTAGCCCATCATGCCGGCGATGGAACACGGCTGTGCCTGGCATGATTCCTGCACGATTATATTGAACGAGGTGATTATCATGCAAAAAAGAGGGAAAACATTATGGATGCTGCTTTTGTGTATTGCCATTGTGCTGAGCATTGCGGCAGTGCCCGTATCTGCCCGGGAGAATGGGGAGGCGGGCAGCACGCTGCAATCCCTGCCCCCGGAACAGGGAAATGTCTCCGGTGGTGAGGATACGGAATGGGATTCCCAGGAGCTGTTTGCCGGCTATGCCAACAAGGAGCTCTATTCCGGCACATCCCTGGCTGTGTCTTCCGACGTGTATTACGGCACCCAGGGGGGCAACCAGCTGCCCGGTTTGACCCGGAAATTTTATGACTATCTGAAAGCCGAACTGGGGAAAGTTGCCTCCGGCCAGACCGACAGCGCAGAAATCGTGGTGCCCCTGAGCTATCTGGGATTGGACAGAAAGTATTCCGCAAAGGATTTGGGAGTACCTGCCCTGTGGGATAGCTACGGCTATCTGACGCAGGAGGCAGAGGACGCCATGCTTGCCCTGATACAGTACGATGCAGATATGCTGCTGAATGCGCTGCTGATGGACTGCCCCTATGACTTGTATTGGTTTGATAAAACCATCGGCATGTACTACTACATTCACCCCGGAATCTCTTTTACGCCGGATGGTTCCTATCTTTACTTTGCCGCCGATATGCCTTTCCAATTTACGGTTGCCCAGGAGTATTCCAGCTCCAATACCGCCGGAACATATGTAACGGATTTGGGAAAAACCTCCGCAGCCCGGACGGCAAAGGAGAATGCCCGGGCAGTGGTGGGGACGTACAGCCGTGCCAGCGATTTGGATAAGCTGTTGGGATACGCCAAGGAAATTTGCACCAGAGTGGATTACAATTATGATGCTGTTAACAATGGGAATACCCCCTATGGGAACCCCTGGCAGCTGATTTGGGTGTTTGATAACAATCCGGCCACCGATGTGGTGTGTGAAGGTTATTCCAAGGCTTTCCAGTACCTGTGCGAGCTGACGGATTTCCACCAGAATATCCGTTGCCATTCCGTCTCCGGTTATGTGAACGGGGGCGCGCATATGTGGAACCTGATGGAGATGGACGACGGCAAATCTTACCCGGTGGATGTAACCGGCTGCGACGGCAACGGTTTCGATGAGCGGTTTTTCTTAAAGGGCTCCACCCAGGCCACCACAAGCGGATTTTCCTATGTGGGAAATTCGTATACATATGATCCGGAGATGAATTGGTGGTTCCGGCCGGAACAGCTGATTATGTCCGGAAGCGACTATTCTCCCAATTTTGTACGCACGCAGCGGGTATACCGGATTTATAACCCCGGCAACGGCAAGCACCACTATACAACGGATGTGGAGGAACGGGATACTCTGGCAGCCGGCGGCTGGATCTATGAGGGCGTCGCCTGGAATGCCCCGATGGAGGGCGCTCCCATCTACCGGGTCTATAACCCCGGCAATGACAACCACCTGTATACCATGGATGCCGCTGAGCGGGATCGTCTGGTGAAGGGCGGCTGGAAGTATGAGGGTATCCTCTGCTACAGCGCCGGTACTGACGGGGTACCCCTGTACCGGGTGTTTAACCCCTACGTGACCCTGAACCCCCACCACTATACCAACTCCCTGGAGGAATGTGAATTCCTGAAGGCCAACGGCTGGCGGGTAGAGGGAATCTCCTGGTACGGTTTGCAATGATTATCCTTTGGCCCCGGCTGAAAAGCCGGGGGCTTCTCCTGCGCAAGAGGGGCTTGCACAAAGTAGTACCGGATGGCGGCAAACCGCACAAAAAAAGAGTGACCTTTCAGAGGCTTGTTGACATATCCGAGGAGAAGAAGTATACTCAAATCAAAGTTAGGGAAATCTTTTCCCTAAGTTTCAGAGGAGGTAGTGACTTATGAGAGGAGTTTGGAAACGGAGCATCCATTTTGTGCTTGCGTTGGTATGCTCGGGAAGCCTGGTGTTTGGGGAAGCGGCGGTGGCTTTCGCCAGTGACCATGGAAATCCCATCCCTTCGGCTCAGAGCATGGAGAATGTTCTGACAGAAGGACAGGACTTGGAAACTTCCCAGGAAATCATTGACAAAGGTGACTGTGGAGCCTCGGGGGAGAATCTGACCTGGACATTGGATGCAGCGGGGTTATTGACCATTTCCGGAGAGGGACAGATGGCCGATTACAAAAATTATTCCCAGTGCGCCCCCTGGTATCCCTACCGTGAGCAGATCCGGGAGGTGCTTATAGAAGACGGTGTGACCACGATTGGAGCAGCAGCCTTTTATAATCTGCCTGAGATTTCTGAAATTTATATTCCCCAAAATGTGAAAACCATTGGGCATTCTGCTTTTGCAATCAGTGGTATTGAACGGATAGAAGTTGCACCGGAAAACCCATACCTGAAATCTGAAGACGGGGTTTTGTTTTCCAAGGATGGCACACAGCTTTTGCATTATCCTTATGAAAAGGCGGATACAGCATATGTAATTCCTCAGGGGGTGGAGGTCATTACCTCCTCCGCCTTTGCCCACAATCGCTATGTGACGGAAATTACGGTACCCCCTTCGGTAACAGAGATACAGGCGTATGCATTTTCCTCGAACCGGTACTTGTCTGAGCTTCATCTCTCGGATGGGCTGGTCAGCATTGGAGAATCTGCTTTCGATTCCTGTGCCCGGTTGACACAGCTGTCCCTGCCTGCATCGGTACAGCGCATTGGCGCAGATGCATTCTGGCTGTCCGGATTGGCGGAAATTCAGGTTCACCCGGACAATACATTTTTCTCCTCCCAAGATGGTGTCCTGTTCAACAGCGACGGTACGGCACTTCTTTGCTATCCCCCCACAAAAGAGGGAACGACCTGGTCTGTCCCCGAGGGCGTGAAAAGAATTGCAGAACATGCGATTTCCAACTGCGACAATATCCAGGAGCTTGTGCTGCCGGAGGGTGTGACACAGGTCGACGCATCTGGTATTTCTTTCAATGATAACTTGAAGGGCATAACCATTCCCAAAAGCCTGAAAAATGTGGATAGCTATGGCTTTTCTGGCAATGATGCTCTGCAGTACATAATGTTTGCAGGGACCCAGGAGGAATGGCAAAGCTTGTCCGTCTCGGGGAAATTGGAAGGGCTTCCGGTTCACTATAACGGAACCGGCCATGTGGAAGTTGTGGATGAGGCTGTGCCGGCAACCAATGCGACTACCGGTTTGACAGAGGGTTCCCACTGCGCTGTCTGCAATACGGTTCTGAAAGCGCAGCAGGAAACCGGTATTCGGGTTTATCTGGAAAATCAGGTGATCTCCGACACCACCCTGGATGGGGATGTGTACATTGGACCCAACGCGGTAGTCACTTTGAATCGTGTTACCATTGAAGGCAACCTGTATGTTCTTGGAGGGGCGCGACTGAACAGCATTACCGTAAATGCAATCCACGCCAGGAGCTTCTCCTTTGGATATGGCAGTACCTTCTACAATGGTACTGTTTACCTCATGGGTTCAAATTCCATTGGGTCTATGTATGCAGCAACGTACCCGGTGGAAGAAATTCCCCTCTACCTGGAGGAAGGTTCTTTGCTGGCAGATCAGGGGAAGGTTACCATTGTGGGTGCAACCCCCAATATTGCCCGGTTTTACTGTAACGGAAAAGAAATTCCCCTGGGAGACGATGGTTGGTTTACCCTGGAAGGAATGGATGTGACAAAGGACAGGGAAATTGAATTTCAATGGGTGACAGTTTTCGGAAACACAATCACGAAAGTATTTACGGTAGATGCTTGCAAAGAAGATGGGCATATGATTGTGGTGGATGAGAAAATTGAGGCAACATGTAAAACCCCAGGCTTGACGGAAGGCTCCCATTGCACATTTTGTCAGGAGGTTCTCCGGGAGCAGCAGACCATACCTGCCCTTGGTCACAATTATGTAGATGATATTTGCACAAATTGTGGAATTGACCGCAGCAAATGCAAGCACACAGGAGGAGAGGCAACCTGTATTGAGAAAGCCATCTGTGAACTGTGTGACACGGAATACGGTGAAGTGGACGGGAACAATCACAAGCATACCCAGCTGGAAGGAGAAGTCCCCCCAACCTGCACAGAAGCAGGATGCACCGCTGCGGAAACCTGTACCGACTGTGGTGCGACGGTTCAAGAAAGCACTGCAATTCCGCCGCTGGGCCACAGCGGTGAAATCTGCAACGAAATTGCGGCAACCGACGACCGGGACGGCTACACGGGAGACCTGGTGTGCAGCCGCTGCGATGAGGTCTTGGAAAAGGGTCAGTACTATGTGCGGATTTACCGGGTCTACAATCCCGGCAACGGCAAGCACCACTATACCACCGACCCTGCCGAGCGGGACTTCCTGGCGAAAAACGGTTGGATCTATGAGGGTATCGCCTGGAATGCCCCCAAGGAGGGCGACCCCATCTACCGGGTCTATAATCCCGGCAACGACAACCACCTGTATACCATGGATATAAAGGAACGGGATAACCTGGTGAAGGGCGGCTGGAACTATGAGGGAATCCTCTGTTACAGCGCCGGCTCCGATGGGGTGCCTTTGTACCGGGTGTTCAACCCCTATGTCACCCTGAACCCCCACCACTATACCGACTCTCTGGAAGAGTGTGCCTTCCTGGAGTCCAACGGTTGGAAGGTGGAGGGGATCTCCTGGTACGGCTTGGGGAATTAACTTAGGAATGACTTTTTTACTCAAAGGGAATCTTTTGCGTATCTTGAGGAGCCTCAGTCAAATTAACTGGGATTTGGATAGAAAGTAGTTGTTAATAACAGAATATTACATCGGTTTGTGGTGCTTTGGGAAGTTAATGCTCAAAACAAAATAAGAGAAGAGGGGATTGTTGTGAAATTTAGCAAAATAATAAGTACATTCTTATGCATATGTATTGTATTTTCTTTCGCAAACACTGTTTTAGCATATGGGGGTAGGATATATGCTGAAAATTGGAAGGAGAGTGACACAAAAACCTTTGGCATAATCCCTAATGCACAGGGTGATGGAAACCATGTTGTTGGGCAGGCCAAAAATAATGAGCTAAACAATAGTGATTTTGGCTCTGTGTGGGAAACGGAAGACGGGCTTCCTTTGGGAGAACGAAAGGCTTTGTTTCAGCTGGAAGAAGATAGCAATACCACTAATGATATTAAAAAAGTGAGTTCTGTATCAATCCAGGAGAAATTTCGTCAGGTTCAGGAAAAATATCCTCCTAACCAGGGGGTAAAGTTTACTGGCAGTTATGGAGGATGTACAGAGTGCTTCGGCTTTGCGCGAATTGTTTTTTATAATCTCTTTGGATGTGATATGCCAGCGGCATACTATAATGCAAGACGGTATGAGTATGTAAATACGAATAACGTAATTTTAATTGGTCAGTTGGAAGGAGTTACGGAGGTCACCTCGCAGAATGTCAAGGCATTGCTTTCCCAAGCGAGGATGGGAGATATTATTCAGGCCTGTGGCAGTTATCACCATACAATGGTAGTTGTGGAGGCAGATGACTCAGGTGTTGTTCTGTATGATGCCAATGGTTTGGGAGATGATGTGATTCGTCAAACCAGGAAAAGTTACGAAGAAATGGCCCAAATTTATGGGCGTGTCCATACTTCTAGCGAGACGGGAATGTCCCTATACCGAGCAGAAAATTACAATAGTCTGTACGGAGATGGAACGGAGGTTCCCGATGAGAATTTGGTAGCTATTGATGAGAATAATTTCCCGGATACAACATTCCGCAGCTATGTTGCAGAAAACTTCGACACTAATCAGGATAACCAGCTGTCCGTTGCCGAGGGCCCCTCAGAAAATTTTGTGTAAGCGTTTTTCGACAAAATCAAGAATATCACA
>LHCFC01400__coassemble_1507_pt1 | contig 32423 bp, 21 predicted proteins | sample LHCFC01400__metabat2_low_PE_055 | metagenome-assembled genome bin LHCFC01400 | reverse complement strand
ATATATCGTTTTCCGAATTGGATCTGCTTTCCTGCTGGGGCTTATACTTTGGCTTTTGTTAGGAGCGCTTTCCGATGCACGCTACGGCGTGATTATTGGTATTGCCTTTCTGTTGGTGGAGTATGGGCTTTATCGCTTTCTCCCGGAACAAAGCGCCTACAACATTTTGAAATATTTTAATCTCTGCACATATTTTTATATAGCTCCCCTCTATACACATTATCTCAATGTGGATATTCTGGGATTTCCCGTAGGAATCCGTCGGGTATCAGAATTGGCTGCTCTTCCCTTAATCTTGCTAATGAGCAGTGGGTGTATCGTACAGCAGTGTTTTCGTCGTCCGGCACAGGGAAAGCCATGGGCAGAAAAATTTGCACGCCGGATAGGAAGCTGTTTAGATCAATGCCTGAAATGTCTTCCTCTATGGGGCCGGGAAGTATATAAAATCTTGTTTTCTCAAAGAGGAATCATTATCTTACTTCTGTTTGTCTATGTTGCATTGGGAATGGAACATAATGTCCCCCTGCAGGCCGGAAGTGAACAGGAGGCCTATGAACGGCAGTATCTTGTTCAATTGCAAGGAGAAATCACGAGCAAAACCTTTTCGGAAATGGATCGCTTGCAGGAGGAACAGAAAAGAATTATTGAGACAGCGGAACAGGGGAAGGAAGCATATGCTAACGGTGAAATCTCCCGCGGTGAATATATGTCAATCAGTTTTGAAGGGAATATCGCACAGGTGAAACTTGCAGCCTTAGGAGAAGTTGAAAATCGAGCAGAAATGCTGAAAGAACAAAGCGAAATGCAGGGGTTTACCCCCGTTTTGCTGGATGAAACACCATACCAAAGTGTTTATGGGGAACCGGCTAAAATTGTACGACTGAAATCTCTTCTTCTGATTTTGGGGGCATTATTATTGCTTTTGGGTGCGAATAGTGCATATGAACGTAAATCCAAAATGATATCCTTACTCCGCTCTGCAAAAGGTGGTCAAAAAGGGGTTTTACGTGCAAAGGTGTTGGCCTCAGTTTCTATCACGCTTCTTCTCTGGGCTGTAATGTACGGAAAAGAATTCTGGGATTTTTATAGAATTTTTCCTGAGGAATTGTGGAATATAGCACCACAAAATCTTTCCGTATTGGCCTATTTTCCCATTTCCTGCACCCTGATACAGTTTTTTATGATGTATTACTTTGCTGGTGGATTATGTTTGGTGACGGCCTCTGTGTTACTGATTCTATCCGGAATATATCTATACGGTAGAAAATAGGCTGCATAATCTTAACGAATATCGCAGTATGATTTTTCTGATGTAAAACAGTGCAGTTCGACACGAGAAAAATCGATGTACGCATTACCATTACATGTTGCGTAAATACAACTTTGAGATGCTGGTGAACGCAAAAACATAATCTTGCCTTATGGTTTTCGCCATGCAACGAAATGGAGGTCACCTCTATGGAGGTGTTTTTTCGACAAACAAAGTATTCCGTTGGAAAACGAAAATAACCGGCAGCACCAATTCTCCCTCAGGTGGGCAAAATCGCTGTGGCGGTGGGGGGATTTCCTTTCACGGAAAGCCGGAGGCTTTCCATTTCACCAAAGGCGAAGTCTTTGATTTCACCCTTTGCGAAGCAAAGCATTTCACGCTTTTTCTCAAAAAAGAATTTCACAAAAAAGATTGCCTCCCCAACCGGGGAGGCAATCTTTTTTACTTGGTGGGGGAGTTGGAGCGGAGGGTCACGTCGTGGTAGCCGCCTTCTACGATGGAGACGGAGGATACCAGGGTCAGCTTGGCCTTGGCCTGGAGATCCTGGAGGTTGGTGACGCCGCAGTTGCACATGGTGGACTTGACCTTGTAGAGGCTGCCTTCCACATTGTCGTGGAGGCTGCCGGCGTAGGTCACATAGGAGTCCACGCCTTCCTCAAAGCTCAGCTTGGAGGCGCCGCCCAGGTCATAGCGCTGCCAGTTCCGGGCACGGTTGGAGCCTTCGCCCCAGTACTCCTTCATGTAGGCGCCGTTGACCATCACCTTGTTGGTGGGGCTCTCGTCGAACCGGGCGAAGTACCGGCCCAGCATCAGGAAATCTGCACCCATGGCCAGAGCCAGGGTCATGTGGTAGTCGTGGACAATGCCGCCGTCGGAGCAGATGGGCACATAGATGCCGGTCTCCCGGAAGTACTCGTCCCGGGCTGCGGCAACTTCAATCAGGGCCGTTGCCTGGCCTCTGCCGATGCCCTTGGTCTCCCGGGTGATGCAGATGGAGCCGCCGCCGATGCCCACCTTCACGAAGTCCGCTCCGGCTCTGGCCAGGAACAGGAAGCCGTCCCGGTCCACCACGTTGCCGGCGCCGATTTTTACGCTGTCGCCGTAGGTCTTGCGTACCCAGTCGATGGTCTTGGACTGCCAGCAGCTGTAGCCTTCGGAGGAGTCAATGCACAGCACGTCCGCACCGGCAGCCAGCAGGGCGGGAATCCGGGTCTCATAGTCCCGGGTGTTGATACCGGCACCTACCAGGTAGCGCTTCTTGTCGTCCAGCAGCTCCAGGGGGTTGGCCTTGTGGGAGGAGTAGTCCTTCCGGAATACGAAGTACATCAGGTGATCGTCTTCGTCCACCACCGGCAGGGCGTTGAGCTTGTGCTCCCAGATGATGTCGTTGGCAGCCTTCAAAGTGGTGTTGCCGGGGGCGGTGATGAGCTTTTCCCGGGGGGTCATGAAGGTCTTGACCTTCTCGGTGCCCTCCATCCGGGAGACCCGGTAGTCCCGGCCGGTGACGATACCCAGAAGCTTTCCGGTGGCGGTGCCGTCGTCGGTGATAGCCACGGTGGAGAAGCCGTTCTGGGCTTTCAGGGCCAGCACATCGTTCAGGGTATTCTCCGGGGTCAGGTTGGAGGCGGAAACCACGAAGCCCGCTTTGTAACCCTTTACCTTTGCCACCATCTGGGCCTGGGCTTCGATAGACTGGGAGCCGTAAATGAAGCTGAGGCCGCCTTCCTTTGCCAGAGCAATGGCCAGGGTGTCGTTGGACACGGACTGCATGATGGCAGAGGTTAGAGGAATATTCAGGCTGATGGCCGGCTCCTCCAAGCCCTTGCGGAACTTGGTAAGGGGGGTTCTGAGGCTGACATTGGCAGGAATGCAGTCCTCGGAGGTGTAGCCGGGAATCAGCAGATATTCACTGAAAGTGTGACTGGGTTCCGGATAGTAGTAAGCCATGGGTTTTCTCCTCCTGTATCATGGTTAAGATAGATATGCTTAATCCTGGTCAATATTGTCCAGAATGTTTTTCTCCAGATGGTTGTTGGCGTCCATTCGCTTGAAGTTGCCCATTACCTGGCTGACCTGGCTCACATTGGCAAAGGTGTGGGGGTAATTCCGAAGAATGGCGGTAATGCTGGCGGCCTGGGTCTTGTTCACGATGCACACCAATACGCTGATGGGTTTTTCCTTATACATACCGATGCCGGGAAGCAGGGTGGCGCTGTGGTGGAGCCTCTGGATGATCTCCCGGCTGATTTCCTCCGGGTACTGGGTGACGATTTCATACCGCAGGGCGCTGCGGCCGCTTTTGGCCATCTTGTCCGTAATCATGCTGGAAGTGAAGCTGTAAAGGATACACAGCAGCACCGGCTCCATCTGATAGCCGTATACAAAGAAAGAGATTCCCGCCACAAAGGAATTGAGGGCGAAAATCATCCAGAACAGGTTGGTTTCCGGGTGCTTTTTGTGGTACAGCACCGCCACGAAATCCGTACCGCCGGAGAAAGTGCCGACGCGCATCATCAGAGAATAGCAGGTGCCGTAGATAATACCCGCCACCACCGGTCCTAAAATGGTGCTGGTGCCGTTGTCTGTTGCGTAGGCGATGCTGCTCAGGTCCACATAGTCCAGCACCACCAATCCCAGGGAAAACACTGCCACATACACCATGCTTCGCAGAGCCAGGGGCTTGCTTACAAAGAAGTAGACGAGAATTGCCAGAGGAATGTTAATCAAAAGGCTCATATAGCCCACATTGATGTCGGTCAGGTGCTGAATCATGGTACAGATACCGTTCAGGCCGGAGGGGGCAAACTGGTTGGGGAACACGAACAGGTGGTAGTTCAAAGCGCACAGCAGGGCAACCACCACGATCACCACATAGGTAAGAACCTTTCGGGCCATAAAGAGGACACAACCTTCTTCCGCCGGGGCATGGGTACAGCAGCCCAGGATATTTTGTATCCATAAATATACCACAGGTTTTCCTTAGGGTCAATCGAGATTTTTCACTTTTTTGCCGCGCTTTCCGGGAAGATGGAAAAATGGAAGCTTTTTTCACAATCTGCCAAAATACCATAGGAGAATCCCCGGGACTTTCTATGGAAAAGTGCCGGGAAAATCTTGCATTTCGGGAAGTTTTATGGTATATTTCTCTGTTAGGAAACGACATTTTATTTTCAAAATTAAGGAGCGTCCGAAATATGGCAACCCAAGAAAAAATTCGCAATATCGCCATTATCGCCCATGTCGACCACGGCAAGACCACCCTGGTGGACGAAATGCTGAAGCAGGGCGGTATTTACCGGGAGAACCAGGCCACCGTGGAGCGGGTCATGGACTCGGGAGATCTGGAACGGGAGCGTGGCATCACCATCCTGGCCAAGAACACCGCCGTGTGGTACAAAGACTACAAAATCAACATCGTGGACACCCCGGGCCACGCCGACTTTGGCGGCGAGGTGGAGCGAATCCTGAAGATGGTCAACGGCGTTATCCTGTTGGTGGACGCCGCCGAGGGCCCCATGCCCCAAACCCGGTTTGTGCTGCAAAAGGCCCTGGAGCTGGGTCACAAGGTGATTGTGGCCGTCAATAAGATTGACAAGCCCGACGCCCGGGTTCACGAGGTGATGGACGAGGTGCTGGAGCTGCTGCTGGACCTGGACGCCACTGACGAGCAGTTCAACTCCCCCACCGTGTTCTGCTCCGGACGGCAGGGCACCGCCTCCTACGGCCCCGACCAGGAGGGCAAGGACCTGATTCCTCTGTTTGAGACCATTATCAACTATATCCCCGCCCCCACCGGCGACCCGGCTGCTCCTTTGCAGCTGCTGGTGTCCTCCATCGACTACAACGAGTATGTGGGCAGAATCGCCGTGGGCCGGGTAGAGCGGGGCACCATCAAGGTAAACCAGGAAGTGACCATCTGCGACTACCACGACCCGGATGTGCGCCAGAAGGGCAAGGTGGTGGCGCTTTATACCTATGACGGACTGTCCAAGGCGCCGGTTCAGGAGGCCTCCGCCGGTGAGATTGTGGCCCTTTCCGGTATGTCGGATATTACCATCGGCCGGACGCTCTGCGCCCCCGACGCCCTGGAACCCCTGCCTTTTGTGAAAATCAGCCCCCCCACCATCGAAATGACCTTCGCCGTCAACGATTCTCCCTTTGCCGGTAAGGAGGGCAAGTTCGTCACCTCCCGGAACCTGCGGGACCGGCTGGAGAAGGAGCTTCTGAAGGATGTGTCCCTCCACGTGACGGAGCAGGGAACCGACGCCTTCAACGTGGCAGGCCGGGGTGAGATGCACCTGAGTATCCTCATGGAAACCATGCGCCGGGAGGGCTTTGAGTTCTCCGTGTCCACCCCCCGGGTGCTGACCCAGGAGATTGACGGCAAGCTCTGCGAACCCATCGAGCGGATGGTGGCGGATGTGCCGGAGGCGTGCATGGGCTCCGTCATCGAGAAAATGGGCAGAAGAAAGGGCGACCTGCTCTCCATGACCCCCATGGGCAGCCGGTACCGCCTGGAATTCCTGGTGCCCTCCCGGGGCCTGTTCGGCTACCGGAACGAATTTTTGACCGATACCCGGGGCGAGGGCATCATGTCCTCCGTCCTGGAGACCTACGCCCCCATGAAGGGCGAAATCGAGCGGCGGCTCACCGGCTCCCTCATCTCCTTTGAAACCGGCGAAGCCAGCTCCTACGGCCTGTTCAACGCCCAGGAGCGGGGCACCCTGTTCATCGGCCCCGGCACCCCGGTGTACGCCGGTATGGTGGTGGGCATTTGCAGCCGGAACGAGGATATGACCGTGAACGTCTGCAAGAAGAAGCAGCTGACCAATATGCGGGCTTCTGGTTCTGACGAGGCTCTGCGCCTTACCACCCCCCGGGTGTTCTCTCTGGAGCAGTGCCTGGAGTTCCTGGCAGACGACGAGCTGCTGGAATGCACCCCCAAGAGCCTGCGGATTCGCAAGCGTGAGCTGGATCACAGCCTGCGGATGCGTCAGCTGATGAAGAAGCGGAACCAGGAGTAATGAAAAAGGTTCTGACCATTCAGGATTTGTCCTGTGTGGGCTGCTGCTCCCTGACGGTAGCCCTGCCGGTGCTCTCTGCCATGGGCTGCCGGTGCAGCGTGCTGCCCACCGGGGTGCTGTCCACCCACACAGGCTTCCCCACCCCCCACCGCCATCCCTTGACCGGGGATATTGCCCCCATCGCCGCCCACTGGAAAAGTCAGGGTGTCACCTTTGACGCTGTGCAGGTGGGATACCTGGCAGATGTTGCCCAGGCGGAGGCGGTGGAAGGGGTCATCCGGGACTTTGGGAAAACCGTCATCATTGACCCCGCCATGGGGGACGGAGGGCGGCTATACAGCGGCCTGACCCCGGAGCATCCGGAGGCTATGAAGCGGCTGTGCCGCCTGGGGGACTTTCTCCTTCCCAATGTGACGGAGGCGGCAATCCTTACCGGAATGCCCTTTGAAGCCAACCCCAAGAGGGCGTATCTGGAGGCCCTGGGGGAGAAAATGCTCCGTTTCGGGGCCAAAGGCGTGGTGATTACCGGGGTGACGGGGAAAAACGGCACCATCGGTTTTGCGGCGGCGGAGAAGGATCTGGGAATACAGACCTATCAGGTAAGCTGCATCCCCCGGCAGTTCCACGGCACAGGGGATTTGTTCGCCGCCGTGTTCACAGGAGCCCTGGTCCAGGGAGCGACCCTCATGGCCGCCGCAGAAAAGGCGGCAGGCTTTGTGGAAAAATGCATCGCCGCCACCCGGGAACCCACCCCCTACGGGGTAAACTTTGAATCCCAGCTGCCGACACTCTACGAACCGCAAAAAGCTCCCTCCGGGAGGGAGCTGTCACCGCAGGTGACTGAGGGAGCAAGCGGGCGATAAACTTCCGATTTGCTTATCCGATGGTACCTGCTTATAGCTATCACAATTATTGTGTAAATTTGAAAGTTTCGGGGAGGTACCGACACTGGCAGTAAAACCGGTTCTCCTCCCGTTGGCTCCCTCAGACACGGCCAAGGCCGTGCCAGCTCCCTCTCGGAGGGAGCTATTTCCCAACCCTTCGGCTTCTGCGTCGATTGGTGCATGGCGGAAAATAGTAAGTGGCAACAGGGAGGAGAGCCCCAGGCAAGGAGGCTTTGAGGAGAATCATTATGTTAACTACCATCTCTTTGGGACAGGGGATTACCCTGCGGTGTATCCGCCAGTCCCGATTCAAGCAGGGGTGCCTCAGCCTTCAGCTGCTGCGCCCCATGGCCCGGGAGGAAGCGGCGCTGAATGCCCTGCTTCCGGCGGTGCTCCTCCGGGGAACGGAAAAATCCCCGGATTTGCGGGCCATCACCCTCCGGCTGGACGATTTGTACGGCGCTTCTGTGGGCGCCGTTGCCCGGCGGCTGGGGGACTACCAGACCACAGGGCTCATTTGCAGCTTTATTGAGGACGCCTACGCTTTGGAGGGGGATCGGATTCTTGCCCCCATGGCGGACTTTCTCCGGGAGCTGCTTTTGGAGCCGGTGATGGAAGGGCAGGGCTTTTCCCGGGACTTTGTGGAAGGGGAAAAGACCAACCTGATCTCCGCCATCGATACCATCCGCAACGACAAGCAGCTCTATGCCTCCCACCAGTTTGCCCGGCTTATGTGCCGGGAGGACTCCCTGGGGATTCCCCGGCTGGGAGAGCGGGCGGATGTGGAGGCCATCACCCCGGAGTGCCTTTACGCCCACTACCAAAAAGTCCTTCGGGAGTGCCCCATGGAGCTTTTCTATGTGGGCTCCCAGGCACCGGAGACGGTGGCGGAGCTTCTTCGCCCCCTGATTTGCAGCCTTTCCCGGCAGGTACAGCCCCTGCCTTCCCAGACACCTTTCCACGCCTGCGAGCCCCAGAGCCAGGTGGAGCCTATGGATGTGACCCAGAGCCGGCTGTGCATGGGCTACACCACCCCCATCACCTTCCGGGATGACCGGTTTGCCGCCATGCAGCTGTGCAGCACCATTCTGGGCGGCAGCATGAGCAACAAGCTGTTCACGGTAATCCGGGAGCAGATGTCATTGTGCTATGACATTGGTTCTTCCTACAACGGAGGCAAGGGAATTCTCTCAGTCAAGGCGGGCATCGATGCCAGCCAGGAGGAAACCGTCCGCCGGGAGGTGGAGCGGCAGCTGGATGCCTGCCGCCGGGGTGACTTTACGGAGCAGGAGCTGAGCGCCGCCCGGCAGACCCTCATCAGCCAGCTGCGGCAGGTGCCCGACTCCCCGGGAAGCCTGGAGAACTACTACACCTCCTCCCTCATCGGGGGGCTGAACCTGGAGCCGGAGACCTATATGGAAAAGCTCCTGGCCGTTTCTCCCCAGGACATTGCCCGGGCCGCCCAGACCTTGCAGCTCCACACCGTCTATTTCTTGAAAGGGGAAGGTCAATGAAGAAAAACCATTATCCCCGGCTGGGGGAAACCCTGTACCGGGACACCCTTCCCAACGGATTGCCTATGGTGGTGCTGCCACGACCGGGCTTTCGGAAGAAGCTGTGCTATCTGGTCACCGGCTATGGCTCCGTCCACCAGGATTTCACTCGGGACGGAGAGGTGTTCCACACCCCGGCGGGTGTAGCCCACTTCTTAGAGCACAAGCTCTTTGACCTCCCTGGGCGGGACATCTCCCAGGAGTTTGCCGCCCTGGGAGCCTCCGTCAATGCCTTTACCACCTATGATATGACTGCCTATTATTTCTCCTGCACCGACCATTTCCCCCAGAACCTTCGGTTGCTGCTGGAAATGGTATCTGCTCCCTGTTTTACCCAGGAAAGTGTGGACAAGGAGCAGGGGATTATCGGGCAGGAAATCGCCATGAATCTGGACAGCCCGGACACCCGGATTTTTGAAAATCTCATGGCGGCTATGTACGAAAATCACCCCATCCGTCACCCCATTCTGGGGACGGAGCGCTCTATCGGGGAGATTACCCCGGAGATTTTACGGCAATGCCACCGGGCCTTTTACAGCGCCGGGAATTTACTTCTTTGTGTCATCGGGGATGTAGACCCCCAGGAGGTGGCGGAGATTGCCGGAGCCGTTCCCTTTGCCCGGGAGGCGGTTACCCCTCAGGAGGTGTGGCCGGAGCCGGAAGCGGCTCCCTCCCATCAGGTGACCACCCAGATGGATGTAGCCAGCCCCATGTTCCAGCTGGGCTTCAAATGCCCCTGGCCCGGGAAGGGAGAATCTGGCATCCGCCGGGAGATTGTGGCGGATCTGGCGGCGGAGGCTCTGTTCGGGGAGTCCTCTCCCCTGTATCTGGAGCTTTACCAGAAGGGGCTCATTGACACCTCCTTCGGAGGGGGCTTTGAAACCGTGTCCGGCATGGCTATGCTTACCGCCTCGGGCGACTCCAAAGACCCGGAGGCAGTGCAGGCGGCCATTTTCCGGGAGGCCCGGCGGCTGTGCCGGGAAGGATTGGAGCCGGGGGCGTTTCTTCGGATGAAGCGCAGCGCCCTGGGGCGGCGGATTCGCAGCCTGGACAGCTTCGATTCCACCTGCTTCCGGCTGTGTGCCTACTATTTTTCCGGGTACGATTATTTCCGGTTCCCGGAGCTGTACGAGAACATTCAGGAGGAGGAGCTGTATCCCTTCCTGGCAGAAGCCGTGACGGAGGAAAGGTGCTGCCTTTCCCTGATTGAACCCATAGGAGGTAGGGTATGAGCATTTATTTTCCCGGATTGGGGCTGGAAATCAATCCCCCCAGCACCTTTGAACTTTTCGGTCTGACCATCCATCTGTACGGCCTGATTATTGCCGCCGGGCTGGTGCTGGCGGCTGTCTACGGAATGCGCCGGGCACCCCGGTTCGGCCTGACGGAGGACCACATTCTGGATGGCGTACTGTGGGTGACCCCCTTTGCCATCGTCTGCGCCCGGCTCTACTATTGCGTGTTTGAGTGGCAGCGGTATGCCGCCAATCCCCTTTCCATCCTCTACATCTGGGAAGGCGGCCTGGCCATTTACGGCGGTGTCATCGGCGCCGCCATCGGCATTGTGGTATACTGCCGGGTGCGGCACCTGAAAATCGGCGCCGTGATGGATGTGGTATCCCTGGGCTTTCTCATCGGACAGGCTATTGGCCGTTGGGGAAATTTCTTCAACCGGGAAGCCCACGGTGGAGTTACCGACTCTTTCCTGCGGATGGGAATCATGGATCCCGTCACCGGGGAGTATACCTTCTACCATCCCACCTTCCTCTATGAGTCGGTGTGGAATGCCGCCGGCTTTGTGCTCCTGCACTTTCTCTCCAAGAAGCGGAAATATGACGGCCAGATTGCCCTGGGCTACCTGGCCTGGTATGGCTTCGGACGGATGATTATTGAAGGGATGCGCACCGATAGCCTGTGGTGGGGCCCCTTCCGGGTGAGCCAGGTGCTGGCAGGCCTGACCTTTGTGGCCGGAGCCGCCGCCCTGATTGTCCTTCATTTCCGTCCCCACGACCCGGAAAACCTCTTTGTCAACCAGATGGAATCAAGAAAACAATCCTGAAAAACCGGCAGCCGGGACAAATCCGGCTGCCGATTTTTACATACTGTAGGAATTTCACAAATTGGGACTTGAATTGTATAAAATTTTCCTCCAAATAGCCGATTTGCCGTTTACAATTCCCCAAGGGTATGGTATACTGTCAGAGTAACCCAAAATATCATGAATTTTGGAAAAACGCAGGCTGAGGATTGCCTGCTATGCAAAATTGAAAGGGGTATTTGAATGTCGCATAAGTATGTTTACCTGTTCACGGAGGGCAACGGCAGTATGCGGGAGCTCCTGGGCGGAAAGGGCGCAAATCTTGCGGAAATGACCAACATCGGTCTGCCTGTCCCCCAGGGCTTTACCATCTCTACGGAGGCCTGCACCCAGTATTATGAGGACGGCCGGACCATCAATCCGGAAATCCAGGCCGAAATCATGGAATACGTGGAGAAGCTGGAGGCCATTACCGGCAAGAAGTTCGGGGATAAGGAAAATCCCCTGCTGGTTTCCGTCCGCTCCGGCGCCCGGGCTTCCATGCCTGGCATGATGGATACCATTCTGAACCTGGGCCTCAACGAAGATGTGGTGGATGTGCTGGCTGCCAAGTCCGGCAATCCCCGCTGGGCCTGGGACTGCTATCGCCGCTTCATCCAGATGTATTCTGACGTGGTTATGGAAGTGGGCAAGAAGTATTTTGAGGCCCTCATCGACAAGATGAAGGAAGAAAAGGGCGTGACCCTGGACGTGGAGCTCACCGCCGAGGACCTGAAGACCCTGGCCGGTCAGTTCAAGGCCGAGTACAAGTCCAAGCTGGGCATGGACTTCCCCTCCGATCCCAAGGAACAGCTCATGGGCGCCATCAAGGCCGTGTTCCGCTCCTGGGACAACCCCCGGGCCAATGTGTACCGCCGGGATAACGACATCCCCTACTCCTGGGGCACCGCCGTCAACGTTCAGTCCATGGCCTTCGGCAACATGGGCGACGACTGCGGCACCGGCGTGGCTTTCACCCGGAACCCTGCCACCGGCGAGAAGAAGCTCTTCGGTGAATTCCTGACCAACGCCCAGGGCGAGGACGTGGTGGCCGGTGTCCGGACTCCCATGCCCATCAGCCAGATGGCTGAGAAGTTCCCCGAGGCCTTTGCCCAGTTTGAGAAGGTCTGCGCCATCCTGGAGGACCACTACCGGGATATGCAGGACATGGAGTTCACCGTGGAAAACGGCAAGCTCTACATGCTCCAGACCCGTAACGGCAAGCGTACCGCCGCTGCCGCTTTGAAGATTGCCTGCGACCTGGTGGACGAGGGCATGATTGATGAGAAAAAGGCCGTGGCCATGATCGAGCCCCGGACTCTGGACACCCTGCTCCATCCCCAGTTCGACGCCGCCGCTTTGAAGGCCGCTCAGCCGGTTGCCAAGGCTCTGGCCGCTTCCCCCGGCGCCGCTGCCGGTAAGATTGTGTTCTCCGCTGAGGACGCCAAGGCCTGGGCTGCCCGGGGCGAGAAGGTGGTTCTGGTTCGTCTGGAAACCTCTCCCGAGGATATCGAGGGCATGAAGGCTGCTCAGGGCATTCTGACTGTCCGGGGCGGCATGACCTCCCACGCCGCCGTGGTTGCCCGGGGCATGGGCACCTGCTGCGTGTCCGGCTGCTCCGCCATCGCCATGGACGAGGAGAACAAGACCTTCACCCTGGCTGGCAAGACCTACCACGAGGGCGACGAGCTGTCCATTGACGGCTCCACCGGCTGCATTTACGACGGCATCATCCCCACCAAGGATGCAGAGATTGCCGGCGAATTCGGCCGGATTATGGCCTGGGCGGACAAGTACCGCCGCCTGGAGGTGCGCACCAACGCCGACACCCCCAGAGATGCCAAGAAGGCCCGGGAGCTGGGTGCTCAGGGCATCGGCCTGTGCCGTACCGAGCATATGTTCTTCGAGGAAGGCAGAATCGGCGCCTTCCGGGAGATGATTTGCTCCGACACCGTGGAAGAGCGGGAGAACGCCCTTGCCAAGATCCTGCCCATGCAGCAGGCTGACTTTGAGGCGCTGTATACCGCCATGGAAGGCCGTCCTGTGACCATCCGGTTCCTGGATCCCCCCCTCCATGAGTTTGTACCTACCACCGATTCCGAGATCGAGGCGCTGGCAGCCGCTCAGGGCAAGACCGTGCAGCAGATCCGGGACGTGATTGCCTCCCTCCACGAGGCTAACCCCATGATGGGTCACCGTGGCTGCCGTCTGGCTGTTACCTATCCGGAAATCGCTGCCATGCAGACCAAGGCGGTCATCCGGGCTGCCCTGAATGTGGAAAAGGCCCATCCCCAGTGGAACGTGGTTCCCGAAATCATGATTCCCTTGGTTGGCGACATCAAGGAGCTGGCTTATGTGAAGAGCGTGGTGGTCAAGACCGCCGACGCCGAGATTGCCGCCTCCGGCATTGACCTCCACTACCACGTGGGCACCATGATTGAGATTCCCCGTGCCTGCCTCACCGCCGACGAGATTGCCAAGGAAGCGGAGTTCTTCTGCTTCGGCACCAACGACCTGACCCAGATGACCTTCGGCTTCAGCCGTGACGATGCCGGCAAGTTCCTGGATGCCTACTACGACTCCAAGATTTACGAGAACGATCCCTTCGCCAAGCTGGACCAGATTGGCGTGGGCCGGCTCATGGAAATGGCAGTCAAGCTGGGCAAGTCCACCCGCCCCGACCTGCACCTGGGCATCTGCGGTGAGCACGGCGGCGACCCGGTCTCCGTCATGTTCTGCCACAAGATTGGCCTGGACTATGTGTCCTGCTCCCCCTTCCGGGTACCCATCGCCCGCCTGGCCGCCGCTCAGGCCGCCATCGCAAATGAGGGGAAATAAGATTTTCTGATTTGAAATTAGCCCCCCTTTGATCTTGTTGATCAAGGGGGGCTTCTGCGCTATTGCAAAATTTGAAGTGGTACGAGAAAATCATGCTTGACAGAGACTATAAGCTGTGATAGAATCAAGATATAAATGTGAGTTAACTCTGGTACGTATAACAGATAACAAAAATATATATGAGGAAAGGATGGAGAGTTTTGACACAGGAACGAGAGAAACAGCTCGTAGGCTTCAGAGCGTGGGTTGACGAATACAAAGCTTTCAAGGAGATATGCCGCGAATTACGGACTACCCCTACTGCACAGCTGAACGCGATGATGAGAGAGTTTATTTTAGAGCACAAAACGGGGCAAGCGGAGGAGAAATGATTATGGTCTATGCATGGAATGAAGGGAAATACCAAAGAATTAAGTGTAATCCGGATGCGGTTGCCTGGAAAGAGTTTGCAACCAACAAGGCAAGGCTGGATTTCAGTGACTACTGTTGCCTTCAAAATCCGCATTTAATCAGAGGATCACAAGAACATCTTTTTTGGCAGAAATATTTCAACGCTTTTTTTGGTTGCAGATGTACATACCCCTTTATCCTTCGCTTACTAAACTCTTCCATGGTCACCGGAGAGCAAGCAAAATGATATTGCCATAAAAAATATCTTCAGCTCTTCTACTCCCTATAGAAACCCTATGAAAAAAGTTAATAGCATTGTTCCTTTGATGCGCACTTATCTCCCAGGCCGTCATCGCCGAGAGTAAGTAAGACTGTCTGAAACTGCAAACCCCGCACCGAAAGGTGCGGGGTTTTGTTAAGGGAATAGGGAATAAGTTGGCGGACAAGCCGCCGGAAAAACCCGGTATCCGTACTTTGCACGGATACCGGGTTTTCAGTAAATGGTGAATAGGTTCGGCGGACAAGCCGCCGATACCGGGCGGGTCAGGGAAGTAACGATTCGCAGAAAGCTCCCGTGCGAAATCGGGTGCAGGCCCTGCCTGCTTAGTACATGCCGCCGCCCTGGGCTGCGGCTGCCATGGCTGCGTCAGCAGCGGGGTCGGGCTTATCCACAACCAGACTCTCGGTGGTCAGCACGCAGGAAGCGATGGAAGCGGCGTTCTCCAGGGAGGAGCGGGTCACCTTGGTGGGATCCACAATGCCGTTGGCAATCATGTCCATATACTTCTCTGCATAGGCGTTGTAACCGTAGCCAATCTTGCCGCTGTTGCGGATCTTCTCGTACACCACGGAGCCATCCACGCCGGCATTCTCCGCAATCTGACGGACAGGAGCCTGGAGAGCCACGGCGATAATCCGGGCGCCGGTCTTCTCGTCGCCGGACAGGGACTTGACCAGCTTCTCCACAGCGGCAATGGCGTTGACCTGAGCGGTACCGCCGCCGGCCACGATGCCTTCCTCCACGGCTGCACGGGTAGCATTCAGAGCGTCCTCCACCCGGAGCTTCTTCTCCTTCATGGCAACCTCGGTCTGGGCACCAACCTTAATCACAGCTACGCCGCCGGACAGCTTGGCCAGACGCTCCTGGAGCTTCTCCCGGTCATAGTCGGAGGTGGTGGTGGCGATGGAAGCCCGGATGGTGTGAGCCCGGTCAGCAATAGCCTGAGCGTCGCCTGCGCCGTCCACGATGGTGGTGGTGTCCTTGGTGACCACAACCTGACGGCAGCGGCCCAGGTCAGACAGCTGGGTCTCGGTGAGCTCCATGTTCAGCTGGCTGGAAATCACAGTACCGCCGGTGAGGATGGCGATATCCTGGAGCATCTCCTTCCGGCGGTCGCCGAAGCCGGGGGCCTTGACGCACACGCAGTTGAAGTTGCCTCTCAGACGGTTTACCAGCAACGTTGCCAGAGCGTCGCCTTCCACATCCTCGGCAATAATCATCATCTTCTTGCCGGCCTTTACCACAGGCTCCAGGATGGGCAGAATCTCCTGAATGGAGGAGATCTTCTTATCGGTAATCAGGATGTAGGCGTCGTCCAGAACAGCCTCCATCTTGTCGGTGTCGGTGACCATGTAGGGGGAGATGTAGCCCCGGTCGAACTGCATGCCTTCCACCACTTCCAGGCCGGTCTCAGCGGTCTTGGACTCCTCGATGGTGATGACACCCTCGGTGCCCACCTTCTCCATGGCCTCGGCAATCAGCTGGCCAATGGCCTCGTCGCCGGAGGACACGGTGCCAACCCGGGCAATGTCGGCGGCGCCGTTCACAGGCACGGAGTGCTCCTTGATGGCAGCCACAGCCACTTCCACGGCCTTCTCAATGCCCTTGCGCATCACCATGGGGTTTGCACCGGCGGACAGGTTCTTAAGACCCTCCCGGGTGATGGCCTGAGCCAGCAGGGTGGCGGTGGTGGTGCCGTCGCCGGCTACGTCGTTGGTCTTGGTGGCAACTTCCCGGATGAGCTGAGCGCCCATGTTCTCAAAGGGGTCCTCCAGCTCCACTTCCTTGGCGATGGTCACGCCATCGTTGGTGATGAGGGGAGCGCCGTACTTCTTGCCCAGAACCACGTTCCGGCCCTTGGGGCCCAGAGTTACCTTTACGGTATCTGCCAGCTGGTCAATACCGGCCTGCAGCTTCTTGCGAGCTTCCTCGCCATAAGAAATCATCTTTGCCATGATACTATTCCTCCTAAATTACTGGGTGACAACAGCCAGGATGTCTTCCTGCTTCACGAACTTGTAGTCCACACCGTCCAGCTTGATTTCGGTGCCGGTGAACTTGCCCACCACGACCTTGTCGCCGGGCTTCACGGTGACTTCCACATCCTTGGTGCCGGGGCCGGCGGAGATTACCTCGTAAATGCCGGACTTTTCCTTGTTGGCGGTGGCCAGGATAATGCCGGAGGAAGTGGTTTCCTCAGATTCGGTCTGCTTCAGCAGAATGTTGTCTGCCATGGGTTTGAGCTTCATAAATATGCCTCCAAACACAATATTTAGATTGCGGCAAGCCGCATTTATCTACCAGGTTGTTAGCACTCAAAACACCTGAGTGCTAACACCCCTATAATATAGCCCAAACCCCGGAAAAAAGCAAGGGGTATTTGTAAATTTCTTTTTAACATTTGCGGGCAGTGCCCGCAGCCAATTTCGCACGGCAATCTTCAGCAAATCGTTACTGCCCCTCCAGTGCCCGGTATCGTTACCGAGCAAAATGGGGAACGAAAACTTCTGCACTGTGCGCGCATTGACTGCGGCGGCACGCCGCCCCGCCCGGTATCGGCGGCTTGCCGCCGAACCTATTACATATTCCCTATTCACTATTCCCTAAATCCGCCCGGTATCGTTCCCTTGCAGAAGGCTTCGTATATACCTCCCTCCGGGAGGGAGGTGGCTTGGGGCGCAGCCCCAAGACGGAGGGAGCCAGCGGGCAGGAAACCAATTTGACAACCAGAGGAGGAACCTCCCCAGGGTTAAAATTTCCTATGCTCCATTCCAAGAAAAATCTCGGTATAACGGGCATAGGGTATGGGCAATTATGAGCAAGTACCAACCCACAAGCAAACCGGAACTGCACCGCCCGCAGGCTCCCTCAGTCACCTGCGGTGACAGCTCCCTCCCGGAGGGAGCTGCGGCGTGCCGCCGCTGTCAATGCGCACGATAGCTTTCTACTACTCGTTCCTTCCCTGACCCGCCCGGTATCGTTACCTTGCAGAAGGCTTCCGTTTATACCTCCCTCCGGGAGGGAGGTGGGCAGGAAAGGGGCCCGCTGCAGTATTTTGCAACGGGCCCCTTGGGGACATTATTCATCTGTTGGCTCGTCGTCCGTCAGGGTGGGCGGGTCTACCTGGGCCTGGGTCATGTTCTTTCCCAGAGAGTAGAAGAACACGTTGTCCCGGGCGGGGGTCAGGTCTGTGAGCAGGCCCCGGGTGGCATACACCGCATAGCTGCGGAACAGAATGGGGGTGATGTAGCCGTTATCCATAATGTTCTGGTGGAGGGTGTAGAAATTGCCGCTGTTTTCCAGGGCATCCAGGCACAGAGCATAGGTGGTGCTATTGTCCACACCGCCGTAGCTCAGGGCTCCGTAGGTATAGAAGAAGGCGGACAAATCCATGTTGGGGGACAGCTTGGTCTGGCCCAGATACATATCGAAATTCCGATAATACAGGGCGTCCAGATACTGCTGCTGGGGCAGCTCCTTTACGGTGGCGTTGAGGCCCCCGTCTGTGAGCATCTGGGCGATGTCCCTGGCCACCCGCACCCGGAGGGAGTCGGAGCTGTTCACCAGAATTTCCACCGAGTATCCCACTACCCCTGCATCGGCAATGGCCTTGGCGAACTTGGCTTCGTCAAAGGCATACTGCTCCGCCAGGCTCTGGGAGTAGTAGGGGAACTGGGGAGAAGCCGGCAAAGTTGCACTCCGGGCAAAGCCCCGGTAATAGGTATCCACAATCTTGTCCCGGTCGATGGCAAAGGTCAGGGCAGAGCGCACCTTGGGGTTGGACAGCACCGAGTTAGAGCTGTTGCAGGCCAGGTACAGGAAAATTCCGTTTTCGCAGTCCCACAGCTCATAGTCGCACCGGTAGTCCGCATAGTTGTCGGAGCCCGGGTCGGCACACACCAAATCCAGGGTTTCAAACTGGAAGGTATCCCGGATCTGGGTGGTGGATTCCGCCGGAATCAGGGCGATGGCGGAGGCGGTGACCACCAAATCCGACTGGCACCACCAGTCCGTCCGCCGCTCCAGGCAGGACTCGGCCTTGTTGAGAATATAGGGCCCGGTGCCCAGGGGCTGCTCCAAATCCAGCTGGTTGGCTTTCAGAATGGGAATGTCCAGAAGCAGGGGCAAATCCTCCATGGGGGTGTCCAGGGTGATGACCAGGGCATCCCCGGAAATCTCCATGGTGGAGATGTGGGTGAAGCGGCCTTTGTAGTAGTCGCTTTCCTTGGCGGCTTTCAAAGAGGCCAGCACATCCGCCAGCACCAGAGGTGTGCCATCGGAGAAGGTGGCTTTTTCAATGGTGAAGGTATATTGGCGCATATCCTCCGACACGGAGTAGGTCTTGCACAGCTGGGGCTCCACCTGATAGTCCCGGTTGGTGACAAAGAGACTCTGATACAGGAGGGAAAAGAGTGCCCGGTTGGTGTAATCCGTGCACACAAAGGGATTCATGGACACATTGGGATAGTAAGTCAGGGTCAAATCCTGCACCTCATCCTCCCCGGTGGGGCGGCTGACCGGGGTGCTTTCCCCATCTTCCGGCTGCAGAGCGTCTCCGGTGGGCACATATTCGCCCCCCCGGCTGCAGGCGGCCATGGAAAAGAGCATAGCAAGAACAAGGAAAATTCCCAGCAGCTTTTTCATCTTTCCACCTCCCCGGCAACAATCACCGCTCCCTGGCTGCCCCGGAGGCTTCCGGTGCGCCGGTGGGACCAGAAGAGGGTTTCGTCACAGTGGGTGCACAGGCGGGAAACCTCCACCTGCCCTACCCCGGCCTCTTCCAGAATCCGGGCGTTGATGCCCTTTAAGTCTACATAATATTTCTCTCCCGCGGGACGGATAAAGGTCTCCGCCTCTTTTCCCAGGGCGGCAATCATGGCCTCCGGCACGTCTCCGTGGGTCTCAAAGCAGCAAGCCCCAATGTTGGGGCCGATGGCGGCGTGGATGTCCCGGGGGTTGCAGCCAAAGGCTTTTTCCATCGCCTGCACCGCTTTCTCCCCGATCCGGGCGGCAGTGCCCCGCCATCCGGCGTGGACAGCCCCTACGGCGCCGGTTTTCTCGTCCCACAGCAAAATGGGGGTGCAGTCGGCGGTGAACACCACCAGAGCCAGCCCCGGGGTGTTGGTAACGAGGCCATCGCAGGGGGTAAGCTCCGGGGCGTACAGTCCGGCACCGGCTTCGGGCAGCCCCACCACCCGGACGATGTCCGAGTGGGTCTGGGTGGAAAGCACAGCCTTTTTGGGGTCAAATCCCAGGAGATTTCCCAGAATCTCGTAGTTTTTCAGCACATTTTCCCAGTCGTCCCCCCGGTGAATGCCGATGTTGAGGGAGGAAAGGTGCCCCTGGCTCACACCACCCAGACGGGTGGTGAAGCAGTGGGGGGCGGCAAGCCCTTCTGCCTGCTGGCAGGTAAGGGTTCCATAGGTCAGGGTTTTCACAGCCATAGGCGCTTACTGGTTCATACCGGCGGCAATGTCCTTGTCCCGGCAGCACTTCTTGTACTTCTTACCGCTGCCGCAGGGGCAGGGGTCGTTGGGGCCTACCTTGGCGGCTTTCCGCACCGGCTGGGGCTTTACCGTCTTGTCGGGGGTTCCGGTGGCGGCAGTCTCCTTGGCTACCTTCTCCCGCTTTACCTCCTGGTTGGTCCGCAGCTGCACCAGGAACATCCGGCGGACAGTCTCCTCCCGGATGGCCTGAATCATGGCCTGGAACATCTCGTAGCCTTCCTCTTTGTAGGCTACCACCGGGTCATGCTGGGCGTAAGCCCGCAGGCCGATGCCCTGCTTCAAATCGTCCATGGCGTCGATGTTGTCCATCCAGTATTCGTCCACCACCCGGAGCATGACCACCCGCTCCAGCTCCCGCATGATGGCTTCGCCGTAGTGGGCTTCCTTCCGGGCGTAGGTGTCCGCCGCCATGGCGTACACCGCCTCTGCCATCTCCTTCTCCTTTGTTCCCTCGGGAGGCAAAGGGGCATTGGGGGCAAAGTAGATGCCCCCCAAACGGGTGCGGATGGAAACCAGAGCCTCCGCATCTGCTACGCCGCCGTTGTGGCTCATGGCCTCGGAGCAGGCGGACTCCACCACGCCCCGGAGCATATTCAGGATATTCTCCTTCAAATCCTCCCCGTCCAGCACCTTCTGACGCTGGGCGTAAATCACCTCACGCTGGGTGTTCATCACGTTGTCGTATTCCAGCACGTTCTTTCTGGCCCGGAAGTTCCGGCTTTCCACCGCCTTCTGGGCGTTCTCCACGGCGCCGGAGAGAATCTTGGCATCGATGGGGGTGTCCTCGTCCAGACCCAGCCGGTCCATCATGGTCATCACCCGTTCGGAGGAGAACAGCCGCATCAGGTCGTCCTCCAGGCTCAGGTAGAACCGGCTCTCGCCCGGGTCGCCCTGACGGCCGGAACGGCCCCTCAGCTGGTTGTCAATCCGCCGGGACTCGTGGCGCTCGGTGCCGATGATGAACAGGCCTCCTGCCTGGCGCACTTTTTCTGCCTCGGCAGCGATTTCCGCCTTGTGCTCGCTGATGAGCTGGTTGTACCGCTGGCGGATGGCCAGAATCTCCGGGTCGTCGGTTTCGGAGAAGGCATTGGCCTGGGCCAGCAGGTTCTCGTCCTCCTGCTCCTTCCGCAGCTGGGCCATGGCCATAAACTCCGGGTTGCCGCCCAGCATAATATCCGTACCACGGCCTGCCATGTTGGTGGCGATGGTGACGGCGCCGAACTTACCGGCCTGGGCTACAATCTGGGCTTCCAGCTCGTGGAACTTGGCGTTGAGCACATTGTGAGGAATGCCCATCTTCTTGAGCATTTTGCTCAGGAGCTCACTCTTTTCAATGGACACGGTACCCACCAGCACCGGCTGACCCTTCTCATGGCAGGCCTTCACCTGCTCCACAATGGCCCGGTACTTGCCCGCCTGGGTCTTATACACTGCATCCGGCCAGTCCTTCCGCTGCACCGGACGGTTGGTGGGAATCTCCACCACATCCAGCCGGTAGATGGACTCGAATTCCTCCGCCTCGGTCAGAGCCGTACCGGTCATGCCGGAGAGCTTGTCATACAGCCGGAAGAAATTCTGGAAGGTGATGGTGGCCAGGGTCTTGCTCTCCCCGGCGACGGTCACCCGCTCCTTGGCCTCAATGGCCTGGTGCAGACCTTCGTTGTACCGACGGCCGTACATCAGCCGTCCGGTGAACTCGTCCACAATGATGATCTGACCGTCCTTCACCACATAGTCGATGTCCTTTTTCATCAGGCCCCGAGCCTTCATGGCCTGGTTGATGTGGTGGGAAAGGGTGGTGTTCTCGGAATCCGCCAGATTCTCCACCCCGAAGAACTTCTCTGCCTTGGCAATGCCGGAGGCGGTGAGGGACACGGTGCGGGACTTCTCGTCCACAAAGTAGTCGCAGTCGTAATCGTCCTGGACTTCCTTCTCATCGGTCTTGGCAAAGACCTGCTTCCGCAGTCCTGCCACAAAGGTATCCGCCATCTCGTAAAGCTTGGAGGAATCCTCCCCCTTGCCGGAGATAATCAGGGGGGTACGGGCTTCATCAATCAGGATAGAGTCCACCTCGTCCACGATGGCAAAGGCATGGCCCCGCTGCACCAGCTCCTGCTTGTAAATGGCCATGTTGTCCCGCAGGTAGTCAAAGCCCAGCTCGTTGTTGGTGCAGTAGGTGATGTCGGCGGCGTAGGACTCCCGCCGCTGGGCGGAGGTCATGCCCGGGACAATCAGGCCCACGGACAGACCCATATACTTATAGACCTTGCCCATCCACTGGGAGTCACGGGTGGCCAGGTAATCGTTTACCGTCACCACGTGGACGCCCCGCCCGGTGAGGGCATTGAGGTAGCAGGGCAGGACGGCAACCAGGGTCTTGCCTTCGCCGGTTTTCATCTCGGCGATTCTGCCCTGATGGAGGATGATGCCGCCCATGAGCTGCACCGGATAGGGGCGCATCCCCAGCACCCGGCTGGCTGCCTCGGAAACGGCGGCAAAGGCCTCGGGAAGCAGGGCGTCCAGGGTCTCACCCTGGGCCAGCCGCTCCTTGAACTGCCGGGTCTTGTCCTGCAGCGCCTCCTGGGACAGAGCCTCATACTCTCCCCGGAGAGCGAGAATCTTGTCCACCAGGGGCTGAATCTTCTTGATTTCCCGCTGGGAGCGGGTGCCGAACACTTTTGTGAGAATTCCCATAGTTTAGCTCCTTGTCAATGGTCAAATGGAATCGTGCTGTTTCCCCATCGGCTCCGTCTGGTCCTGAATGAGAAGCAAATCGGAGATGATGGAATTGGAGATGAGAAACCCCTTGGGGGTCAGATGCCAGCGGCCGTCAAAGGTTTTCTGGGCCAGTCCCTGCTCCCGGAAGGTGACAAGGGCTTTTTCCAGAGGGGCAAAGGGCAGCAAAAACCGCCGCTCATACACCTGGGGGTCCATACCGGTGACGGTACGCAGACGCATCATGATATATTCTCCGGCTCGCTCCCGGGGGGGCACCTGCTGCACTTCCCGCAGCACCTGCCCGCCGGCGGCAATGCCGTCAATATACTGCCTAAGGCTCCGGACACAGGCAAAACGCTGCCCGCCGAAGTCGGAACTGGCGTCCGGGCCGAAGCCTAAGTAGGCGCCGCCGTTCCAATATTTCAGATTGTGCCGGGACACATTGCCCTTGCGGCAGAAGTTGGAGATTTCGTACTGGCGGTAGCCGCAGCTTCTGAGAATCTCCACGGCGGACAGGTACATATCCGCCTGGGTATCGTCGTCTGCCAGGTTGCAGAACTCCTGATACTCCGCCAGGGGTGTCCCTTCCTCCACTTTCAGGCCGTAGCAGCTGATGTGCTCCGGGGCCATGTCGGAAATCACGTGTTTCAGGGTGTCCTCCCAGGCTTCCAATGTCTGCCCCGGCAGACCGTACATGAGATCCACCGAGAGGTTACGGAAGCGGTGCTTCCGAATCCGCTCCACGGCGTGCTTGGCCTGCTGGTAGTTGTGGGGTCTGCCCAGCTTCTTGAGGATGTTGTCGTCGTCGCACTGCACCCCCAGGCTCACCCGGTTGAAGCCCTCGTTCCGCAGCCGCCGGAGAAGCCGGTCGGAGACGGAATCGGGATTGGCCTCAAAGGTAATCTCCGCCTGACCGGACACGTCGAAGCTCTTGCGGATGGCGGAGAGAATCGCCGCCATGCCCTCCGCCCCAAAATAGGTGGGAGTGCCGCCTCCAAAGTAGATGGTGTCCACCAGATAGTCAGGAGCCAAAGCTCCCGCCTCCTTGATGTGGGCGCACACCGCTTTCAGATAGCCTTCCAGCAGGCTGTCGTCCTTACTGGTGACGGAGTAAAAATCGCAGTACTGGCATTTGCTCCGGCAGAAGGGCACATGAATATAGATCCCCAGAGGGGTTTTGTTTTTCCTTTGGAGAAAAGCCATGGTTACCTCCTATGCTTCAAAAGCCCAGAAGCTCCTTCCGGGCGTTATAAAATTCTGATAGATTTTCCTCCACCACGGGAATTTCCCCGTAGGAATATTCCAGCCACCATTGCAGCTCCAGGTTTTCGTCATACTGGTGGACGGTGAGCAGGTTCCCCCGGCCGTCGTAGGTCATCTGCACCCGGGAGATGAGGCCGCCGGAGGGATTCCGCTTTTCCTGACCCAGCCGGAAGCCCTGGGCATTGTACTGATAGGTGATGGTGGCGGGGGGCGAACCGGCATCATCAAAGGTCTGCTCCTTCAGCAGCCACCCCCGGCTGTTGTAGGTGTACTGGGTGCAGTCCAGGAGGATTCCCTGGCTGTCAAACTCCTGCACCTTTTCCAGCAGGCCCCGGTCGTTGTAGGTGTAGCTGGTGTACTGGCTCAGCACGTCCCCCACGTACAGCTCCTGGGTCTGGAGCAGCCCCTGGCTGTCGTAGCTGTATTCCTGGCGCACCAGTCCTGCCTCTGTGTGGATGCGGTTTCCGGCGGCGTCATAGTTGTGGTAGGTGACTTCCAGCCCGTCCTTGGGCTGAATGGCCGTGACCCGGCCCTCTTCGTCGTAGCGGTAGCTCTCTTTGGCCTCCTGCTGACCCTGGGCATCGTACCGGGTGATGGACTGCAAATTGCCCATGGCATCGTACTGAAGGGTCAGGTAGTAGTTGAGAAAGCCGTCGGGAAGATTGCACACGGCAGAAACCGGGGTCAGCACCTCCACCGTAGGCTGGGTTACGGTAGGCCGGGGGGCATCCGTGGTGGGCGGGGGGTCGGTAGGCGTGGGCTGCGGGGTGCAGCCCCACAGCAGTGCCGCCAGCACCAGGGCGGCCAGCCTTTTTCTTTTGACGGGCATAGTGTCCCTTCTTTCTTGGATAAAGCCTCGGGGAAGCTCTGAATAAATCGGCAAGAGCTGGTAGGAGGATTTATTCAGAGTTTCCTTAGTCCTCGTCCAGCTTCAGCACAGCCATGAAGGCCTCGGAGGGGACGGACACGGTGCCGAAGGTGCGCATCCGCTTCTTGCCCTCCTTCTGCTTTTCCAGCAGCTTCTTCTTCCGGGTGATGTCGCCGCCGTAGCACTTGGCAAGCACATCCTTCCGCAGGGCCTTGATGGTCTCCCGGGCGATGATTTTGCCGCCGATGGCAGCCTGAATGGGAATTTCAAACTGGGCTCTGGGAATGTTCTCCTTCAGCTTTTCGCAGATTTTCCGGGCTCTGGGGTAGGCGTTGTCCGCAAAGAGGATGAAGCTCAAAGCGTCCACCACATCGCCGTTGAGAAGAATGTCCAGCTTCACCAGCCGGCTGGGCCGGTAGCCGATGAGCTCATAGTCCAGACTGCCGTAGCCCCGGGTCCGGGACTTGAGGGCGTCGAAAAAGTCGTAGATGATTTCGTTCAGGGGCATCTCGTAGTGCAGCTCCACCCGGTGGGCGTCCAGATACACCATGTCCTTGAACTCGCCCCGGCGGGAGGTGGCCAGCTCCATGATGTTGCCCACATACTCCTGGGGCGCCATGAGATTTACCTTTACAAAGGGCTCCTCTGCCAGCTGGATGTCTGCCGGGTCGGGATAGTCCAGGGGGTTGTCCACCATCAGCACCTCGCCGTTGGTCTTGGTGACCCGGTAGACAACGTTGGGGGCGGTGGTGATGAGGTCCAGGTTGTACTCCCGCTCCAGCCGCTCCTGGATAATCTCCATGTGCAGAAGGCCCAAAAAACCGCACCGGAAGCCAAAGCCCAGGGCGATGGAGGATTCCAGCTCATAGGACATGGAGGCGTCGTTCAGCTTCAGCTTCTCCAGAGCCTCCCGCAAATCCTGATACTTGGCTCCGTCTGCCGGGTAAATGCCGGAGTAGACCATGGGCTGTACCTGGCGGTAGCCGGGCAGAGGCTCCGAGGCGGGGTTTTCCACGGAGGTGATGGTGTCGCCCACCTGGGTGTCGGATACATTTTTAATAGAGGCGGTGATGTAGCCCACCTCTCCGGCTCCCAGAGCCTCCCGGGGAGTAAGCCCCAGAGGATTCATGGTGCCGACCTCCACTACCTTATATACAGCGCCGGTGGCCATCATGCGGATGTCCATGCCGGGACGGACGGTGCCCTCCTTGATGCGGGTGTAGACGATGACACCCCGGTAGGAGTCGTACTGGCTGTCAAAAATCAGAGCCTGCAAGGGTGCATTCCGGTCACCCTGGGGGGCAGGGACGTTCTTTACAATCATTTCCAGCACGGAATGGATGTTGATGCCATTTTTGGCGGAAATCTCCGGGGCATCCTCGGCGGAAATGCAGATAATGTCCTCAATCTCCGCCTTGACCTCTTCGGGACGGGCAGAGGGAAGGTCGATTTTATTGATTACCGGCAGCACCTCCAGCCCGGCGTCGGTAGCCAGGAAGGTGTTGGCCAGGGTCTGGGCTTCCACGCCCTGGGAGGCATCCACCACCAGCACGGCCCCTTCGCAGGCCGCCAGGGAACGGGATACCTCATAATTAAAGTCCACATGGCCCGGGGTGTCGATGAGGTTCAGGGCATAGACCTGCCCATCGTCTGCCTGGTAGGAAAGCTGGACGGCGGTGGCTTTGATGGTGATGCCCCGCTCCCGCTCCAAATCCATGGAGTCCAGGATTTGGTTTTCCATTTCCCGCTGGTCGATGGCGTGGCACTCCTCCAGCAGGCGGTCTGCCAGGGTGGACTTGCCGTGGTCGATGTTGGCGATGATGGAGAAATTGCGGATTTTGGAAAGCTCGGTCATAGGGCTCCCCCTTTCAGTGAATCTTCCGCTGGAAAGGCCCAGCGCATAGCATGGCATTTTCCCAATTATACCGAATTTTTCCGGAAAAGTAAACCGTATGTTTTCGGGAATTTGGGGGAATACTGTCTGACGAACCGGACAAAAAAACCCCAAAGCCCTGATTTTTTGAAAAATTTCAAAAAAACCCTTGCCGAAAATAAAAAATCAGGGTATAGTCTAACAGCTAAGAAAAGTTTTTCCCCAGAAAAAGAGGAGCTGATGTAATGAGTACTGCCAAGAAGCCTTCCAAAATCACCGAGGATCTGCAAAACGCCCTGCAAACCCTCATTGCCAAGGGTAAGAAAGAGGGTATCCTCCGTTCCAGCGAGCTGAACGGCTACCTGGAAAAGATGGATTTGAGCCCGGAGCGGATTGAGGAGATTTATGACCGGATCGAGGCCATGAATATCCAGATTGTCGGCGCTGAGATGGAGCTGGACCCGGACGAGGGTCTGCCCTTTGTGGATGACCTGGGTGAGGATATTGACCTGAGCACCGTGGAGGATGAGGAGCTGGTGGACCCGGTGGGGCTGGCGGCGGAGTACAACCTGGATGACCCGGTGCGGATGTACCTGAAGGAAATCGGTCAGATCAAGCTCCTGACGGCGGAAGAAGAAGTGGATTTGGCCAAGCGGGTGTCCGAGGGAGACCAGTACGCCAAGAACAAGCTGACGGAAGCCAACCTGCGGCTGGTGGTGTCTATCGCCAAGAAGTACTCCGGCCGGGGCCTGCACATTCTGGATTTGATTCAGGAGGGAAACACGGGCCTTATCCGGGCGGTGGACAAGTTTGACTGGACAAAGGGAAACAAGTTCTCTACATATGCCACCTGGTGGATCCGGCAGGCCATTACCCGGGCCATTGCCGACCAGGCCCGGACCATCCGGGTGCCGGTGCATATGGTAGAGGTGATCAACAAGGCCACCCGGTGCAACCGGAAGCTGGTGCAGGAGCTGGGCCGGGAGCCCACGGTGGAGGAGATTGCCGCCGAGCTGGGACTGCCTGTGGAGAAGATTATCGAGGCCAACCGCACCGCCGCCGACACCCTGAGCCTGGATACCCCGGTGGGTGACGAGGAAGATACCTCCATCGGCTCCTTCGTGCCGGACGATCACACCCCCGGCCCCGCCGACGCCACCTCCAACGCACTGCTGGCGGAAGCCCTGAAGGAGATTCTGGGCACCCTGACGGAGCGGGAGGCGGACGTGCTGCGGATGCGCTTTGGTATGTACGACGGCCGGACCCACACCTTAGAAGAGGTGGGACAGCTCTTCGGCGTTACCCGGGAGCGGATTCGCCAGATTGAAAACAAGGCAATCAGGAAGCTGCGCCATCCCAGCCGGGCCAAGAAGATTAAGGATTTCTACTGCTGATTGGGTGAAAAATCCGGTTCCCTGGAGGCAGGGAGCCGGGTTTCCCCGGATTTTTGTGAAAAAACCTGAAAAATTCAAAAAATACCCTTGACAAACGGAAGCCATACGGCTATAATAAGGAAGCTGTTTCGGCGGTATCTTAACGCCGGACCACATGGCGGCATAACTCAGTTGGTAGAGTACCCGGTTCATACCCGGTATGTCATCTGTTCAAGTCAGATTGCCGCTACCAGGCCCGTTGGTCAAGCGGTTAAGACACCGCCCTTTCACGGCGGTAACATGGGTTCGATTCCCGTACGGGTCACCATGAAAAAAGTCCGACACCTTTTAGGTGTCGGACTTTTTTCATATGTAAGTCACCCGTACGGGAATCGAAGAGGCCGACCCGGCGCAGCCGGGTAAAAAAGTGTCCGGGGGACACTTTTTTAGGCCGGGGGAGAGTGGAAATTTCGAAGCCTCCGACCATCGTCAGAGAAAAGCCTCGTCAGAGGCAGAAGGGTCTCGGGGGTCACCATGAAAAGCCCCCGTACGGGAATCGAAGAGGCCGGGCGGGCAGTGCCCGCCGACAATGCGCACGATAGCTTTCTACAATTCGTTACTTCCCTGACCCGCCCGGTATCGTTACCGAGCAAAATGGGGAACAAAAACATTTGTACTATGCACGCATTGACAGCAGCGGCACGCCGCCGGTGGACACTTTTTTAGGCCGGGGGAGAGTGGAAATTTCGAAGCCTCCGACCATCGTCAGAGAAAAGCCTCGTCAGAGGCAGAAGGGTCTCGGGGGTCACCATGAAAAGCCCCCGTACGGGAATCGCCGGGGTGCCCCCGGTGTCAATTTCGGCGGCCAGTGGCCGCAGCCAATTTCGCACGGTAGCTTTCTACGAATCGTTACTTTCCTGACCCGCCCGGTATCGGCGGCTTGTCCGCCGAACCTCTTACATATTCCCTTTTCCCTATTCCCTGAATCTGCCCGGTATTGTTACCGGGTGGAAATAGATGCAAAGACCCAAGCCCCCCTTGCCAAAGGGGGGTGGTTTTGCCTCTGGCAAAACCGGGGGGATTCCCCAGGCTGACAGGTTTCCACATAGGTTTGTTCTCTCAGGAAGTGCCAGCTGTGAATCCCAGTCAAAAATCAAAGATTTTTGCCAGCTCCCCTTGGCAAGGGAGCCTTTTGGGGGCGTAAAATGGGAGCGTTGCATAAACCAAATTTTGCAACGCTCCCATTTTTTCATGTGTAGTTCACCCATTGACCAGCAGATAGTGGACCTGCTCCTGCTGGCGGCCTTTCTGGAAATAAATCCGGGGTACCCGGCGGCTGATGCCGCAGACAAATTCATAGTGGAAGGAACCGGCCTGTTCCCCGATTTCTTCCATGGTAATCTCCAGGTTCCCGTCCCGGCCTACCAGCACCACCGGGTCATCCACCTGCACGCCGGGGATGTCCGTCACATCCACCATCATCTGATCCATGCAGATTTTTCCCAGAATCGGGGCCTTTTTCCCCCGAATCAGCACGCAAAACCCATTGGAAAGGCTCCGGCGGTAGCCGTCGGCATAACCTGCCGGAACCGTGGCTACCAGGGTTTGCCGGGTGGTGACGAAGGTGCCGCCGTAGCCGATGCGTCGCCCCGGCTCCAGGAGCTTCACATGGGACACATAGCTGTGCCAGCTGAGAGCCGGGCGAAGGCCCAGGGCGGTGCAGTCCACCTCGTCGCTGGGAGCCATGCCGTACATTACAATGCCTGCCCGCACCATCTCGTAGTGGCTGGAGAAGTTCACGATTCCGGCGGAGTTGTCCAGATGGCGGATTTCCACCTGGATGCCCATTTTCCGCAGCTCCCCGTCGAACCAGGCGAATTTCTCCCCCTGCTCCCGGGCAAAGGTGAGATCGTCGCAGTCCGCCGTGGCAAAGTGGCTGAACAGCCCCTCCGCCCGGAGGTTGGGAAGCTGGGAGATTTCCCAGCACAGGGCCAGGCCTTCTTCATCTGCCTGGACCCCGATACGGCTCATGCCCGTATCCAGGGCGAAGTGGAAGGGAGCGGTGACATTCTGCCGCTGGGCCTCCTGGGAAAGGGCCAGGGCGTCGGCGTAGGAGAAAATCGCCGGGCGGATTCCCAGAGGGATGGCCTGGGAAAAGGCGGAAGCGGGGGTATGCCCCAGAATGAGAATGGGCAGCCGGATTCCGGCGTTCCGCAGTTCCAGGGCCTCCTCCATGGAGGATACCCCGAAGAAGCTGCAAAGCGGCTCCACCTGCCGGGCTACCGGCACAGCGCCGTGGCCGTAGGCGTCCGCCTTCACCACTGCCATCACCGGAACCCCGGCCTGCTTCCTGATAGCTACCAGGTTATCCCGGATGGCATCCAAATCAACTTTTACATATGTATTGGTTTTCAACGAAGCTCATCTCCAAAATGTTCTGCTATTTGGGCGTTGAACGCCTCCCAAAGTTCCTGCCTTACCAGGGAAACGGCATAGTACATGGTTTCGTACCGCAGATAGTCCAGGGCGTTTTTGTCCCAGAACCAACGAATCTGGGCGGGAAAGTCCTCATCAGACCGCCAGAACTGAACCCCGATGGAAAGACCGTCCATAATCTCCAGGGAAAAGCCCACATCCCCCCAGGAAATGGGCGTTGCCCCCAGCTGCCGGGCAGCCCGGGCCAGAGCCTGGGGGTCTTTGTCAAAGGCCTCCGCCATGGGGTCCCGCTCTGCCAGAAGGGTTTGGTGGACATGGCGGCCGAAGCTCTCCATGGACTGCCAGACCCCGGAAGGACACCGGGTGTCCTTACTGTCGCATAAAATATCCAGCAGGGTCAGCACCCGGGAAAAGGTGTTGCCGTCCTGCCAGCACCCATCCTTCTCGTATTCCAGCGACCCGGTCTTCCGGGAAAGGCGGTGGGGTGTCCCCAAAAAGGACAGATAGAGGTAATTCCCATCCGCCTGCAAAGAAAACTTTTCTATCAGCCGGTTCTGGTCATAGGTGAGAAACCGGGCCTGGGCCTGCTCCATTTGCAGACGGTAGTTGTCCTGGGCCACGAAAACCGCCTCCTAAGGGGTAATTGCATCCAATATACCATAAAAATTCCGGTTTTGCAACCGAAAACCGGAGAGTACCGTCCGCAGCTCCAGTTGGTGCACATGGCCAATCTGCCGCAGAAGCCCCGCCAGCTCCAGGCAGCACACCGCAAATTCCTCCTTTTCCCCGGCCTGCCGCCAGGGGTCCAGGGAGGCAAACCGGGTGTTGGCATCTGCCAGAAGGCCGTGGTGGGTCAGAAGCCCGAAGCACCGGGAAAAGTCCTCCCACCCGGCCTGGGCCTCCTCCGTCAGCCGCACTGCCCGGGAAAAATCCCCGGTCACCGCCTCCCCGGCTGCTTCCTCCAAAGCCTGCTCCAAGGGGGAGATTTTCCGGGACACCCAGGCGCTGAGGAGCAGTCCCCCGATGAGGAGCAGAAGCAAAAGCCCCAGCCCCAGATAAAACCGCCGTCCCATATTCACGCCTCCCGCTCATAGAATATCACATGACCCTGGTCGTCCACCGCCAGATACCAGGTGCCTTGCAGGGTCGCACCCCGCTTTTTCAGCTCCCGCTGAACCCAGGCGGCGTCCTTTCCTGCCGGGGCCAGGTTCTCCGAAAGCAAATGCCCGTCACAGATCAGGGTTTTGGGCAGGCTTTGGCTGGCCACGTGAATCCCCGCCTCTTTTGCCGCCGCCGGGCGGTACTGGGGGTAAGGAAACACGGAAAAGTTGCCGTTGGTCTCCAAAATGGCATACTGAACCTGGGTAATGTCCAGAATATCCTTCAGCCGCAGCTGGCCGGTGAGCTCGTCCAGAGAAATCCGGGTTTTTTGGAGATTTTCCTGGAGAACTTTGCCGTTTTCAATGAGAATCACCGGCTTTCCGCAGAGAATCCGCCGGATGCCCACGCTTTTCACCGTGGCTGCGGACAGAATCAGCTCCATAGCCAGCACCGTGACAATGGGAATCACTCCGGTATACACGGGCACAGAAAAGTCCTGCATGGGGATGGTCACCAGGTTTGCCGAGAGCATAGTCACCACAAACTCCGCCGGCTCCATCTGCCCCACCTGCCGCTTGCCCATCAGCCGGATAACCCCCACCAAAAGCAAATACAGCACCAGGGTCCGGAGAAAAAACACAATCATAATCCCGCCTCCCGGCCATATTTTCTCCGAAACCCAAAAAATTATCCGGGCCGCCCCCGGTATCGGCGGCTTGTCCGCCGAACTTTTTCACTATTCACTCTTCACTATTCCCTAAAAAAGCCTGGTCTTGCTACTGCGGTGGAAATAGAAGCGCAAACCAAAGCCCCCCTTGCCAAAGGGGGGTGGTTTGGCGAAGCCAAACCGGGGGGATTCCGCAGGCAAACAGGTTTCCACATAGGTTTGTGCTTTCGGAAAGTGCTTGCTGTAGAATCCCTCAGTCACGCCTCCGGCGTGCCAGCTCCCTTTAGCAAGGGAGCCTTTT
>LHCFC01400__coassemble_1493_pt1 | contig 34000 bp, 32 predicted proteins | sample LHCFC01400__metabat2_low_PE_055 | metagenome-assembled genome bin LHCFC01400 | reverse complement strand
TAGTGGTAAACTTTTTCAGTGTCACTGTGGTCAAGTATTAGAGTAGCATTTACAAAACAGAGCATCGCCTGTTGATTGTTTGACAGATTGAAATAGTGGTCAAAGCAATCCAGAACATGGCCGCACATGACCCTGTTGCATTCGGCAGAGGGCTCTCCGCGATGCAAGTAGACGATCTGCGGAACTTCCAGAAGCCTTTGTGTGATGTCGGATTCCCATTCGGGCACGGCCTGCACGATCTTCCAGGCATTCCCCGCTACATTGGCAGCTGTGACCATTTTTGAATCGCGAATCAACCCGAAATACGCTTCGTAGATAGAGGCAAAACGGTGCTGCGTGTCCACCGCTGCAAGGTTTGCCAGGATCAGGATGCCGTCCCACTTAACAAAGCTGTTGGAATTTTGCAGCCAATTTGCCACATCGCTAAAATACGGATAGATTTTATACGGCTGTCGTTCGCTCAAAATGCGGAGGGCTTTGGTACAGCTGTATCGTAATGCGGAACGCTCACTCCTTACAATCTCAAACAGCGTATTCACCAGCTTGGGATCATTTCCTGCTTCTGTGAGCAGCCAGTCCAAAGTCGGGGTTTCTTTCAAACGAAGCAAAAAATCTTCTTTGTCCATAGGTGTTCCTTTCCAGAGAGGGGAGGCAACTCTATAAGTTCATTGTAAGCCAATAATCGCAAAGGGGATAAAATGGATTCATTAAACCAGTCATGATATGTTGCCGGATTCCGAATGGAACCTGTCAACTTTTTATATCTGAAAGAGCGGAAAGCGGTGTAAATCTCTGTGGTTTGCGGCCGGGACAGACCGTGAGCCTATCTGATTTTTTCCGCTTTTTTTAACGCTTTGCGATATTGGTTCTTTACGCCGGTTTCCTGTTCTTTTTCGTACAAATTGGAGATTTGTTCAAACAGAGGTCCTCTTGCATATTGCGGGATTATAATGATGCGGGACAAGGCGTAAGCGCTTGCCCATCGGATTACCGTTCCATCATGGTTCGCATTTTGCATTAAAGCGGTTATGGCGTGGTCAAGATTCTCCGGAAAAACGGACGCAAGATTTCCAACGATTCTGGAAGCTTCCCTTTTGCATGAAGGATCAGAAGACAAAATATAACTTTCTGACAGTTTCAGATAATCTTCTTCCAAGAGAAACGCTTTGGAGCGGCTAACTTCTTCAATGGCTTCCAGTATAAGGGATGTTTTTTTCTCAGGCAAAAGCGAACAGGCCGCAGAAACTGCGGAAAAATCAAAGCTTCCGTTGATAATTCCTTCCATGATGGCATTCCTCTTGTCTATGCGCTTAACGGATTTGTCGTCGATGATTTGTTTAATTGTCATAGCAGTTTCCTCATGTAAATCTATAGAAATCGAGAATGTTTTCGCTGAATGTCTTTTTCATAATGTCAGAGAGAAAGAAAAGGCGTCAAATACCATAGCGATGCGTATGTTTGACTGAAAACACATTTTTAGCACTATGCTCAGCCTTTGCTTGCTGACGAAAAGCCTGCAATGATTATCCGTGAGAAATCGAAAAGAAGGAATCCCAAATTTCTTTCCTGTCAGCCCATGCCGCTAAACCAATAAACCATTGGTTGACCGGTTTTGTAATAGCAGTAAATACAGGGGTTGTCGGCGGCATCATGGAAAAAATTATAGAAATGAAAACACCAGGATTACCGGCGGTGAATGAATTTGACTCTCTGGTCTGCCTGAAAGAAAATATGCTGAGTGAACAATACTTCTCACCGAAATCTTTTGTATTCCAGTAAGCAATACGCCGGTTTAATGTTCTGACCCGGGGTATTTTCCGTAAGCGTTTTTTCAGGCTTCTGCTGCCTTCAAGAAGGCGGCATAATCATGCATGCGGATAAACTTCAATGCCTGCCCATATTTGGCGTATTTATAGCCGGGATGATGAATAAAAGCCTGAATGATCGTGCAGTGGTCATAGTCTCTGCAATCTGCGCATGTAACATGTCCTTTGGTCAGACAGCATCTCTTTATCTTGCATTTCGTCCGGCTTAAATCCCGGGAGCCACCTTGATATCCCGATTTGCAGCCCTTGCAGGTCTTTTGAAATTCCCGGCAGGTCTTGCAGTACGCTCCGAAGCAGCCGATTTTTTCTGTGTCATTCATAGGGCGGAGTTTCTTTCCACGTGATAGCTGTTCAGAAAATCACGGATACTTTCTTTGACAGCAGAAAACAACGCGTCATCGCCGTATTTGATGTTGATGCATCGCTTTCCCTTTTTGCAAGCAGGCAGGTTTTCAGCCAGACGTTCCACAAACGCTTCGTCGGAAAAATGAATAGAAAAGTGATTTTTCGCAGCGGAAATTGCGACATATCCATCCTTCATCTTTTTTCCCAGCAGCCACAGCAGCCACATAGGCATGGAAAATGAAATTTTGTTGGTCAGTTTAGGATATTCGGTGTTCATAAATGCAAGAAATGCGTGGATATGCCGTTGTTGTTCCTCGTTCAACAAAGCAACATATTCAGAAATTGAAGCTGCACCCATATAGAATATCACTCCTATCGGAAGAGGCAACCATAAATATCTGGACGTATTATGGATGTACTGGTGTGATTCAAGTATAATGCGAGTTTCAGCTTTATGCAATAGCAAGAGATTTCTTTATGGGAGAATTTCGTGGCTGGTTTTCGAACCGGTCACTTTTTTATGTGGAAAACCTCCCTGCTGAAACAGCAGGGAGGTTTTTGTATCAGGTTTTGTCGGGGGTGTTCTGAGCGGCAAAAACTCTGACCGCATCGGTGAAGGGGTCGTGCTTGCCCCGGATGTTGCGGATCATCAGGAAATTTACCACCAGGGTGCCCAGAAGGCATACGAACATATCCCCCATGGTATCTCCCACGCCGGTGCCGTGGACGTTCTGCAGGTCTCTTCCGATGATGGGGGAGGTGACATACTCTCCCAGCTCGAACAGTCCGGCAACCGCCATGGAGGCGAAGAATACGAAGAAGCAGCCGGTAGCGGGGTTGGCGCCTTCTTTGCTGTGGCGGCGCTCCAGCATCTCATAAAAAGCCAGAGCCAGAATTCCCACAAAGACTCCGGACAGGCAGTGAATCACCTTGTCATAGCCGGGAAGGAGCACATAGAATGCGGCGGCGCCTCCCAGGGACCAGCCCAGGTAGGAGAAAAGATAGATGTAGGTTTCCAGCTGCCAGCCGCCTTTCCAGCCGAACAGACGCCGGGAAAGGCTCAGTCCGGGAATCAGCAGCAAGGTGGCAAGGGGCAAAAGGCTATCGTAGGGACTTTTCCGGACAATCCCCCTTATGGCCAGCACAATGCCGGTCACTGCGTATATCATTCGGATGAAATTCAGAATCTTCCGGTATTTCTCGTCTCTTGCAATCAGGTTTTCCATACTTTCCTCCGGTTCCGGCAGGGGGCAAACTGCCTGGGATATATTGTGGTTGGCTGCTTGGGGTTACGCTTCTCTGTCACTCCCTATGATAGCAAATCTATGATGAAAGGTAAAGGGCAATGATGAGAAATTGGAAAAATGCGGACAGTTTGCCGATTTTGTAATAAAACAATACAAACCAGCGGGAGTGTAACAGGAAATGTTGGCCGGGGTCTGGTATGATGGGTGGGAATCGGAAAGGGGCTATGCCTCCTGCTGCAAGGTCAGGAGTTTGTCAAAAATCTCTCCGGAGAGGAGGGCTTTCAGAATCCGGATGGTGGGCTCCGGGGCGGCGTTCATCCCATTTTCCGCCCACTTGGATACAACTCCCATTAAGCCGGAGGCGTAGAAGTTGGAAATGGTGGCAATCTGGGCCGCATCCAGAATCTGATCCGCTTTGGCATTCAGCAAAAGGGATTTTACCAGATTGGCATAAAAGTCCAATAGACACTCTGTAAAGCCGTTTTGTCCCTGAATCCGAAAGGCTTTGATATAAAAGGCCTTGTTCTGCTGCATATAGCGGCACAGCCCCAAAAGGGACTCAGCCCAATTTCCCACCGGCTGGGAGGTGTTGATGATGGGGGCAACCTCCCGGTAGAAAATCCAGCTGATAATATCGTACTTATCTTTGAAATGGTAGTAAAAAGTATTGCGGCTGATGTGGCAATGCCGGGCAATCAGCCCCACGGAAATCTGCTCAAATTCCATGGTCTGCAAAAGGGTCTTTACCCCTTGGGCAATTCTTTCCTTGGTAAAGTCCGAGGTTGACATGATTTCACCGCCTTTGTAGGAAGGGTAGCTTTTCTATAATATCATTTTCCCGTTGATAAATAATAAGATGAAATGAGGAATTTTTATGTTGGAAGGTATCATTCGTTTGCTGCTGGCCATTGCCCTGGCCCTTAGGGCCGGGAAGCTGGCATCTATGCTGAAAATGCCCTCTGTTCTGGGCTTTCTGATTGCCGGCATGGCCCTGGGGCCTCACGCCTTTGGCCTGCTCAGTCAGGAGATTCTGGATGCACCGGTCTATCATACCCTGATTTCCATTCTGGAATGCGGCATGGGACTGATGCTGGGCACAGAGATGATCTGGCGGAGAATGCGCAGTTATGGCAAGCAGATTATGGTCATCACCCTGGCCCAGTCCCTCGCAACCTTCTTTGTGGTCAGTCTGGTGTTTTCCCTGATTTTTTACTTTCTGGATATTCCCATCTTCCTGGGATTGATTTTCGGGGGAATCGCCCTGGCCACAGCCCCGGCCCCGGCTCTGTCCATTGTGTCTGAGTATAAAACCGACGGCCCGGTTACCAAAACCCTGATTCCCCTGGCGGTTATGGACGATGTGATTGCCATTTGCGTGTTTTTGTCGGTGATGGGACTTGTTCTGCACCAGACGGCAGGGGGTTCCGTTCCCAGCTACCTGGTGCTCCTGGTGGTGGCGCTGCCCATTGTCATCGGCTTTTTGGTGGGCTGGCCCACGGCGAAGATTCTCCAAAAGATTGCTTCTGCCAAGGTAAGAGCCGGAATTGTGTTTGCCGGGGCGGTGGTGACAGGGGTTGTGACGTTACTGGCCAACACCTACCTGATGCCCCTGCCGGTGCTGAACTTCATGCTCAGCGGTATGGTTTACTCCGCAGTGTTTTCCAATCTGGTGGAGGAAACCCTTTTGGAGGAGACCATGCAGTACTGCACCCCTGTCATCGGTGCCTGCTTTACCTTGATGATTATGAACCTGGGGGCACCCCTGGACTATCACCTGATTCTGGGAGCCGGGGTCTTTACGGCGGTATACATCCTCTCCCGGGCAGCGGGGAAAATGGGCGGTGCAGCTTTGGGCGCTCAGCTCTCCCATGCGGCACCTACGGTGAAAAAATATCTGGGCATGACCCTCTTGCCCCATTCCGGAGTGTCTTTGGTGCTGACGGGAATCGCTATCTCCTCTTTGACAGGAGATTACAGCCAGTACGGTGACATTGTCCGGGGAACCATTGCCGCTGCCGCTGTGATCAATGAAATCATTGCCGTATTTGTGGCAAGACGGGGCTTCAAGCTGGCAGGGGAGATGGGGAAAGCCGGCAGTCAGAACACCAACTGCACCAGCAGCATATAGAAGATGGTGCCGCCGCCGATGCTTAGCAGGCTGTTCCGCTTCCAGATGTGAAGCACCGCCACCAGAATACAGCTTAAAAGCTCGGGAATGCCATAGGGCCAGGTCAGGGGGGTGACATCTTTCAGACAGTAGACCACCAGCATACCCATGATGGCGCAGGGCAGCACAGCCCCCAGCCGCCGGACGGCCTGGGGCACCTGCTTCCGGAAAATCAGAAAGGGGAGAAACCGGGTGGCCATGGTGACCCCGGCGGCCACAGCTACCAGAAGAATATCGTGGGTCATGCTGCATTCCTCCTTTTTGCCTTGGGTCTGAGGGTCAGAAGCAGAGCCATCAGCACCATGGAGGGGATGAGGAAAATATCCTTTCCGAAAATCAAAAGACACAATAAGGTGGAGATTACCCCCACAATGGCCGGAAAATGCTCCTTGTGGGACAGCCACTGCTCCACAAACAAGGTGACAAACAGGGCGGTGAGGACAAAAGATACCCCTTCAAAGCTGACGGGCACATAGGTGCCGATGAGAGCCCCCAGGCAGCTGCCCACCACCCAGTAGCATTGATCCAGGAAGGAGACCAGCAGGCAGTATTTTCTCCGGGAAACCCCTTCCGGGGGCTGGGCCTGGGTCACCAGGGAGTAGGTTTCGTCTGTCAGGGCAAAAATCAGATAGGGCTTTGCCTTTCCAGCATCCCCATAGGTGTCCAGCAGGGAAATGCCGTAAAACAGATGCCGGGCGTTGACCAGCAAGGTGGCAATGGCGGTGGTGATGAGCCCTGCACCCCCTGCCAGCAGCTCCACCGTCAGATACTGTCCGGAGCCGGCGTAGATAAACAGGCTCATAGCCAGGGCCCAGCCCAGGCCGTAGCCGTTCTGACTGAGGAGGATTCCAAAACCGCAGCCTAAGAACAGGTAACCGGTCATTACCGGCAGGGTATCCAAAAAGGTCTTGCGGAGGGCTTGTTTGGTCATAGGTTCCATCTCCTTTTCTGTTTTTCTGATTATAAAGGTGCAGGGGGAGCCTTGTCAAGAAAGGAAGGGAAAGGTTTCCAAAATCCCCTTGCAATTTTTCTCCTTTCCCGGTATGATGAAAGAAAAAACAGGAGGAATGGGTTATGAAAAAGGCCATTGATTTGTGGGCCCACGCCGGGGAAATCCTGGAGGCCGTGGGCAAGGGAGTTCTCCTTACCACCAAAGTGGGAGACCGGGTCAACACTATGACCATCGGCTGGGGTACCCTGGGAATCGAGTGGAAAACCCCTATCTTTACGGCATTTGTCCGGGAAAGCCGTCTGACCCGGGAGTTTCTGGACAAAAATCCGGAGTTTACCGTGAATATTCCCGTGGGGGGAGATGTAAAGGAGATTCTGGGGGTGTGCGGTACCCGCTCCGGTCGGGATATGGACAAAATCGCCCAGCTGGGACTTCATCTGGAGGAGCCGGAGCATATCAGCGTGCCGGGCATCCGGGAGCTGCCGTTGACCCTGGAATGTAAGGTAATTTATCGGCAGGACCAGGATCTGGCGGCTATCACCCCGGAGAATATCCGCCGTTTTTACCCGCCGGTTCCGCCCCAGGAGCAGGGGGACCACCACATTGCCTATTACGGGCAGATTCTGGGAGCATACCTGATTGAAGATTGAGTAAAAGCTTCTGACCATGCAGCCTTTCCCCTCCGGGAAGGGCTGCATTTTCAGCCGTGAAGTAAGGACAAGTGTGTATATGTGGTAGAAGTTTCCGGTAAAAAGTTTTGCCATTTGGAAAAAACTTAAAAGCTTCGTGAACTTTTTGCAACATCCATTGACTTGTAACCGGGAAACTGATATAATCCGCAACAGCTGCCGGAAGGGATTACGGCGGCTTTCCGAAGAGAAGTGAAGAAAGATGGAGATGGTACTTTGGGTATTGTGGAGGTCCTGCTGCTGGCAGTGGGATTGAGCATGGATGCCTTTGCGGTTTCCGTATGCAAGGGGCTTTCCATGAGAAGTAGCAGTCTGCGGGCTGGGGCAATTTGCGGCGCCTGGTTTGGCGGCTTTCAGGCCCTGATGCCTTTGATTGGCTATTTTCTTGGCACCATGTTCGCCGGCGTGATTTCTTCTTTTGACCATTGGGTAGCCTTCGGCCTGCTGGCTGTCATCGGCCTGAATATGCTCAAGGAGGCCTTTTCCGGTGAAGAGGAAGAGACGGATGGAGATCTTTCTCCCCGGACCATGTTTGTGATGGCGGTTGCCACCAGCATCGATGCTCTGGCGGTGGGAATCTCCCTGGCTATGACCGGCAATGTGAATATCTGGATGGCGATTGCAGCCATCGGCATTACTACCTTCCTGCTTTCGGCAGTGGGGGTAAAGGTAGGCAGCGTCTTTGGCTGCCGGTACGAGAAGCGGGCACAGATTGCAGGAGGCGTAATTCTCATCTGCCTGGGCCTGAAGATTTTGCTGGAGCACTTAGGTGTGCTGTAAGTAAGTAGATAGCAGTTGAAAAGCTGTTGATCTAAAAATAAGCGAAGAAAAGTTTAATGGAGGAAACAAACGATGAAGAAGATGATTTCTCTGCTGCTGGTTGTGGCTCTCTTTGCCGCGATGGCTGCCGGCTGTGCCCAGAAGCCTGCCGAGGAAACCACCGAGCCTACCACCGAGGCAACCACCGAGCCCACTACTGAGGCAACTACCGAGCCCACCACTGAGGCTACCGAGGAAGTCTCTGATCCCACCCAGGGTGCTGAGGCCGGTTCTCTGGAGGCTATGATCAATGAGATTGTCACCATTCAGCCTGTGGAAGTAATGATGCCTACGGCAATTCCCCTGGACCTGACGGATACCAGTGAGGATGGGGCCTTTAAGCTGAAGGGCTACACCGGCCTGGAGGATGCTTCTATGCTGACGGAGGCCTGCGCCTACGAATCCATGGTTGGCTCCGTGGCTTTCTCCATGGTTCTGGTACGGGTGAACGATGCTGCCGACGCGGAAACCGTTGGTCAGCAGATGAAGGACGGCATTGATCCCAGGAAGTGGATTTGCGTGGAGGCCAATGACCTGCAGGTGGTTGGCTGCGGCGATGTGGTGATGCTGATTATGCTGGATTCCAGCCTGGGCGTGACTTCCCAGAATTTCGTGGACGCTTTCCAGACTGTCTGCGGCGCTGAGCTGGACTTTGTGCTGAAGTAAGCAGAAACACCTTTTAAGGGCAGCGGAAAATCCGCTGCCCTTTTTTACTGTCTTTTAACAAATGGAACCTGACAATATGGTATACTACCCGAGATACTGTGTCAAAAATTCCCAGGATACTAAAATTTTCAAACCGGAGGAAATGCTATGCTATTTTCCAGCATCCCATTTTTGTACTATTTCCTGCCGGCGGTGCTGATTGTGTATTTTCTGGCGCCTAAGGCCCTGAAAAACACGGTGCTGCTGGTATTCAGCCTGATTTTCTATGGCTGGGGAGAGCCCAAATATCTGTTTTTGATGATTGGCTCCATATTGCTGTTTTATCTCTGCGGCCTTGCCATCGGCCGGAGTAAAACCAGACCCTGGCAGAAATTCTGGCTGATTGTGTCCGTGGTGGTCAGCCTGACCCTTTTGGGCATTTTCAAATACGCGGACTTCTTCGTGGAGAGCTTCAACGCCGTCACGGGTCTGAGCATCCCTCTGCTGCGGCTGGCGCTGCCGGTGGGTATCAGCTTCTATACCTTCCAGTGCCTCAGCTATACCATCGATGTGTATCGGGGCAATGCCCAGGTGCAGAAAAACCCCATCAGCTTCGGCACCTATGTGTCCCTGTTCCCCCAGCTGATCGCCGGTCCCATTGTCCGGTATGTGGATGTGGCCCGGGAGCTGGAAAACCGTACCCACAGTTGGGACCAGGTGGCCCTGGGGCTGCGCCGGTTCCTGGTGGGTCTTGCCAAAAAGGTAATTCTGGCGGACAACTTCGCTTTGCTTATGAAGCTCTTCCGGGAGTCCGGGGAGCAGAGCGTTCTGTTTTACTGGATGTACGCCATTGCCTTCATGCTGAACATTTACTTCGATTTCTCCGGTTACAGCGATATGGCCATTGGTCTTGGCAAGGTCTTTGGGTTCCACTTCATTGAGAACTTTAACTACCCCTATATGTCCAAGTCCATCGGGGAATTCTGGCGCCGCTGGCACATGAGCCTGGGTTCCTGGTTCCGGGACTATGTGTATATCCCCCTGGGAGGCAACCGGGTGAAAACCGGCCGCTGGGTGTTCAATACTCTGGTGGTGTGGTTGCTTACGGGCCTGTGGCACGGAGCCAGCTGGAACTTTGTCCTTTGGGGACTTCTCTATGCGGTGTTCCTGATGATTGAAAAGTGGGTTCCCTTCCTGAAGAAAATGCCGGATGTGCTTCGTAGAGCCTATGTGCTGCTGATTGTCATGCTGGGCTTTGTGCTGTTCAACGCCACAGACATTGCCCAGGCGGGTTCTGACATTGCCTGCCTGTTCGGCTTCGGCGGCCTGCCCTTTGTGAGCCCCGCAACCCTCTATTATCTCAGAAGCTACGCTTTGCTCTTTGTCCTGGGCTTTGTGGGAGCCACCCCTCTGGTGCGGGATACGGTGAACCGCCTGGCCTCGGGAAACACTTCCGGCAAGGTGATCAGCATTCTGGAGCCGGTGGTGCTGATTTTGCTGCTTCTGGTTTGCACCGGCTATCTGGTGGACGGCTCTTTCAGTCCGTTCCTGTATTTCCGTTTCTAAGGAGGTGGCAGCATGAACAAGAAAATCAGAGCCATTGGTGCTGCCTGCCTGGTAGCCGTCTGGGCTGGGCTGACCGCCCTTGCCTGGTTCGGCCCAGACCAGACGGAGTCCGTGTCTGAACGCCGTCCTTTGGAGCAGTGGCCGGGAATCACCGGAGAAAGCCTCTGGTCCGGCAGCTTTATGGAGGACTTTGGAGACTACTCTCTGGACCAGTTCCCCCTCCGGGACCCCTTCCGGCAGATTAAGTCCCTGTTTCATTACTATGCTTTGCAGCAGAAGGACAACAACGGCATTTACATTGCCGACGGCTATGCGGTGAAGATGGAGTACCCCTTGAATACCACTTCCGTAAACTATGCCATTAACCGCTTCCAGCATATCTATGACACCTACCTGAAGGATTCCGGCAGCAAGGTTGTCTTTGCCCCGGTGCCGGATAAGGGCTACTATCTGGCAGAGGAGAACGGCTATCTCTCCCTGGACTATGAAAAGATGTTTGCCATGCTCCGGGAGAATATGCCCTGGGCGGAGTTTGTGGACCTTACCGACTGCCTGGAAGCCTCGGACTACTACTACACCGATACCCACTGGCGGCAGGAGCACCTGCTGGATGTGGCAGGGAAGTTGTCGGAGGCTCTGGGGGTGACCCCTCCCAAGGCAGAGGACTTTACCGTCACCCAGCTGGATACCCCCTTCTACGGGGTGTATTACGGTCAGGCGGCCCTGCCCATGAATCCGGAGCGCATTTACCTGATGGAAAGCCCGCTGCTGAAGGATTGCCGGGTGTTTGACCATGAAACGGGCCAGTATACCCCGGTGTATAATCTGGATAAGCTGTCCGGCCGGGATCCCTACGAGGTGTACCTGTCCGGAACCCGGGCGCTGCTGACCGTTGAAAACCCCAATGCCTCCACCGACCGGGAGCTGGTGGTGTTCCGGGATTCCTTCGGCAGCAGCCTGGTGCCCCTGCTGGTGCAGGACTATGCCAAGGTAACCCTGGTGGACATCCGGTATGTGGCCTCGGATTTTGTGGGCCAGTTCGTGGACTTCCACGGACAGGATGTGCTGTTCCTTTACAGCACCCTGGTGCTCAATTCCAGCTCCACCCTGAAATAAGAAAAGGCTGTTTCCCCTATGCCGGGGGAAACAGCCTTATACTGTCAAAAAGACCAACGGACTTTTTGACAGTATAGAATGCCGGTGGGAAAACCCCACCGGCATTTGTTAGAATTATGATTAGGGAACCTCTGAATAAATCGTCTGCGGCTGGAAAGCTTATCTTTTTCCCCATCCATGCAGAATGAAAAACGGGAAATACATACAGTATTCCGCTGTTTTCCATTCTTTTGTCTGAGGAAAAACTCTTCCTGTCAGCTCTTGCCGATTTAATCAGAGTTTCCTTAGATTTCCTTTCCGGCGATGAATACCCGCTTCCGGCTGTAATTGTCCCGGCAAACCAGAAAATCCGCCTGCTTGCCGGTGGCAATGGAGCCTACTTCCTTGTCAGCGCCGATGGCGCAGGCGGGGTTGTAGGTGGCGGCCCGGACCGCATCCTCCTCCGGAATGCCGAAAGCCATGGCGTTGACCAGGGCGGTGTAGAGATTGATGGCGGAGCAGGCGATGGTGTTGTCCTTCAGCCGGGCTACGCCGTCAATGAGCTTGGCGGTCTGACCGCCCAAATCAAACTCCGTGCCGTTGGGCAGACCGCAGCACCGTCCGGAGTCGGATACCAGCACCATGCGGCTGCCGCCGAACATAGTAAAGGCCAGACGGACGGCGGCGGGGTGGGCGTGCAGGCCGTCGCAAATCAGCTCGCAGCGCACATGGGGCGTTTCCACCGCCGCGGGAATCACGCCGGGGTTGCGGTGATGAATGCTGGGCATGGCGTTATACAGGTGGGTCAGGTGAGAGGCACCGGCGTCAAAAGCGGCCTTGGCGTGGCGGTAATCGGAATCGGTGTGGGCGACGGACACGGTGCAAAGCTCCTTGGCCTTTTTCACAAACTCCAACGCGCCGGGCAGTTCCGGGGCCACATCCACAATCCGCACCAGGCCGCCGCAGCCCTCATAGAGCTTCTTGAAGCCCTCGAAGTCCGGGGCCTTCAGGTAGTCGGCATTCTGAGCGCCTTTCTTTTTCTCGGAGAAGTAGGGGCCTTCCATCTGAATGCCCCGCAGCACAGAGCAGCCCTTGGGCTTCTCGTCTGCCAGACGGCGGGCGCAGGCAAAAGCCCGTTCCAGCACATCATAAGGCAGGGTCATGGAGGCGGGGGCAAAGGAGGTGACGCCGCACTGGGCATAGTAGGCGGCCATCTGCTTCAAGCCCTGATAATCTCCGTCGGAGAAATCCTTGTTGGAGTTGCCGTGGCTGTGTACCTCCACCAGACCGGGAATGACGGTAGCCCCTTCCAGGTCAATGGCATCCTCCGGCACCTGGTCCGGCAGAATCTCACCGAAGCGGCCGTCCTCGGTTACCTCAAAGGCACCGGTGCGGAAATGAAAATCAGAGGTGTAAATTCGGGCGTTTTTGTAAAACATTTGGAACATCTTCCTTTCTGTAACTGGGTAATATCATGGGAATCTGGAAAACAGATTCGGTTACACTTGGGCTAGCTCCCGGATAACCTGTCCTGCCAGGATAAGCCCCGCCACACCGGGGACAAAGGCACAGGAACCGGGAAGGGCGTTGCGGCCCTGGGGCAATTCTTCCCAGGCAGGGTCGTCGGGGGGAAGAGTGCAGGAAATGGGCTCCTCCGGGGAGTAGACCACCTTCAAATGGGGAATTCCCCGCTTCCGGCACTCCTTGCGCATAATCCGGGCCAGGGGACAGCCGGAGGTTTCGTAAATATCCGCCACCCGAAAGGCGGTGGGGTCCAGCTTGTTTCCGGTGCCCATGGAGCTGATGATGGGGGTACCGGCAGCCCGGGCGGCCTGAATCAGCTGCAATTTTCCCGTTACCGTGTCGATGGCATCCACCACATAGTCGTACTGGGAAAAGTCAAACAGATGGGCAGTTTCCGGGGTGTAGAAGATTTTTCGGGGGTTTACCTGAATCTCCGGGTCGATGGCGGCAATCCGTTGGGCGGCTACCAATACCTTGTCCTGCCCCACCACATCCCGGGTGGCAAAAATCTGTCGGTTCAGGTTGGTAATGCTGAAAACATCGTGATCCACCAGTTCCAGCCTTCCCACGCCGGAGCGGGCCAGGGCTTCCACTACATAGCCTCCCACACCTCCCAGGCCGAATACCGCCACGGTGGAATTCCGCAGCCGTTCCATACCTTCCTTGCCCAGCAAAAACTGGGTACGGCAATAAGGATTCACAGGCATCCTCCTTGTTGTGCTTTGATAGTGCTATCCTACCACGCAAAAGCCGTTCTGTCAAATAAACTGCTGGGTCAGCACATCCACCACGCCCCGGGTAGTCAGGCGCAGGGCGGGAATCACCGGAAGCCCCATGAAGGACAGCGTCATAAAGGGGTCAATGTCCCGGCTGACTCCCAGGGTGTAGGCCGCATCCTTGGCCCTTTCCAGGGCTTCGTTTACTGCCGTCAGGGGCTGGTCACTCATCACCCCGGCAATTTCCAGGGGAAGCTCTGCCAGGACCTTCCCATCCTTTACCACCACAATACCGCCGTGGTTCTTCACAATCTGATTGCAGGCAAAGGCCATATCAGCATCGTTTGCCCCCACACAGATGATGTTGTGACTGTCATGGGAAACGGAGGTAGCCACAGCTCCGGCGGTGAGGCCATAGCCTTTGAGGTAGCAAATGCCGATGTGACCGGTATTTTTGTGCCGCTCCACCACCGCCATTTTCAGAATATCCTGCCCTACATCCACCTCCGAGGCATAGCCTTTATCCTGGGTGAGAATCTGCCCGGGTAACATACCGATGACCCCTCTGGGGCGGTGGTTGGCAAAATCCTCCGGGATCAGCCGGGGCAGATGGAAGGTGTCCCGGGCCTTTTCCGCAAGATAGGGGGACATGGGAGCAGGAGAGAAGGGGATAACCTGCCCATCTCCATATACCAGTTTCCCCTTTTTGTAGACGCTCACCACATGGAAGTCCTTCAAATCCTCCACAATGGCAAAGTCTGCCAGATACCCGGGGGCAATGGCTCCCCGGTTGTTCAGGAGGAAATACCGGGCGGCGTGCAGACAGGCTACCTGCACCGTCACAATGGGGTCTGCGCCCATAGCCACCGCCTGGCGGCAGATGTAGTCTATATGTCCCTTTTCCAGCAGGTCGCTGGGGTGCTTGTCGTCAGTGCAGAACATACACCGGCTGGCAAGCTGGGAGGAACGGAGCAGGGGAATGAGGGCTTCCAGGTTTTTGGCGGCGGTGCCCTCCCGGATCATAATGAACTGCCCCCGGCGGAGCTTCTCCATGGCGTTCTCCATGTCGGCACACTCGTGGTCAGAGTAGACTCCGGCGGAAATATAGGCATTCAAATCCTTTCCGGAAAGACCGGGAGCGTGGCCGTCAATTTTCTTGTGGTGAGCCTGGGAGGCAACGATTTTGGAAACGGTGCTGCCGTCTCCGGCAACCACCCCGGGATAGTTCATCATCTCCGCCAGTCCCAGCACTCTGGGATGGTCAAAGAAGCTGTCCACATCCCGGTAGTCCAGGTTGGCACCGCTCTCATCCAGGGGGGAGGCGGGGACACAGGAGGGAATCATAAACTGCACATCCACCGGCAGTCCCTCCGTGGCCTCCAGCATATAGTCAATGCCGTCGGTGCCCATCACATTGGTAATCTCGTGGGGGTCGGTGATGACGGTGGTGGTGCCGTGGGGCACCACAGCCCGGACGAATTCCCCGGGGCTTACCAGGCTGGATTCCAGATGGATGTGGGCGTCAATGAATCCGGGGCAGACCACCTTCCCGGTCATGTCCACCTCCTGAATTCCGTCGTATTCCCCAAGCCCCACAATGAGCCCCTCTGCAACGGCAATATCCTCCGTCTCCAGAAGCCCGGAAAACACATTTACATAGGTGGCGTTTTTCAGCACCAAATCTGCCTTTTGCCGACCGGCGGCCACATCAATGATCCGCTGCTTCTTCACCAGCTTCCGGCTGATCTTCCCGGACCAGGTTTCCTTGTATGCCATAGTGAGCACCTCCAGAGCTTTATTTTTATCATCATACCACAGGGGAGATACATTGTAAAAGGGAAAATGTAAAATTCCATTTTCTTTTACAAACTGTGAACTTTTTTCCGTGCAGCCCTTGAAAAGCCCTGAAGAATTGTTATAATAAACAGATGTGAGATTCAGATACAAGGAAAGGGGACGAAACTATGTCTCGATTCAGCAATCGATTGCTTCGGTTGTGGTGGAAAAAACGCGGCAGGGCAATGAGCCCCACCCGGGTGGTGGCGGTGGCCTTTGCTTTGATTATTCTGACAGGCGGTTTGCTGCTGACCTTACCGGCAGCAGCCCGGGACGGACAATCCCACGGCTTTTTGACCGGACTGTTTACCGCCACCTCAGCCACCTGTGTCACCGGGCTGGTTCTGGGGGATACCTGGACGCTTTGGAGCGGCTTCGGTCAGACGGTGATTTTGTGCCTGATTGAAATTGGCGGTCTGGGCTTTATGTCCGTGGCCAGTACCATTATTTTTCTCCTGAGAAAAAAGCTGGGACTGCGGCACCGGATGGTGATGGCCCAGTCCCTCAGCGTCAGCGATATGGCCAGCGTGGTGCGGCTGCAAAAATGGGCGATTCTGGGAAGCATTGTCATACAGCTCCTGGGGGCGTTGGTTCTGACCCTTCGGTTTTTGCCGGACTTCGGCCTGGAGCAGGCGGTCATCTGGGGCGTCTTCCATGCGGTTTCCGCCTTCTGCAATGCAGGCTTTGACATCTTCGGCAAAATTGCCCCCAACGCCAGCGTGATTATTTTCAACAATGACCCGGTGGTGTGCATTACCATTATGGCTTTGATTGTGGTAGGCGGTCTGGGCTTTATTGTGTGGGAAGAGCTGGTTCGGGTGCGGAATTTCCGGAAGTTCTCCGTCTACACCAGAATGGTGCTCATCGGCACGGTGTTTTTGATTCTCAGCGGCGCCTTCTTCATCGGCTGGATGGAGTGGGACAACCCGGCGACCCTGGGAAACATGGAGCCATGGCAGCGGGTGCTTAACAGTTTCTTCCAGTCGGTTACCGCCCGTACAGCCGGTTATGCCTCTGTGGACCAGGCTGCTCTGACGGATGGGGCCAAGGCCACCACTACGGTACTCATGTTTACCGGCGGCGCTTCCGGCTCTACCGCGGGCGGCGCCAAGGTGGTGACGGTGATGGTGCTGTTCCTGTTCTTCTACACCAAGTCCCGAGGAAGACACACGGTGTGTATCTTCCGGCGGACCATTCCCGATGACAAGGTAATCGACGCGCTGACCATTACCGGCCTGATGCTGGTGATGGGCGTGTTTGGAGCCATTTACATTTCGGAGGCCTGCTCGGTGAGCTTCACGGACGCTCTGTTTGAAACCGTTTCCGCTCTGGGTACGGTGGGACTGACCGCCGGTGTCACCACCAAGCTCACGGTGCTGTGTCAGATTATGATTATTATCTTTATGTACTTTGGACGGGTGGGCATTCTGACCATCAGCCTGGGCTTCCTGCTTTCCAATAAGGCAGAAGACCGGATTCAGTACGCCCAGACAAACCTGCTGATTGGATAAGGAGGAAAACCATGAAATCTTGTGTTGTAATCGGAATGGGGCGCTTCGGCCGTGAAGTCGCCAGAAGACTCTGCGAGTTCGGCTGTGAGGTGCTGGCAATGGATTTGCACAGCGAGCTGATTCAGCAAATCAGTGGCGAAGTCACCCATGCGGTGGTGGCAGATGCCAAGGACAAGGAGGTGCTGCGCACCCTGGATGTGCAGGACTTTGACTGTGCCATTGTAGCCGTGGGCGACAATCTGGCAGATTCCGTCCTTACCACTATGAATCTGAAGGAGCTGAATGTCCCCTACATTGTGTGCAAAGCCCGGGACGAAACCCACCGGCAGGTGCTGGAGAAGCTGGGTGCTGACCGGGTGGTAATCCCCGAGCAGGAAAACGCTGTCCGTCTGGCCAGAAGCCTGTCCAGCCCCAACGTGCTGGACTACATCGAGCTGTCTGACGAGTATGGCATTGTGGAAACTCCTGCACCTAAACGCTGGATTGGCAAGACCCTGCGGGAGCTGAACGTCCGGGCCAAGCTGGGTGTGAACATTATTGCCATCCGCCGGGACGGCAGAATCAATGTGGCTCCCGGCGGCGACTTCTTCATTGAAGACGGGGATGTGATCGTGGTGCTGGGAGATACGGACTCCCTGACCACGGTTCAGAATCTGTGACGGAGCGCATCACTGCCCGGAAGAATCCTCTGCTGCAGCAGGTACGCCGCTTGCTCAGCTCCAGAAAGGAGCGGGAGGAGAGCGGGCTTTTTGCGGCGGACGGAACCAAGCTTCTCCGGGAGGCAATCGCCTGGTGGCCGGGGCTTCACACGGTGATTTTGTCCGACGGGGTTTCTATGGAGATTCCTGAGGGCGTGCGGGTGGTGCAGGTGCCGGAGGATGTGATGGCATCCATCTCTCCCATGCAGACCCCCCAGGGAGCGCTGTTTCTGTGCCGCCTGCCGGAGAAAGCCCCCTTTGTCCCCAAGCCGGGAATGCTTCTGCTGGACGGCATCCAGGACCCGGGGAATCTTGGCACCATCCTGCGTACGGCGGATGCGCTGGAGATTCCTGTTGCCCTGCTGGAAGGGTGTGCCGACCCCTACTCTCATAAGACCGTCCGGGCCAGTATGGGTGCGGTGTTCCGCAGCCAGGTGGTCCAGACCACCTGGCAGGAAGCTGCCCGGGCTCTTGGTGAGGCAGAAATCGAAATCGGCGTGACGGCCCTTTCGGAGAAAGCCCGGGATTTGCGCCAGGCACCTTTGTCCCAAATGGCTGTGGTGATTGGCAGCGAGGGCCAGGGGGTGCGGAAGGAAATCCTGAAAGCGGTCCAAAGGGAGCTGATTATTCCCATGAATCCCCGGTGCGAATCCCTGAACGCAGCGGTGGCGGCCACCATTGTGATGTGGCAGATGAAACAGTAAAGAGAGATAAGGGGTGTGGAGAATGCTGCTGTACTGGATTTGGTTTGCCATGCTTTCTGGGCTTAGCGGCTTTCAGAAGGCAAGACTGCTGGAACGGTTCTCCACCCCGGAGGAATTGTATCACGGCGGCTGGGAACGGCTGCCCCGGGGCCTGGAACCTGAGGTGCAGGAGGCTCTGGAAAAGAAGGATTTGACCGAAGCCAGGCGGATTCTCCAGTCCTGCCAGGAAAAGGGAATCGGGATTTTGTGCTACGGCGACCGGGCGTACCCGGAAAAGCTGAAAAACATCCCCCAGCCGCCTATGGTGCTGTACTACCGGGGAAAACTTCTCCGGTGGGAGGAACGGCCCCTCATTGGGGTGGTGGGTACCCGAAAGGCCAGCAGTTACGGCCTTCAGGCCACCCGGCGCATCAGCGCACAAATCTGTGCCTGCGGCGGTTTGGTGGTGACTGGCGGTGCTGCCGGCATTGATACGGCAGCCATCCACGGCGCCCTGGACGGGGAAGGGAAGCCCGTTGTGGTGCTGGGCTGCGGGGTGGATGTGGTTTATCCCGCTTCCAACCGGGAGCTGTTCCGGTTGGTTGCCCAGGCCGGCTGCCTCATGTCGGAATATCCCCCGGGAACTCCGGCCTATCGATGGAACTTTCCCGAGCGGAACCGGATTATCAGCGGCCTGAGTGACGGAACCCTGGTGGCGGAAGCCCCGGAGCACAGCGGAGCCCTCATCACGGCAGCCAACGCCATTGAGCAGGGGCGGGATGTGTTTGTCATCCCGGGAAATATTGATGTGGCATCCAGTGCCGGCAGCAACGCCTTGCTCCGGGACGGTGCCCTTGCCGTTTTCAGCGGATACGATGTGGTGCGGGAATACGAGGGCCGTTACCCGGGGAAAATCCAGAAGCGGGAACCGCCAGCCCTGGCCAAAGGGCTGGAAAAACCGGAGGAAAAAGTGGCGCAGAAGCCCCTTCCTCCCGAATTTTCCCGAAGTGTGGAGAATGCCGGGGAGAAAAAAGGCATTGACAACCCGGCAAAATCCCCTTATAGTGGGGTAAATAAACCGACACCCCAGCTATCGGACCCGGAAAAGACCATTGTGGCGCTGTTAAGCTCCCAGCCTGTGGGCATTGACCAGGTGATTGCCGCCTCAGACCTGCCCTCGGCCAGGGTGCTGTCCCTTTTGACCATGCTCCAGATCAAAGGCGTGGTTCAGAGCCATCCGGGCGGGCTGGTATCCCTGAAGAACTGTTAGCGGAGGAAAACATGGCAAAATCATCCAATCTTGTGATTGTGGAGTCGCCTTCCAAGGCGAAGACCATTGGAAAATATTTGGGGCCGGACTATGTGGTGAAGGCCAGTATGGGCCACCTGCGGGACCTGCCCAAAAGCACCATGGGTGTGGATATTGACGGGGACTTTACCCCCCACTACTTCCCCCTGGAGAATAAAGCGGATGTGATTGCGGATTTGCGCAAATGCGCTTCCCAGGCGGAAACTGTCTACCTGGCAACCGACCCGGACCGGGAGGGAGAGGCCATTTCCTGGCACTTGAAGGAACTTCTGGAACTGCCGGAGGAGAAAACCCACCGGGTCACCTTTAACGAAATTACCAAGAATGTTGTCCGCCAGTCCATTGAGCACCCCCGGGGGATTGACTATGCCCTGGTGGATGCCCAGCAGGCCCGGCGGATTCTGGATAGAATTGTAGGCTATCAGTTGTCCCCTCTGCTGTGGAAGAAGATTCGCCGGGGCCTGTCCGCCGGCAGAGTCCAGTCCGTAGCCACCCGGCTGGTGGTGGACCGGGAAAACGAAATCCGTGCCTTCCAGCCCAAGGAGTATTGGTCTTTGGACGTGGATTTGTCCCTGATGGAGAAACCCGGCACCTTTACCGCCCGATACTACGGCGATACCAAGAAAATCGAGCTGGAAAACGAGGCGCAGGTGCTGTCTGTCATTGCCGACATCACCGGACAGGAGTTTACGGTTCAGAGCGTGAAGCGGGCGGAGAAGAAGCGCTCTGCAGCGCCTCCTTTTACCACCTCCACCTTGCAGCAGGAGGCTTCCCGGAAACTGAACATGACCCCCAAGCGCACCATGGCCATTGCCCAGCAGTTGTATGAAGGCGTGGATGTGGAAGGGGAAGGCACCTTGGGTCTGATCACCTATATGCGTACCGACTCCCTGCGGCTCAGCGATGAGGCCATGGCTGCGGCGGAGAGCTTCATCAAAAGCCGGTACGGTGCTGCCTACCACTATGGGAGCTTCCATACCTTCAAGACCAAATCCGGTGCCCAGGATGCCCACGAGGCCATCCGTCCCACCCATGTGGAGCTGGACCCGGAGCGGATTCAGGGGAGCCTTACCAAGGACCAGTACCGGCTGTATAAGCTGATCTGGAGCCGGTTCCTGGCCTCCCAGATGGCAAATGCCCTGTATGATACGGTAGCCATCGACACCCGGTGCGCCGGACATACCTTCCGTTCCACCCACCAGAGCGTGAAATTCAACGGCTTCCTGGCGGTGTACGAGGAGGGCAAGGACGAGGAGACCGAGGCTATGGGCAGCCCCCTGCCGGAGCTTTTCGAGGGTGACCGGGCCAAGTCCACGGACATCCGGAAGGAGCAGCACTTTACCCAGCCTCCCGCCCGGTATACGGAGGCCACGCTGGTCAAGGCCATGGAGGAAAAGGGCGTAGGCCGTCCTTCCACCTATGCCGCCATTGTGTCCACCATCCAGGACCGGGAATATGTGAATAAGAAGGATAAGCGGCTGATGCCTACTCCTTTGGGAGAGGTGGTCACGGGCCTGATGATGGAGCGGTTCCAGGATATTATTGATGTGGAATTTACCGCCAACATGGAAAACCGGCTGGACCAGGTGGAGGCGGGGAATCTCAACTGGAAAACCGTCCTGCGGGACTTCTATCAGGGATTCCACCAGGAGATGCTGGATGCGGAAACCGCCCTGGAAGGGGTGCGGCTGAAAGTCCCCGAGGAAGTCACCGACGAGGTCTGCGATCTGTGCGGCCGGAATCTGGTGATCAAGAGCGGTCGGTTCGGCAAATTCCTGGCTTGCCCCGGCTACCCGGAGTGCAAATTCACCAAGCCCATTGTGGAGAAAATGCCCGGCCGCTGTCCCAAGTGCGGCAGTGCCATTTTGAAGCGTACCTCCAAGCGGGGCTATGCCTATTACGCCTGCGAGCGGGGTGCGGACTGCGGCTTTATGACCTGGGACGTGCCCACAGCGGAGGACTGCCCCAAGTGCGGCCAGACCATGTTCAAAAAGTCCGGCAGAGGCCGGATGAAGCCCTTCTGTATCAACGAGGAATGTGAAAACTTCCTGCCGGAGGACAAGCGGGGCTACTATAAGAAAGCGGCGGCTACCCAGGAGGGGGAACCGGCGCCTCAGGAAGGGGTGGCACCCCAGGAGGAAAAGGCAGAAAAGCCTGCCAAATCCACCAAGACCGCCAAAACAACCAAGACCACAAAAACCAAGAAAACCACCAAAACCAAGGAGAAAGCACAATGACAAAGGTAAAAGTAGTGGGAGCCGGTCTGGCCGGCAGTGAAGCGGCCTGGCAGCTGGCCCAGCGGGGCGTGGCTGTGGAGCTTTACGAGATGAAGCCCCAGAAAATGACGCCGGCTCACCATGCCGATACCTTTGCGGAGCTGGTGTGCTCCAATTCCTTCCGGGGCGACCGGCTGGAAAACGCTGTGGGTCTTTTGAAAGAGGAGCTGCGGCGGTTGGGAAGCCTGATTCTCACCTGTGCTGAGGCCACCCGAGTGGAGGCTGGCGGCTGCCTGGCGGTGGATCGCCAGGGCTTTTCCAAAATGGTCACGGAAAAAATCCGCAGCCACCCCAATATCACCGTGGTGGAGCAGGAGCTGACCCAGGTGCCGGAAGGGCCGGTGATTATCGCCACCGGGCCCCTTACCTCCGACGCATTGTCCCAGGCCATCGGCGCCTATTTCGGGGAGGATTACCTGCATTTTTACGATGCGGCAGCCCCTCTGGTGACGGCGGAGTCGGTGGACATGACCAAGGCCTGGTGGCAGTCCCGATACGACCGGGGAACTCCGGATTATGTCAATTGCTCCGTGAACAAGGAAGAGTATGAGGCCTTTGTCCGGGAGCTGGTTTCCGCCCAGGAGGCGGAGGTTCACGGCTTCGAGGACAAGAATGTGTTTGAAGGCTGCATGCCTGTGGAGGTGATGGCCCGCCGTGGGTTCGATACCCTCCGGTTCGGCCCTTTGAAGCCGGTGGGCCTTATCGACCCGGCCACCGGGAAGGAGCCCTACGCCGTGGTGCAGCTACGCCAGGACAACAGCGCCAAGAGCATTTACAACCTGGTGGGCTTCCAGACCCACCTGAAATTCCCGGAGCAGAAGCGGGTGTTCTCCATGATTCCCGCCCTTCGCAATGCGGAGTTTGTCCGCTACGGCGTGATGCACCGGAACACCTTCCTCCAGTCTCCCAAGCTGTTGGATCGGTATTACCGGGACAGAAGAAATCCTCTGGTGGCCTTTGCCGGGCAGATGACCGGCGTGGAGGGCTATGTGGAGAGTGCCGCCTCCGGTTTCCTGGCGGCGGTGGCCATGGCGGCCCAGGTACAGGGCAGACCCTTGCCGGAATTCCCCAAGGAGACCGCCATCGGCGCTTTGAGCCTTTACATCAGCGACGAAAACATTACCCATTTTCAGCCGATGAATGTGAATTTCAGTATCATTTCCCCGCTGGGACAGCGGATCCGGAAAAAGGCCGAGAAGAATCTGGCCATTGCCAACCGCTCTCTTGCGATTATCGACCGGATGGTGGAAGCGGGTATTTAAGTAGAAAGAGGGTGCAGCTATGAAAATTATCATCGATGCCATGGGCGGCGACCTGGCACCGGAGGCTCCGGTTCTGGGAGCACTCCAGGGGGCCAAGGACTTTGGCGTCCAGATTACCCTGGTGGGCAGGGGAGAGGAGATTCTTCAGGTGATGAAGAAAAACGGCATCTCCGACCTGCCGGAGGGGGTAGAGATTGCCAACGCCGACGATGTGGTGGATATGCACGACGACCCGGCAACGGTGCTACATAAGCGGAAGAATTCTTCCATGGTGGTGGGCCTGAGAATGCTGGCAGAAGGCCAGGGAGATGCCTTCATCTCTGCCGGCAGCACCGGAGCCTTGCTGACAGGCGCTACCTTGCTTGTAAAGCGGGTGAAGGGAATCCGCCGGGCAGCTATGGGTCCTGCCATGCCCAATAAGGCCGGCGGCAAGACGGTGATTCTGGACTGCGGTGCCAACGCCGAGTGTACGCCGGAGTTTCTCCTGCAGTTCGGTCTGGTGGGCTCTCTGTATGCCAAGAAATGCTTAGGCATTGAGAATCCCCGGGTAGGACTTCTGAACATCGGCACCGAGGACAGCAAGGGAACCCCGTTGCAGAAGGAGGCTTATGCCCTTTTGCAGGAGGCTGGCAGCCGGGGCGTTCTGAATTTTACCGGCAATGTGGAAGCCCGGGATGTGCCTATGGGTGCAGTGGATGTGGTGGTCTGCGACGGATTTTCCGGCAATGTGCTTCTCAAAGCCATCGAAGGCACCGCTGCCTTTATGGGGTCTTTGGTGAGCCGGATGTTCAAGAAGAACGCCCTGACCAAGGTAGCAGCCCTTCTGTGCAGTTCCGGAATCAAACACCTTAAAAAGCTTCTGGACTACCGGGAGATTGGCGGCACTCAGTTTCTGGGTATTCGCAAGCCGGTAATCAAGGCCCATGGCTCCTCCGATGCCAAGGCTTTCCGCAATGCGGTGGGGCAGGCCATGGATGCCGCCCGGCAGGACTTCTCCCAGGAACTGGAGGCAGGTCTGCGGATTTTGCAGGCAAAGGAGAATGAAGCATGATTAAGGAATTGGAGGAAGCTCTGGGCTATCGCTTCCATAATATCACCCTGCTGCAAAACGCCCTGACCCACTCCTCCTATGCCAACGAGCACTGGCATGACAGCCTGAAAAGCAACGAGCGGCTGGAGTTTCTGGGGGACTCCATTCTGGGCATGGTAGTGGCGGAATATCTTTACAAGAGCTTCCCCGACCGTCCCGAGGGAGAGCTGACCCGGATGCGGGCGGATATGGTCTGTGAAGCGGCTCTGGACCGGGTGGCCCAGGAGCTGGATTTGGGCAGACACCTGATGCTGGGCCACGGAGAGGAGCAGGGGGGCGGACGCCGTCGGGCTTCCATCCTGGCAGATGCAGTGGAGTCCATTCTGGCTGCTTCTTATCTGGACGGAGGCATGGAGGCAGCGAAAGGTCTTATCCAGCGGTTTGTCCTCCGGGAGGTACCGGTAAGCCGGATGCGGAATGTGGACTACAAAACCGCCCTCCAGGAACAGGTGCAGCAGAAAAAGAACCAGGTGCTGACCTATGTACTTACCGGGGAGCAAGGGCCGGACCACGACAAGGAATTTTTCGTGGATGTCCACCTGAACAACCAGAAGGTAGGCAGCGGCAAGGGCAGCAGCAAAAAGCGTGCTGAGCAGGACGCCGCCCGGGACGCCCTGGAAAAGCTGTTCCACTGGGAAGAATAACAAAAGCGGAGAGCCGTTTTGAACGGTTCTCCGCTTTGCTTATTCCGTTATGGTAAAGGGTAGGGTGATGGTTTCTCCGCCGCCGGAGACGGTGATGTGGAAGGTGCCAGGGCTGGTGCGTCCCCCTACCTTCCAGCTCCAGGATACCTGCCCGGAGCCGTCGCTGGTTTTGTCCTCCAGCCCTTCGGCAGAAGAGGGTCCGGACTTGTAGTTGACGGTGATGGAGTAGTTGGTGTTGGGCAGCCCCTGGATAGTGACTGTGGCGGTTTCATTCTGCCCTACAGTCTCCGGCCAGGCCAGCACCTGAATCCCCGCCTGGGAAGGTGCCTGGGTTTCTGGCTGGGTCTCCGAAGGCTCCGTGGAGGTAACCGGCCCCAGGGTGTCGGCGTTCTGGTTCCGCTGGGGCTGTACTGTCACGGTTTCGCCGTCGGAGGTGCAGACAATGTCTCCCTGCATATCCGTCCGGAAAACCTCCACATCCGCATCCCGAAGCCTGCTGAGAGTGTCCTCACAGGGGTGACCATAGCTGTTGCCGGTGCCTACGGAAATCACGGCGTATTGGGGCATAATCTCCCGGAGGAAGGGATAGGTGGTGGAGGTGTCGCTGCCGTGATGCCCCACTTTCAGCACCGTTGCCCCCAGGGGAAGGCCGGAATCCAGAATCACCTGCTCCGCCTCCCGCTCTGCATCTCCTGTGAACAGGAAGGCGGTCTCTCCATAGTCAATCCGCAGGACAATGGAGGTGTTGTTGGTGTCCTCTGCCCCGTTGACCCCTAAAATGGTGACGGTGGCACTGCCTAAGGGGTAGGTGTCTCCCGGCTGGGGTACGGTGAGACCGCCGCCCTTTTCCTGAGCTTTGGCGGCGAAGGTTTCAAACACATCGCTGTCATAGGCCGTCACCGGGGACAGGGTCAGCCCGGCGGAGGCGTACTGGAAAGCACCGGGAAGACCGCCGACATGATCCTCGTGAGCGTGGGTGGCTACCACCATGTCCAAATAAGAGATTTCCTCCCGCTGCAACACGGAATAAATCAGGTTGGAATCCCCCCGGTTTCCGCCGTCAATGAGCATATGGTGTCCGTCACAGCTGATAAGGGCGGCATCCGCCTGCCCCACATCCAAAAACCGCACCTTAAGTTCCGAACCCTGGGGAAGGGTGGGGGCAGTGGTTTCCGGCTGCGTGGCCTGTGTGCTTTGGGTGGTAGGGGACACATCGTCCACACTGCAGCCCCCCAACAGCAGGCTGAGGGTCAGCACCGCAGCCAGAAGCACAGACCAGATTGTTTTTTGCTTCTGATACATTGCTTTTTCTCCTTGTGTTTTTCCTTATCATACAATAAACAATTCTGCAAATCAACCGTATTGACAAACCGCCCGGTTGGTGGTATCTTAGTCTTGCAAATGAATAAGTGTCTGAGTGCCCGGGGAAGGGGTTGCCTTTCCGGGAGAATAGAGAATCGTGTGAGAATCACGGACGGTACCGCCACTGTATGGAGGGAGGCACTGCACTTGACGAAAGTCGGTCATTGGGATTTTTCCTGAGAAGGCCGTGCAGCGCTGAAGATTTCCAAGTCAGGAGACCTGCTCAGACCTGTGTTCAGCCGGGCCTGCAAGTACAGCGCCGGGCGATTTGTACGCGGAAAAACGGCTGCGGCGACCCATCAGGGCTTGCCGCAGCCGTTTACAGCTTCCACTGCTGCCATTCCCCCTTTGGCAGATTGCCCTCTGGATAGCACCGCAGAAAAAACCTGACCGGAAGAGAGTTCCTTCTCACCGGTCAGTTTTTTTCTGTTTGATTGGGCAAAAAAGGAACCAGCCGGGAGCTTATCCCCAAGCATTACGGCGCAATGCACCGGTTACTTTACTGGTTCCGCTTTCAGTATAACCTCTGGAGGGAGACCTGTCAATAGATATTTCCAGGGATACCGGCGAAAAAAACCGCCGTTCCGGAAAGGCCAGCCAAATAAATTCATGGGAGTGAGCCCCTTCCTGCAATGCAATATCCGTAAGGAAACCGCCTTTGGGTTTTAGGCAAAAGAAACCGCCGATGCCTTCTGGCATCGGCGGTTTCTGGCAGAGGATGAGGGATTCGAACCCCCGCGAACGGAGTCAGAGTCCGGTGTGCTACCGTTACACTAATCCTCTATAGAAGCTTCTTGAGAAGCTCTGTGACAAGCACGGTTATTATTATACACAGATGGGGAAAAATGTCAAGAAGAATTTTTCGTTTTTCCGAAAAATTTTCCAAGGACAGTATACCCGGAAAAACCGGACTTATTCCGGCTTTTCCGCCTCCCAGGGGAAGGGCTTTCCCTTGAGTACGCTGTGCTTTAAGTAATGGAAGGTCTTTTCCTCTCCCTGCTCTTTCAGCATGGTCAGAAGATAGGAAAGCTCCTTCTGGGTTTGGGGATGCATGAGCGTCCGCTCCCGGCTTTTCTCAAAATAGGCCAGGGCAGAGCCGGGATTGTAGTTCTTCCCTTCATATACCATGCAGGCGGCCCTTCTGTCCATCACCATTTCCACGAGATACTTCCGGGGCATGGGCTGGGCGGCATAGTCCTTCTTTACCGGGTCCATATCCGTCCAGTACTCATAGTGGTGGCGATTGCGGCCCTTGTGGTGCATCCAGGCCAGGCTGTATCCCTTTTCCTCCCGCTCGGCGGCGTTGGGACTGCGGGTGCCCTGATAATACTTTGCCCCGGTGAGAAATTCCGTGGGAGAGTATTTGGACAAATCGTGGGTCAACCCCTGCCGGTACAGCCCCACCCGGAAACACCCGGCCATCACCAGATGCCGGTGCCGGGTAATGGTGACAAAATGCTTCCATGCTTTCATAACCCTAAGCCTTCTTTCCTGTTTGGAGTTTATTATAAAATAGCCAGCGGAAAAAAGCAACCCTCCCCCAGAAGCCCTGGGGGAGGGAATGGCTTACTTGGTGGGCTTGACCCGGTACACGGTAGTCTTATGATACAGGCCGCCGGCGGGAACCAGGGTGCTGGGGAAATTGGGGTGGTTCAGGGCGTCGGGATAGGCCTGGGTTTCCAGACACACGAAGCAGTTGCCCTCATAGGCAGCGCCGCCCTTTCCGGTCTTGGGAGCACCGAAAGTGGCGCTGTAAACCTGCATGCCGGGGCAGGTGGTCTCCACTTCCATGGTCAGCTCCTTCCCCTGCAAGGTGGCAACCTTCCGCAGGCCGGTGCCGTTGAGGCAGAAGTTGTTGTCGTAAAGACCGACTTTGCCCATATCCTGTCCCAGAGCCTTGGGGGTGCGGAAGTCAAAGGCAGTGCCATCCACCGGGGCAATCTCTCCTGTGGGAATCAGCTGATCATTTACCGGGGTGTAGGCATCCGCATCCAGCTGCAGGATGTGCTCGCCCACTGAGCCGCCGCCGTTCAGGTTGAAGTAGGTGTGGTTGGTGAGATTTACCACCGTGTCCTGGTCGGGGGTGGCGGTGTAATCCAGCCGCAGGCCGTTGTCCTCGTCCAGAGTGTAGGTGACGCTGAGGGCCACATTTCCCGGGTATCCACCCTCTCCGTCGGGGGAGTGATAGGTGAAGGTGACAGAGTTTTCTCCGGCCTTGGCAGCCCAGATCCGGCTGTTAAAGCCTACAGGACCGCCGTGGAGCTGATTTTCTCCCTCATTTGCCGGCAGCACCACGGTCTGGCCGTTCAGGGGGAAGCGGCTGCCGCCGATGCGGTTGCAGTTCCGGCCAACCACCACGCCCAGATAGCAGGTGTCCGCCAGATATTCCTCAATGGTGTCAAATCCCAGGCAGATATCCACGGTTTTGCCATTTACCGGAACACAAATCTTCTGTACCGCAGCACCCCGGGTCAGCAGGGTCACAGCCATACCTGCCTGATTCTTCAGGGTGTAGGCGTAAACGGTGCCGTCGGCAAAGCTGCCGAAGTATTCTTTCGTTACCATATGTATTGTAGCTCCCTTCCAAGGTAAAAATATCCGGGAAATATTATACAGCATATTTGCCTTTTTGGATACCCTGATTTTTCAAAATCCACAAAAAATATCCATCTACAGGGCGGCGGGGCGTCTCGGCACCTTGCAATTTCCCCAGAATGTGCTATGATTAACCTATCTTGTTCCTGACGGAGGGATTCCATGCTGGATTATATACGCATTGCCTGCGCTGTGCCCCGGGTACAGGTGGGAGAAGTAAGAAAGAATGTGGAAAATATCTGTGAGCGCATCCGGGAGGCGGATGCGGGGAAGGCAGATGTGGTGGTGTTCCCGGAGCTGGCGCTGACGGGCTATACCTGCGCTGACCTGTTTTTCCAGGAGACACTGCTCCGAGCCTGCCGGGAGGGGCTTCAAGAGATTGCCCTGTGCTCCCGGGAACGCCCGGAGCTGACCGTGGCGGTAGGACTGCCGGTGGTTCTGGGAGGCCAGATGTATAACTGTGCGGCAGTGCTGCAAAATGGCATTTGCTACGGCCTGGTACCCAAGACGTATCTTCCCAACTATGACGAGTTTTACGAGCGGAGATGGTTCTCCTCCTCTGAGGATTTGCAGCAGGTGGAAGTCTCCCCGGAGGAAGTGGGCCTTTCCCAGGAGGGGAAGATTCCCGTGGGCCGGGACGTGCTGTTCCGCCTGGGGGACGGTACGGTGATGGGTGTGGAAATCTGCGAGGATTTGTGGACCCCCATGCCCCCCTCCACTTTGCAGGCCATCAACGGGGCAGAGGTGATTATCAACCTGTCCGCCTCCAATGAGACCGTGGGCAAGCGGAACTTCCGGCGGCAGCTGGTGCAGCACCAGTCCTCCATCTGCAACTGCATTTATGCCTATGTGTCCTCCGGCTGCACCGAATCCACCCAGGACCTGGTGTTTTCCGGTCACAGCCTGGTGGCAGAGGATGGGCAGATTCTGGCGGAGAATCAGGAACTGATTGCCACGGAGTACCTGATGTTCCAGGATGCGGACGTGGGCATGATTCGTGCCATCCGCAGAAGAAACAAAAGCGTCCGGGACGCCTCCTCCTTCTTTGGCAAGCTGGAACCCATGCGGATGCAGCGCTGCCCCGGAACCCAGCTCCGCAGCGACGGCAGCCTGTACCCCCTGGTAAAACTGCCCTTTGTCCCCTCGGAAAAGGCAGACCGCCTGGAGCGGTGTATGTCCATCTTCCAGATTCAGGTGGCAGGCCTTGCCCAGCGGCTGAATCAGCTGGGCTGCAAGGCAGTGGTAGGCGTGTCCGGCGGACTGGACTCTACCCTGGCGCTTCTGGTGGCGGTGGGTGCCATGCACCGGCTGGGCAGACCTGCCACGGATGTGTGGGCTTTGACCCTGCCCTGCTTCGGCACCTCCGACAGAACCTACCGCAATGCCTGGGAGCTGATGGAGAAGCTGGGGGTCAGCACCAAGGAAATCAGCATCAAAGAGGCGGTGACCGGACACTTCCGGGACATCGGCCACGACCCCACGGTGTTCAACGGCACCTACGAAAACGCCCAGGCCCGGGAGCGGACCCAGATTCTCATGGACTTTGCCAGCGTGGTGGGGGGTATCGTGGTGGGGACCGGAGATTTGTCGGAGCTGGCTCTGGGCTGGTGCACCTACAACGGCGACCATATGAGTATGTACGGCGTGAATGCCTCCATCCCCAAAACCATGATGCGTTGGATGATCTCCGCCATCTCCGAGAGCGAGGCCTTTGCCTCCTCCAAGGCAGTCCTTCAGGACATTCTGGACACCCCCATCAGCCCGGAGCTGCTGCCCCCGGACGAAAAGGGTAACATCGTCCAGTACACGGAGGATTTGGTGGGACCTTATGCCCTCCATGACTTCTTCCTGTATTATGTGGTGCGGTTTGCTTTCTCTCCCACTAAGATTTACACTCTGGCCTGCCGGGCTTTCCGGGAGGATTTTGACCAGGAAACCATCAAAAAATGGCTCAAGTCCTTCTACCGCCGGTTCTTTACCCAGCAGTTCAAGCGCAGCTGTATGCCGGAGGGCGTGAAGGTGGGCAATGTGTCCCTCAGTCCCCGGGGAGACTGGCGGATGCCCAGCGACGCCTATGCCAATATCTGGCTGGCAGAAGTGGAAAAACTCTGAAATTTGGGACGGTCTGGAAAAACAGACCGTCCCTTTCATATACATTATAGAAGAATGGGCTGAATCTGCCGCCCCTCCATCATTGCCTCCAGAGCCTGGGGAAGCTTAGAAAAATCTGCCACCATGCTGGTGGGCTTTTTGATGGGGTCATCCTGTCCGAAGGGAACAAAATAGAAGTTGCGGCGGCACAGGAGTTTTCCGATGTTCTCTGCCGCCCCGGCCAGGGCGTCGTTGGTGGATACGGCAAGCAAAATGGGTCTTCCGTTTCGCAGATGGCTTTTGGCAGCCATGGTCACCGGGGTGTCGGCAATGGAGTGGGCCAGCTTTGCCAGGGTGTTGCCGGTGCAGGGGGCAATCACCAGGGCGTCCAGAAGTTTTTTGGGACCAATGGGCTCCACCTCTGGGATGGTGTGTAAGGGAGGCTGACCGCAAATGGCCGTTGCCCGGTCAATGTGGGACTGGGCGGTGCCGAACCGGGAATCCAAAGTGTAGGCACTTTGGGAAAAAATCGGGATGACCCGGTGCTTTTTTGCCAGCTCCGCCATCACCGGGAACACGGAAGCGTAAGTACAAAAGGAACCGCAAAGGGCAAACCCTACGGTCATAACACATACCCCTTTTCCTTCAAAATAGACAAAACCCTCCGGGCAATCAGGGCACCGGAGCTTTCCGGGGTGTCCTTGCCTGGCAATCCTCTGGCCCATACCACATCCTTGCCACCCATGCCCTTCCGGGAAGCCAGGTCGATTTTCAAGGCAGGGCTATCCTCCTCCGGCAAAATCGGGGCCGGGGCGGTGTTGTAAATCAGCCGGTAGTCCCGGGATTGGATTTCCCCCAGGGAGATGGCGGTGTACCCCAGGGCGGCAGCCATGGCCCGGTCAGATTCCTTCCGGGTGGCAATGGTCACCCGGGCATCCAGCCCCTGAAGAAGGCGGGCAAGGCACTTTCCGATTCTTCCCCAGCCGATGACCAGTACGGATTGCCCCTCCAGGGTTACCGGCAGCCGGTCCATGGCCTCCCGGAGGGCGCAGTGGGCAGTGATGGCGGCATTCTGGGCAACATAATCTGGATCCTGCAAGAAATCCACAGTTTCGTAGTCCTGGAAAATGGGATGATTCAGGTTTCCCCCCAGAATCAGTACATTCTTTGGAAGCTCTTGGAGAAGACTCTCCGGAGAACCCCCGCCTTTGATGTTCCCCTGGTCGTCAAAGCTGGGAACCGGCAGCAGTACCACGGCCGTATCCGCCGAAGGCTCCTGCACTACCTCCACGCCGGCTCTCGACAGAATTTCCCCGGCGTAGGGCAGCGCCGGAGAGCCGCCGGACAGCAGCAGTTTCAAGGAATTCATAAAAATCACCCTTTCAGCCCAGAATATGCAAGGCGCTTTGCGGTTGTGCTTGATTTTTCATGGGTATTCTGTATAATAATCCTTAAGAGGTGAAGTGTATGCAAAGACTTGGTTTTATTCACGATATGATGGATGTGAAGGTGCTGATTCTGTTTGTGACAGCTCGCTCCAACTACCCCATGACCATGCAGGAGATTTATGAGCTGTGCTACCAGGACGAATGCCTGAGTTATTTTGATGTATGCACTGCCGTTCCCCAGATGGTAGAATCGGGACACCTGCGGCCAACCGACGAAACCCATTACGAGATTACGGAAAAGGGCAGAAATGACGGAGCCATCACGGAGGACTCCATTGCCTACACCGTGAAGCAGCGGGCAGAGAATGCAGTGGCCCGGTTCAACCGGCAGCTGCGCCGCAGCAGCTTTGTGAAAACCCAGATTGTCCCCCGGGACAACGGGGATTATTCTGTCATCATGGCCTTGGATGACGAGATGGGAAATCTCATGACCCTGGAGCTGGTGGCGCCCAATCAGCGGCAGGCGGTGCGGCTGGGACGGCTGTTTGAGAAAAAGGCAGAAAGCGTGTATAACCTGACCATGGCGGAGCTTCTGGACGAGGAAGGCTCCCTGGACGAGGAAACTTAATGCAGTTCACCCTTCGGTTTGTCCGAAGGGTGAAAATTTTGTAAAAAATCCCCCATACCTCTTGTCCGATTTGCCGAAATGGGGTATAGTATAAGCACACCGGAAGACCGGTGATATGAAAGGAGCTGCCGCATATGAAATTTCAGTACAGTGAGAAAAAGGTCAAGCTGCCCCAGAATGTTCACGCCTACGCCGAAAAAAAGGTTATGAAGCTGGCACGGTATTTTGAGGAGGATGCGGAAGCACTTGTGGTATTTTCTGTGGAGAAGAACCGGAATAATGTAGAGCTGACGGTTCATGGTGCCGGCACCTGGTTCCGGGCCAAGGAAAGCACCTCGGATATGTTTGCCTCCATCGATGCCGCTGTTGGCACCATCGAAGGCCAGATCCGCAAGAACAAGACCCGTCTGGCTCGCCGCCTGCGCCAGGATGCCTTTACCCGCACCGTGGATGCTACCTCCTTTGCAGAGGACGAGCGGGAGGACGAGTACCACATCGCCCGGGTGAAGCGCTTCCAGATGAAGCCCATGACCAGAGAAGAGGCCATTTTGCAGATGAACCTGCTGGAGCATAGCTTCTTTGCTTTCCGGGATCAGGAAAATGGCGGTGTGTTCTCTGTTGTATATCGTAGAAACGGCGGAGATTACGGTATTATCCAGGAAATCGAGTAAGAAAAGTTACCTGTTTCGGGGCCTGTTTTCAGGCCCCGAAATTTTTTGCAAAAAACTGTAAAAAAGTGCTTGACAAAGTGGGGACGGGGTGGTATTATATGCAAGCTGCTTCCGCAAGGGAGTGAGCGAAATAGAGCGGAAAGTTTTCTAGCGGATGAAAAGAACGAAAAAATCTTGAAAAAAGATAAAAAAGTTCTTGACAAAGGAAAACTTCTGTGATAGAATAAGCAAGCTAACCTACGAGGGAAAGCAAGCGTTGTACCTTGTAAATTGAATAACGCAAAGACGAACAAAACACCTTGGACAATTTATGGATTGTTTAAGCGTAAGCGAAAAAACAGCCAACGAAAATTCTTGAGTAATAA
>LHCFC01400__coassemble_1483_pt1 | contig 34796 bp, 33 predicted proteins | sample LHCFC01400__metabat2_low_PE_055 | metagenome-assembled genome bin LHCFC01400 | reverse complement strand
AAAAGCTATCCATAAGACCTCCCAAGTCGTTTTTGTGCGGCTTATTAACAAATCCAAATAATTCATCCCCACCGGCATCCCCAACGGTACCAAAATCCCGTCCCGGTTCGTTTTGTGTTACCAGGAAGTCATCAACGGATTTATTGTTGAGCATGAGGACGATTGGCTCAATCCATTGAAAATCGTTTATTACGATATGGATCGTAGCAAACTGAGCTTTACGCCCACCCATACCCAAGCGCTGCTGTTTTCTCTTTTCATAGATACCGTATAGCTCGTCAATCAAAGGAAGAACATCAAATACATCGTTTGCCCGTTTGATATCCGCGGCCCCGGTATTAACAACACGGGACACTTTATCAGCCAAGGGCTCACCCATCATAGAGAGACCATCAAATAAATACACAGACGGCTCTGTAACCAACGTCAGCTTGTGCGGCTCCGACTTGATAGCATTCTTCATGTACACAGCTACCAGTTGGTCGCTCATGCGTCTTTCGCTACCAACAATAAGCAATGTGCTTCGCTTCATACGGCTTACATTAAGTGTGACAGGCTGATCTATACGGATTGGCTCGCCCAAGTAAATTGGTACATTTGACAGAGCTTCGAGGTTATCAAAGGCACGGAATCCGGCACACTCAGAAAGGCGAGGAACAGTTTCACCAACGAATACTTTCGTAGGTGTAGCAATTTCTACTAAACCATACCGAGATTCAATAGCTTCTAACATTTGCTCTTGCGTATCGGTATTGCAGAATGCAACCTTAAAACCAATAGGCTTTTCTGTAACATAGTCTGCGTTATAGACCGCAGTTCCTTTCGTATCGCCCATTTTGCTGAATGCCGATTTGGCGTTACTATCTCCAAACAATAGGCTACATTCAGGTTCGGAGCATTTTAGGCCGATACGGACATAAATCTCGCTCAATGTAGAAGGTGATACTGTAAAGCCGTTGCGGAGTCTACCCATGGTCTGCGTAGCCAACACAAAGTGAATACCGCAAACTCGATACAGAGAAATAAGAATTCTTCCAATTAAAGAGTGGGTTCGACAAGGTTCATTTCACTTTTATCTCAGAACTATGATAGAGTAAGGCCAAACGCATCGCACATATATTTCGGCATAACAGTTGTCGAAGCGGCATTTCGTTTAATAAACACGATTTACTTTTTTCGCCATGCTGTGACTGATTATAAATATTAAACTATTTAACAAACGCAAGCATGTTGCGAACAGATAAAAAGGCGCCGATGCAGAAAATTGCGTCGGTGCCTTTTCTGTTTATAGAGCCTATGTTATACCGGCCGATGTCTTCTGACGGAAAGAGAGGTACTATATTTGATCACTGCGCACCGCACACAGGTGCGCTCATTTGCATTTGGATTTTCACACATTTGCACTTGATTCTACGATTGCTCAAAATATAAGTCATTTGCTTCCTGATAGATGCGGAGTTTTGTGCTTGGTCAAAGTATAATTATATGCATAGGGGCGGCAGGTGATACATATGAGCAAAGAAATTGAATTTAAAAATCGAGATAGGTTTGTCCAGTTGGGAATTGCTATCTCTGCATTAAGAAAGATGCGAGGACTTTCACAAGAGCAACTTGCCGAAAAAGCGAATGTCAGCCGTTCCCACATCAGTTCCATTGAAGCCCCTGGAATTGTTCGCCCGTTTTCCTTGGAAGTTTTCTTTAACATTGCGGATGCATTGGAAATAGGGCCTGCTGATTTGATTAGTGCTTCCGTTTTTCCAGATAAAATTATAAACAGCAGAAAGGGCTGACATCCGAGTTTAATTAAAAATAAGCTGCCAAGCAATTGGCAGGGTGAATGAACAGCGCAAGACTGCTATGTACCTACACAGTGGTTTTGTGCTGTCATTTTATTTGTAAGGAGAGATATACATGGGAGGACTTTTAAGAAACTTGTTCCGGAAGACCAATAAAATCAGTGACCCATCCCAGACAGAGGGGAAAAAGGAGCGTCCGCCCAATGACGATAATGGATATATGCGCTACTGTATCGAGTTAGAGCAAGCACTCAGAGACTTGGAAACATACCTGCTCACCTGTGATGATCCCAAAGAGATCGCCATGCAGGCTTTAAAGACTGCGTGTACATTTTACGGAGGTGACTGGGCGGGAACCATCGAGGTAGATCTGGACTTTGATGTGTGGGCTCCCGTCTGGTGGTATAATCCGGACATTCAAGACAGAACCAATCAGCTCATCTTGGAATTTGAATCATCCGACTCTATGTCTCGTTGGATTGATGTCATGCGGATTGGCAAAAATATCGTCATTCCGGATGTGAAAGCAATACAGGAAGATAATCCAGAGGAATACGCAGTTTATGAAGGGCTGTTCATTCGATCTCTGATTGCCGTTCCCTTCATACCAAGCCCTACGGGCTTTCTTGTAATTCGAAATCCCTCCCGCTATATTGATCGCTCCAGTATGCTCAGCGCGCTGGCCCATGTACTGCACCGCGCTATGGCTCAGCAAAAAGCAATTGAGAGTGCAAAATTAGCTCCTACGCCTGACTTGGTAACGAGCAGCAAAGATGTTGCTATCAACTTTTTCGGTGACATGGAGATCTGCACCAAAAAGGGAATCCTGAGTGAGCGGTTCTTCAATTCGCCAAAAAGCAGCCGTGTCATTACATACATTATCCTCAACCCCAAAACGGCACACCCACCATTGGAAATTTATCACGCTCTTTGGCCTGATGAGTGTGTTGAGCCGGAGGTAGCCGGTAGAAACATACGCGGCTATGTTTACCGTTTCCGGCAGGCATTTTCTCTCATATGTGACTACCCACTCATTGAATCTACGCCCAATGGATATCGGTTGAATCCAAATCTAAATATCATTACCGATGTACAGCAGTTTGACCGCCTGGTTGAGGCGGCCAGGCAGTCATCTTCTGAGATTCAAAAAATAAACCTCATGAAAAAGGCGGTGAAATTATATCGCGGTCCAATATTCCGCGGCGCACAAAATGAGCACTGGATCATCAGCCAGGTCAATCTATACCGCCTTCGCTATGTGTCCCTGGTCAACGACCTCCTGCACGCTCTGGCAGAAACACAGGACTATGCTTGTGTCCAGCATTATGCGCTAAACGCCATAGATCTCATGGCCGGAAATCTGAAGGCGCATTATTGGTTGGTTGTATCCACCTATCATCTCGGCTCCATCGCACTGGCCAAGAACGAGCTGCTTCGTGCCAAAGAGATTCTCACTTCTGAAGAATACACCATATTGGAGGATTATCTTAGAAAAAGCGAGGTGGTCTCCTGGGAGAAGCTGATCAAGTAGTGTTTTCACCGTATATAACACCATAAATGACTTGATTTTCGGAGCGGGAATGTTTATTTAACACGCTGCATAACGCAAGCATGTTCCAAGTGCCTGCATATAACGTCTTATGTGACGGCCCTCCAACGGGCCAATTGACCCCCGTAGTTTAGATTGATCGGGCAAAAGCTCGACATCTAAATTACGGGGGTCGTTACTTTGAAACAAAGTCTTTCTCCGATCGGGGTGCTTTTGCATTTGATTGCATAAGCACCCCCTCTTTTTTTACCTGTAAGTACATCTGCCGTTGCCGTGGACCTCCGCCCTGAAATTTGGCTCACACCCAAATTTCAAAAATCGGAGGAAATCACTATGCGCTTTGATAGAGACAACTATGGTTCACGAATCCGGAACTTACGGAAAAATCGTGGGCTTACACAAGAACAGCTGGCAGAGAAGATGAATGTCAGCACTCCCTACATAGCAAAAATCGAAAATGGAAAACAAACCGGCCCGGTTGAACTGGCTGTGGAATTTGCGGAATTCTTTGCAGTTTCTCTGGATTATCTTCTGATGGGCAAAGGAGATTTTGCGGAGGACCAGAAGCACAGACTGCGGATGGCGATCTCTCTTCTGACCGAATTGGAGGCATCCCTCTAAAAACTTTCCATTTTGGGTCGGTAAACTTTCCATTCTGTTTCTGTTGGAAGAATTGGCACGGAGTTACAATCTTCGTGAGATCAAAACATCTCATGGAACCTTGAAAAACACCGCCCCATCGGCGGTCATATCCGGTAACTTGAATACGTTAGCTGACAGAATGAGCGTCAGGCCGAGTGCGCGAAGACCACCTGTGCGGAGCATTTCGCATCAAAGGACGGCCATATAAGGTGCAGAGCGATACCCACTCAGGCCAGGACAGCCTTGGCAAGCTGTTTCGCCACAACCCTGTCAGCCTATAATGATACTTCTGCTTACGCAGCTCGGAGAGATCCTCGGAGGGGTGAGAGTCCCATGATGTGCGCCAGCACAGTTCAAGTTGCCGCCCTGCCTGGGGAAGTAGTGTCGAATACAGGCAAATAAAGCTATTGTCAAGGAACAGAAGGCCGCTCCAGACTCGGAGCCTATGCGTACTCTCCTGACCTTTGGGGGCGGCCTTCTGTCTCCTTTGATAGTAGAGATATGGGAATCGATTATAGTCTCTTATCTGCCTCCTCTCAAAACATCTGTAACATCCACGCTTCTTTCATTTCCCCCATGCTCCTCCGTTTCCAAGACTTCCTGATTGGTTACCATATTTCTGCTATCAAAAGCAGTATAGGAAAGCGAGGGATCATAATGGAAAATATTGATTTGTGCGGCGTCATCCAGCTACTCCGTTCTTTGGTAGCGCAGAAGAAAACAACGGAAAAAGAGGCCCGGAAGATATTGTCCCGAATTGCCGCGCAGACTGGCGCCAGCATTGTAATTTCCTTCTGAATTGTTGCTCTTTTCAATAGCTATTTCAGGGGTGTTGTGGTATTGTTTGTGTTGCCAAAGGAGGTGAACTGACATGGCAGAGAAGCGAATGACGGACGGCAGCATGGCGCTGCAGGAAAAGCAGTATCGAGTCATAACCATCGAGGCCACGGGAAAGCCTAAGAATGTAAAACTGCGGGTGGCTGCCTACGCCCGTGTCAGTTCGGCCTCGGATGACCAGCTCAACTCCTTCGCCGCACAGAACCAATACTACACCAGCCTGATTTCCAGCAAGGAAAATTGGAGCATGGTGGACATATATGCCGATGAAGGCATCACCGGCACATCAGCCGAGAAGCGCGAGGACTTCCAACGGCTCCTTGCAGACTGCCGCAGAGGCCTGATCGACCGAGTGTTGGTAAAGTCCATATCCCGCTTTGCCCGCAACACGAAGGAATGTCTGGAAGCGATTCGGGAGCTGAAGTCGCTGGGGGTTGGAGTGCGTTTCGAAAAAGAGAACATCGACACCGCAACCATGTCCGGCGAAATGATGACCGCACTGTTCGCATCCTTCGCTCAGGCCGAAAGCGAATCCATCTCCGGCAATATGCGCTGGAGTTACCAGAAAAGGATGCAAAGCGGGACATTCCTCCCATCCTCTGTTCCATACGGATACAGAATTTGCAATCGTCAGATTGTAATTGATGAGGAAGAAGCCAAAATCGTCCGCAGAATTTTCAAGGACTACCTTGCTGGTATCAACATGGCAGAGATTGCGGCATCACTAAATCGCATGGGAATACCAAAGCGGAAGGACAACGCCGAAATTATCTGGCATAAAACCTCCATACGATATATGCTCTCCAACGAGCGATATGTCGGTGATTCGCTATGGCAAAAAACATATATGACAGATGCGTTTCCTCCTGTAATGGTACGAAACCGTGGCGAAAAAGAAATGTATTATGCCGAGGCAACGCACCCAGCAATTATTACAAAAGAAGAATTTGACGCAGTTCAGATGCTTCTTGGGCAACGCGCAAAGCGAGAATCATGTCCAGAAAACAGATCCCCATTTGATCAAAAAGTATTCTGCGGTCAATGCGGAACATCCTTTCGAAAAAAAGTCAGCCATGGGAAAGTTTTCTGGAGCTGCAGGAAGCACAATGAGGACATCCTGAGCTGCCCTGTTACGCAAGTGCTTGATGCCGAAATTCGCAGGGCATTCCTTCGATCGCATTACAATCTCAAGATACACGGTGAGGCTATCCTCACCGAAATGCTCAACTCACTCCAGGCAATCCGCAACCGTCGGATGCTATGGAGCCTGGACGTCATTGAACTCAACAAACAAATATCGGAATTGACCAGTCAGAATCAAATGCTGGCCACGCTGAAACAGCAGGGCCTCATTGATCCTGACATTTTTATATCTCAGAACAATGAGCTGACCGAACAGCTCCGTACCGCAAAGCTAAAAAAGGAACGCCTGCTGGTCGCTGATGGCGACAGCACCATCGCCCAAACGCGGGAACTGATGGAAATACTGGATGCAGGGCCGGACTTCCTTGATGACTTCGATGCGGAGCTGTTCGGTGAACTCGTTGAGAAAATCATTGTAGACAGCAGCGAACAGCTCCGCTTCCGCCTGAAAAACGGATTAGAACTGGTCGAGATCATAGAGAGGACGGTGCGGTAATGGGCATCCGAAAGCAGCCCTTTGGATACCGGGTGGAAATGGGTGAGGTTGTTCTCCATGCCCAAGAAGCGAAGCTGGTGGAGTATATCTTCCAACAGTACCTTTCCGGTGCCTCCTTCAACACATTAGTGGCCCAACTGCGGGAGCAGTCAATTCCCTATGACGAGGGGAAGCTATGGAACAAAAACATGGTCGCCCGTATTTTGGAGGATCATCGCTACACCGGAGAAGGTGGTTATCCCGCTATTACCGACCAGGAGACATTGAGTAGAGTCCTCGAAAAGCGGAGTGCGAAACAAGCTCCTGCACAAAAAACAGAAGCGCAAAAGCTCCTGCGCCGGCTCAGCGGCCATACCGCCACAGAACAGATGGAACAGCAGGTGCTGAACCTGCTCAATGGTCTGATTATATCACCGGAACGCATCACGCTTCCAGAGCCGGAACATCTGCCCAAAACCCCAGTGCAAGCGTTGCAAAGGGAATTGGATACCGTGATGGACCAACAGCCAATCGATGAGGATGCCGCTCAGAAGCTCATCCTGGCCATCGCCGCAGCACAATACAGTGCCATAAATCCGAACCAATACGAGACCATCCGGCTCCGCAAGCTGCTCTCCAAGCAGGAGCTTATGACCGAGCTGGACGCTGAATTGCTTCAAAGTTCCGTCTCAGCCATCCTGTGCTATAGAGATGGAACCATGGATATCCAATTAAAAAACCATCAAATGATAGGAAGAAGTGAAACAGTATGAGAGAAAGCCCGCCTAAAGTTATTACCATTCCTGCAAAGCCGGAGGCTGCAGCCCAGCAGACTAATAAGCGGCAACTTCGTGTAGCTGCATACTGCCGTGTCTCCACCGACGATGAGGAGCAGCTCACCAGCTATGAAGCCCAGCAGAACTACTACACCGACAAGATCATGACCAACTGCGACTGGACTATGGCCGGGATCTTTGCTGACGAGGGCATCACAGGCACCTCGGCCCGAAAACGACCTGAATTCCTGAAGATGATCCGGATGTGCAAGCAAAAGAAAATCGACATTGTCCTGACCAAATCCATCTCCCGCTTCGCCAGAAATACGGTGGACTGCCTGAACTACATTCGTGCCCTACGAGAGCTTGGCATCGCAGTAATCTTCGAAAAAGAAAACATCAATACCCTGGAAGCAGATAGCGAGATCCTCATCACCATGCTGGGAGCTTTCGCCCAGGCTGAAAGTGAGAGCATCAGCGCCAATGTCCGCTGGGGCAAGCGCCAGGCCATGCGGGAAGGAAAAGCCATCATTCAGTACGACCGCCTCTATGCCTACGAAAAGGGCGAGGACGGAAATCCTAAAATCATCCCGGAGCAGGCCGAAGTGGTGCGGTCAATCTACCATCAATACCTGACCGGCGCCAGCCTTCGGATGATCAAGGAGCGGTTGGAGGCTGAACAGATCCCCAATGTGTCAGGAAAAGCTCAATGGACCATCACAACTATCCGCAGTATCTTGCGAAACGAGAAATATTGCGGAGATGTCCTTCTGCAAAAAACCTATATCAGCGATTGTATCAGCCGAAAGGTCATTCGCAATACCGGGCAGCTGCCCATGTATCTGGTACAGGATCACCATGATGGGATTGTAGATCGCAAAACCTTCGATGCCGTACAGGCAGAGATAGCGCGGCGCAGTGCCGGAAAGAGCCCCTCCAAAAAGAATGCGCCCACCGGCATGGCATCCTACGCCAGCAAATATGCCCTCTCGGAGCGGCTGGTCTGCGGTGAATGCGGAACGCTGTACCGCAGATGCACCTGGTCCAAGGGCGGCAAAAAGCGTGTGGTATGGCGCTGCGTCAGCCGCCTGGACTATGGAACAAAATACTGTCACAACTCGCCCACGCTGGATGAGGAACCTCTCCAGCGGTCGATCCTCGCCGCTATCAATTCCGTCATGAGTCAAAAGAGCACTCTTATCCGGCAGATCACATCCGCCATGGAGGTGGAGCTGGCCCCGGTACCCGGTGAGAGCATGAGCCTTGCAGATATCGAACAACGCCTGAACGAGCTGAATGACCGGACAAGAGAGCTGGTGGCAGAAGCCGCACGAACTAAGGATGCCGAGGCATACACCACCCAGCTGCGAGAAATTATGAATGAGGCTGCCGAATTAAAAGAAAATCGAGCCTACATAGAAGAACAGCGGCAAAATAACGCACAGGCAGTCCAGCGCATAGAGGATGCGGCAGCCGCTATGGAACAAGCATCCTGCCACATCTGTGAATGGGATGAAACCCTCATCCGGCAGCTGGTGGATACGGTCAAAGTCCACTCTGCCGAAAAAATCACGGTATACCTCCGGGGCGGCGTTCAAGTCGACCAGGATATGATATAATGAGTGAAAGAAGGTGAAGCAATCATGATCTATGCCACAGGCGATACCCATGGCAACTTCCAACGGTTTGCTCCAGAACACTTCCCAGAGCAGGCTCAAATGACCAGGGATGATTTTATGATCATCTGCGGCGACTTCGGCGGTGTATGGGAAGGCGGCAAAAAAGATGCCCGCAGCCTGGACCGGCTGGAAAACCTACCGTTTACCACGCTGTTTGTCAGCGGCAACCACGAAAACTTCGACCTGCTGGGAAAATACCCCGTAGAGGAATGGAACGGCGGGAAAATCCAGCGCATTCGGCCCCATGTAATCCATCTAATGCGCGGGCAGGTCTTCGACCTGCAGGGATATTCCTTCTTCACCATGGGCGGTGCCAGGAGTCACGATATTGACGATGGTATTCTGAATCCCAATGCGCCGGATTTTGAAGAACAGTATTGGGCTCTACGAAGAATGGGCGCCCGCTTCCGGGTCAACCATCACTCCTGGTGGAAACAGGAGCTTCCCAGTAAGTCCGAGTATGAAGAAGCTCGGCGCAGTCTGGAACGCATTCACTATGAGGTGGACTATGTGATCACCCACTGCGCCCCAAGCAGTATCGTTGACATACTGGGGAACGGTGGATATGTTCACGACCACCTGACCGACTTCTTGGAGGAAATCAGAGAACGAGCTAAGTTCCACTACTGGCTGTTCGGACATTACCACGACAACAGGATCATCGACAACCGCTTCGTTCTGCTCTGGGAACAGATGGTACAGGTGGTGTAAAACAGGCCAAAGAGAAGCACAAGAAATACTCCTGCGTTTCTCTTTGGCCTGTTTCTGAATAAGGCAGATTCTGCCGGAAAGGAGGAAGCCATGAACATTCGCAAAAACATCGATTACTCTGCCATGTTTGCCGCTATGGATACGGCAATGGCCACCGGAATGTCTCAGATGGAGCTGTACTGCCAGCTGGGCGCTTTGGTCTGTGAACGACCGGAAAAGGGTGCCGCTGTCGCAGCTGCCGAATACCTGAAAAACCGTTACCAGGATGCTTCCGGCTTCTCTCCCCGCAACCTGCGTCGGATGCGGGACTTCTACCGGATATATGGTGGGCAGCCGGAACTGCTGAAGCTGGCCATGGAGGTCAGCTGGACGCACAATGTAGTCATTCTCGAAGCAGAACTGAATCTGGAAGAACGGCGCTGGTACTTGTGCGCTGCCCAGCAATTTGGGTGGTCAAAGGCAGATCTCCAGAAAAAGATTGCGGCAGAGGCCCATCTGGAACTCCTCCTCGACGAATCAGAGGTTCCGTGCTATACTGAATGCGAAGATAGCAAATTGGAGTGTTCAAAGCATGATCAAGATACTTTTCCTCTGCCATGGGAACATTTGCAGAAGCCCGATGGCCGAGTTCATTATGAAAGATCTGGTGAAGAAGGCCAATCTGGAGCAGAGCATTCAGATCGAGTCGGCAGCCACCAGCACAGAGGAGATCGGCAATCCGGTGTATCCGCCGGCTCGCCGCAAGCTGTCCGAGCATGGCATCGATTGCTCTGGCAAGAGAGCCCGCCAACTGCTGAACAGCGACTACGAGAAATACGACCTCCTGATTGGCATGGATCATGCCAACATGCGAAGTATGTACCGCATCTGCGGCGGCGATTTTGCCGACAAGATGCATCTGCTAATGGACTTTACCAACCGTCCCGGCGAGGTAGCCGATCCGTGGTACACCGGCGATTTCGATACGACCTGGCGGGATGTAGAGGAAGGCTGCCAGGGACTTCTTCAAAAAATAATCAACAAGGAGGTGTAAATGCGTGGAAAAACTGGTTGTCAGAGGAACCGAGATCAGTGTACAATGGAATTCCAGCCGGGATGACTTTATCAGCTTGACGGACATTGCCAAGCTTAAGGACAGTGACAACCCCCGATACATCATTCAAAACTGGCTTCGCAACCGGAATACGATTGAGTTTCTTGGTGTCTGGGAGTCCCTTTACAACCCGGAATTTAACCGTGTCGAATTCGATGCGTTTAGGAGTCAGGCCGGTCTGAACAGTTTTGTGATGACTCCCCAAAAGTGGGTGGAGGCAACCGGCGCTATCGGTATCGTCTCAAAAGCTGGTCGATACGGTGGCACTTATGCACACAAAGAGATCGCCTTTGAGTTTGCCTCCTGGATTTCTGTTGAATTCAAGCTGTATCTGGTCAAGGAATTTGAGCGGCTCAAGACCGAGGAGATGAAACAACTTGGCTGGGACATCAAGCGAAATCTGGCCAAGATCAACTACCGCATCCATACGGATGCCATCAAGGAGAATCTGATTCCGCCAGAGCTTTCCCCAAAGCAGGTTTCCATAGTGTATGCCAGTGAAGCCGATGTCCTGAACATGGCCCTCTTCGGTATGACTGCAAAGCAGTGGCGGGACAGCCATCCGGATCTCAAAGGAAACATCCGCGACTACGCCAATGTCTCTCAGCTGGTCTGCCTGTCCAATCTGGAAAACCTGAATGCAGTATTTATCAGCGAAGGAATGTCTCAAGCCGAGCGTCTGGCAAAGCTCAATGCCATCGCCATCAGCCAGATGGAGATTCTGACGCAGGATCACCGGATCGAAGCTCTGGAGGCTCATAGTGCAGAACTATCTCCCCTGGAGTAAAAAATAATATACCGGACGCTTGCGAATGGACGAAGGCCGTGGCATCTATAGTGTTGCGATGTTCCAGAACTCCCCAGAAGGGCAGCGCCCTTCTGGGGAGTTCTTTGTTACAGGCAGGTGGGCTCGAACCCATAGCAGTGGAACCTGCCAGTGGCAGGTTCCGTCCCCCAGTGCGCACACTGGGGCAACCGCTATTTTTGCCGAAGGCAAAAATGCATATCGAGCCCGGCCACCGGCACCAAAAATCCCGAATGCGAATGCGTTCGGGATTTTTACCTATTCACTCTTCACTATTCACTTTTCACTAAATCCAACTGCCTACCCGGGATTTTTGGAAAGTAATAAGTAATAGTGAATAGGGAAGAAGTAAGGTGTGCCGCAAGCGGCACGGATTTGATATTTAGGGGGATATTCCATGCCCAGTCCGCTTCTGGATAAATCCAAAGCATTTGCGTTGGAAATCATCAAAGTTTGCAATGAAATCAAGGCTTCCAAGCGGGAAGCGGTACTGACCAACCAGTTGATCCGCTCCGGCACCAGCATCGGTGCCAATATCCGGGAAGCTATGTATGCCCACGGAAAGGCCGATTTTATTGCAAAATTACAAATTGCATTGAAAGAAAGTTCGGAAAGCGAATATTGGCTGGAGCTGCTCCTGGAAAGCGGCTACTATGATGATCCCGCCATTTTGAAACAATGTGTTGAGGTCAAACGACTGCTCATCGCTTCCATCAACACAGCGAAAAAGAATCAGGCATGAGGTCTCCCCTCAAACCCAATATCCCAGAACTCCCCGGAAGGGGAGTTTTTTGTTTGCGGCGCTTGCTCTCCCGGCATCGGATGCCGAAATGGTGGAAAAAGTCAAAATTTGTTCATATTTGCCGAAAAATCAATTCTTTTCTTGACTTTTTGGCTGCTTTCGTACTAAAATGGCGGCAGGGCAGGATAATGCCATATTGTAAAAAACGGTTGCCATGGGAAAGGCTGGTGGACTATGCCGAATAAAAATATTCTGATTGCCGAGGATGATGCAGACATTGTGGAGCTGCTGTCCCTATATCTGACCGGGGAAGGGTATACGGTCTTTTCTGCAGAAAACGGACTTGCGGCCCTGGAGCGGATTGCATCCACCAAAATCGACCTGGCAATCCTGGACATTATGATGCCGGAGATGAACGGGTATGATGTGCTGAAGCGAATCCGGGAAAGCCATAATTTTCCGGTGATTATGCTCTCTGCCAAGGAGCTGGATACAGACCGGATTCTGGGCCTTAACCTGGGGGCAGACGCCTATCTCACCAAGCCCTTCAATCCCCTGGAAGTGGTGGCCTATGTGAAATCTGCTTTGCGCCGGTACTACGACCTGGGGGCAAGCGACCCCGGGGACAGAAGCCCGGGGGAGGAACACTCCCTGGTGGTAGGGGAATTGGAGCTGGATTTGCTGAAATTCATCCTCCGCAAACGGGGGCGGATTGTACCCCTGACCCCGGCAGAAATGAAAATCGTGGTAAAACTCATGAGCGCTCCCGGCCGGGTGTATACCAAGGCCCAGCTCTACGCCTGTATCGGGGGAGAGTTTTATGAGAGTGACGATAATACCATGATGGTGCATATTTCCAACATCCGTTCCAAAATTGAGGACGATCCGTCGAATCCCAGATACATCAAAACCGTGAGAGGATTGGGGTATAAAATTGAAGCGAATTAACCGGAGACAAAGAAGCCTTATTTTCTCCTGCGCCGTGTATTTTGCCCTGTTTGCAGGGCTTATTGTTCTGATTTATTCCGGCTTTCAGCATCTGGCGAACCAGCGGATTGGGGAATCCGTCTTTACCATGGAGGATTTGCTCTCCTACGAAGACCAACTGATTCAGGAGGACTATTCCCGTCTTCCTGTCGGCAATTCCAAAAACTCCGCCATGATTATCTTTGATGAAAACGGCATTATCCAATATGCCAGCAACCAGACAATCCGGGAATTGGTTTTCTTTGAAGACCTGGATATGCTGGGGGATTATCATACCGGAAGCTTTTTCAATGTGTTTCAGGACACCCTGGCAGATGGCTCTGTTCAGTATACGGTATACCTGAACAGCTATGATATGACAGGGGAGGATCTGGTGCCGAAGATTCTGGACTACTGCATCCTGGACGGGGACCTGAGAATTGTGGACGGGCCCCTGTTTCCCGACCGCAGTTCCCTTACCCAAAGGGAGTTTGAATTGCTCAACGGCATTTCCAGAACCAACAGTCTGCTGGAAAAATACGTTTACGAAAATGCGGATGGCGAGGAGCGGATTCTGGCCTTTTTGTCCACCAATGTCAGCGAGAGGCAGTATAACGAGATTATCCGGTGGGCAAATGCGGTTTGGATGATCGGCATTCCCTGCGTTTTGCTGGCAGTCATCGGGTTTACCGTCCTCTTCTATTATAAAATCAAAAGACGCATTTCTCCCCTCAATCAGACAATCCAATCCTATGAGAAGGGAAAAGCCATGGAGATTTCCCCCGGGGCGGTGCCGTCGGAGTTTTATGAGGTGGTCTGCAATTTCAGGAGCCTGCTAAGCAAGCTGGAAAAGACCCGGGAGGAAAAGGAAGCCCTGGACAGGGAAAAGCAGAAGCTGATAGTGGACATCTCCCATGACCTGAAAACCCCCTTGACGGTGATTCAGGGGTATGCCAAGGCCCTGTCCGACCAAAGGGTGCCGCCGGAAAAGCAGGGGCAGTACATCGCCGCCATCTACCAGAAATCCAGGATGGCAACGGACATGGTCAACGACCTGTTCCTCCTTACCCAGATGGAGCATCCGGACTATCCTTTGCAGTTGGAGGAAACGGACTTCTGCGAATTTGTAAAGAGCTTTTTTGCGGAAAAGTACATGGAGCTTACGGAAGGGGGCTTCGGGCTTTCCGTGGACATTCCGGAGGCGCCGAAGATGCTCCCCATAGACAGAAAGCTTATGCGCCGTCTTTTAGAAAACCTGCTGAGCAACGCCATGAAGTACAATCCCCCGGGGACGACCCTGTATGTTGCCATGGGGCAAGAGAATCAGGGGGTGGCTTTGACCGTGGCGGATGACGGGGCCGGCATTCCTGAGGAAATCGCCAGGACCCTCTTTCAGCCCTTCGTCACCGGGAACCGGGCACGGACCACCGGAAAGGGCACGGGGCTGGGGCTGTCCATTGCCCAGAAAATTGTGCAGATGCACCGGGGGGAGATGTCCCTCATTCGTCCGCCCCACAAGCCCTACAAAACGGAATTTCGCATCTGGATTCCCTTACAAAGAGAAATATAATACACCATCTGATCCGGGGTTCTTTTCGAACCCCGGATTTTCCTTTAGAAACATTAAGCTTTGCTGAAGATTCCCTGAAGCTTCCCCGGGTACAATGAGGGCACAAAACCACAAAGGGACTTTCCCTTTGATACTCGGGGTGATAACCATGAAAAATGTACTGGAATATCTGGAAAAAAGCGCAGAGAATTTCCCCCATAAGGTGGCGGCGGAGGACGGCGCTGCCTGTGTCAGCTTCCGGGAGTTGGAGACAGCCTGCCGCCGGGTGGGGTCTTCTTTGGCTGGCAGAATTGCAATGGGGGACCCGGTGGGGGTCTTTCTGGAAAAGGGCGTACGGATGCTGACAGCCTTCTGGGGGACGGTTTATGCCGGGGGATTTTATGTGCCCCTGAACCCGGAGCTGCCGGCGGCCAGACTGGAGCAAATCCAGTCCGTCTTAAATGCCAAATTCATCCTGACGGATGAAAAACACAAAGAGACCGCCCTGACCCTGTTCCCCTCTGCCGCCGTTCTGACGGTGGAAGCGCTGAAGGAAACGGCCATAAAGCCTGAGGAACTGAGCTTCATCCGTTCCCGGATGATTGATTCAGACCCCTTGTATGCCATCTTCACCTCCGGTTCCACGGGGGTACCCAAAGGGGTGGTCATCAGCCATCGGGCGGTGCTGGACTTCATCGGCACCTTTACAGAGACTTTCGGAATTGGGGAGACCGACATCATCGGCAATCAGGCACCCTTTGACTTTGATGTGTCCGTAAAGGACATTTATTCTGCGGTGAAAACAGGAGCGACCCTTTCCATCATCCCCAAGAGCCTGTTCTCCCGGCCCACGGAGCTGCTGGACTGGCTTTGCGACCACCATATCACCACCATGATCTGGGCGGTTTCTGCCCTGTGTCTCATCAGCACCTTCCACGGACTGGACTACCGCCAGCCTGATACGGTGCGGCAGATTCTTTTCAGCGGCGAGGTGATGCCGGCAAAGCACCTGCGTACCTGGCAGGAGCACCTGCCGGAAACCCGGTTTGTGAATCTTTACGGCCCCACGGAAATCACCTGCAACTGCACCTATCACATCCTGGATCCAAACCGGGACTATCAGCAGGGCCTTCCCATCGGCCGGCCCTTTGCCAACCGGCAGGTGTTCCTCCTGAATGGGGAAGACCAGCAGGTCACGGCCCCGGGGGGCGTGGGAGAAATCTGCGTGCGGGGTACCTCCCTGGCTCTGGGATATTATCGTGCCCCGGAGCAGACGGAAAAGGCCTTCCGGCAGAACCCCCTGAACAGCAGCTACCCGGAGCGGATTTACCGAACCGGGGATCTGGGCAGATACGGAGAGGACGGGGAGCTGTACTTCTGCGGACGGAAGGACTTTCAAATCAAGCACATGGGCCACCGGATTGAGCTGGAGGAGATTGAACGGGCTGTCTCCGGTCTTTCCGGAGTGGACCGGTGCTGCTGCGTGTTTGAGGAGGAGCGGCAGAAGCTCCACGGCTTTTACACCGGCACTCTGGATAAGAAAGAGCTTCACAAAAAGCTCCGGCAGCTGCTTCCCGTCTACATGGTGCCCGGAGCCCTCCACAACCTGTCGGAATTTCCCCTGACCAAAAACGGCAAAGTGGACCGCAGAAAGCTCCTGGAAGGGAGGAACCAAAAATGAAGGAAACACAGTTAAAAGCCCTCCTTCGGGAGAAAACCACCCCTTTGTATGTGTTTGACCTAGCGGAACTTCGGCGCCGGGTTCAGTATTTAAGACAGGCGCTTCCGGAGAAGGTAAAGCTCTGCTATGCGGTAAAGGCCAACCCCTTTATCCTGGAAGAACTGAGCGGGCTGGTGGACCGCCTGGAAATCTGTTCCCCGGGGGAACTGCACATCTGCCGGCAGCTGGGTCTGCCCGGTGAAAAATTTGTGGTTTCCGGGGTTTACAAGGAACCCACCCTTCTCCGGCAGTGGATTTCCCAGGGGGAACCCACCGGTGTCTACACGGTGGAGTCCATGACCCAGTTTGATGTAATATACCAGGCTGCGGCAGCTGCCCAAAAGCGGGTTCCCCTATTGCTGCGGCTGACCAGCGGCAACCAGTTCGGATTGGACGAGGCGGAAATTCAGAGTCTGATTGGAGAATATAGGGATTCTCCATTCCTGGACATCCGGGGCATCCAGTACTTTTCCGGCACCCAGAAAACATCCCTGAAGCGGCTGAAACGGGAGCTGGACACCCTGGACAGCTTTCTGAAAGGGCTCCGGGACACCTGGGGCTATGAGGCCCGGGAGCTGGAGTTCGGCCCGGGTTTTCCCGTGTCCTACTTTCAGGGGGACTCCTTTGAAGAATCGGCCTTCCTGGAGGGCTTTTCCCAGATGCTCCGGGAGCTGGACTTTTCTGGGAGCATTACCCTGGAGCTGGGCAGGAGCATTGCCGCCAGCTGCGGCAGCTACCTGACCCAGGTGGTGGACAGAAAGCGAAACCTGGGGGAAAATTATGCCATCGTGGATGGCGGCATCCATCAGCTTGCCTACTATGGGCAGTTCATGGCCATGAAGCATCCTTACATCCACATTCTGCACCGGGAGCAGGCGGCTAAGGATTCCGGGGAAGAACCCTGGAACATCTGCGGCTCACTGTGCACGGTCAACGACATTCTTGTGAAAAAACTTCCCCTGGGGAACCTGAACATAGGAGACGTTCTGGTGTTCCAGAACACAGGGGCTTATTGTATGACAGAGGGGATTTCTCTGTTTCTCACCCGGGACCTGCCGGAGGTGGTGCTCCTGAAAGGGGACGGCACAACCCTGACCGTCCGGCCCCGGATTCAGACCCATACCCTGAATATTCCAAACATGAAAGGAGAAGCTTGCTATGGAAAGACTGATTGAAATTCTGGAGGAAATCCAGCCGGAGGTGGATTATGCCACCTGCACCAATTTGATTGACGGACACTATCTGGACTCCCTCTCCATTATTTCCCTGGTGGCAGAGCTGGAAGAGGAATACGACATTACCATTCCCACGGTGGAAATCATCCCGGACAACTTCAACTCTGCAGAAAGCCTTTGGGCCATGATTGTGCGGCTACAGGAGGAAGGATAACATGTTCTCCTTTTCCTCCTATTTTTCAACAGAATATCTGGTGATGCTTTTGCCGGCGTCGGTGGTCTTGTACGCCCTGCTGCCCCAAAAGCTTCGCCGATGGAGTCTTTTGCTTTCGAGCTATGTGTTTTTCTGGGCGATCAGCGGAAAGCTGATCGCCTGTTTGCTGTTTTCCACACTATCGCTCCACCATTTTGGGATCTGGCTGGGGCGGCTTCAGGGGAACTTGGACTGCCTCCTGGAGAGCTCTCCCAGGGAAATGCGCAAGGAGCTAAAGCGGCAGTACACAAAGAAACAGCGCTTGGTGGTTGCCTTCGCCCTGGCGGTGCACCTGGGGATGCTCCTGTGGCTTAAGTACACGCCGTTCTTTGCCAGCAATATCAACACCCTTTTGAACCTTCTGGGGATTGACCGGACGGTTTCTGTCCCTTCCTATGTGCTTCCCATCGGCATTTCTTTTTACACCTTGCAGGCGGTGTCCTATATTTTTGATGTATACCGGAGAAAAATCCCCGCAGATGATAACCTTCTCCGCCTGGCTCTTTATATGAGCTTCTTTCCCCAGATTATGGAAGGGCCCATCTGCCGCTATTCCGATACGGCCCAGCAGCTCTGGGAAGCGCCGAAACTCCGCCGGGAAAACCTCCTTTTGGGCACCCAGAGAATCCTTTACGGCCTGGTAAAAAAGATGGTGGTGGCAGACCGGCTGAATTTGCTGATTAAAACCGTCTTTGCAGGCTATGAAAGCTACGACGGCTTGGTGATGGCGGTGGCAGCGGTGTGCTATACCGTCCAGCTGTATATGGACTTTTCCGGCACCATGGATGTGGTGCTTGGCAGCGGGCAGCTTTTCGGCATGAATCTGCCGGAGAACTTTCAGCGGCCCTTCTTCTCCAAAACCATTTCGGAGTTCTGGAAGCGGTGGCACATCACCCTGGGAACCTGGTTTAAGGACTACATTTTCTACCCCCTTTCCATGTCCGGCCCTTTGAAAAAGCTCACCTCCCGGGGAAGAAAGCGGCTGGGAAACCACTTTGGCCCCCTTCTGGCTGGCTCTCTTGCCCTTTTTTGCGTGTGGCTGGCCAACGGCCTGTGGCACGGTGCCGGGTGGAACTATATCTTCTTCGGTATGTACCATTTTGCGCTGATTTTAGGGGGGAGCCTCATAGAACCCTTTGTGGTTCGGCTGACCCAGAAGCTCCATATCCAAAGAAAATCCTTCCCCTACCGGTGTATGCAAATGGTCCGCACCGCTATTTTGGTGTGTATCGGAGAGCTGTTCTTCCGGGCCGAGGGGCTAAGAGCAGGGCTTGCCATGTTTCGGAAAATGGTCACGGAGTTTTCCTTTGCCACCTTGCAGGATCAATCCATCTTTGAGCTGGGGGTGGATAAACACGACTGCCTGATTATTTTCGTGGTGCTGCTCCTGGTTTTTGTCATCGGCGTTTTGCAGGAGCGAGGCATTCCCATCCGCCAGCGGATTTCCCAGAAGAACCTGGCCGTCCGCTTTGCGGTTTACTATGTCCTTTTGCTGCTGATTATCGTTTTTGGAGCCTATGGCCGGGGATATGTCCCGGTGGATCCCATTTACGCAGGCTTTTAAGGAGGTAAAACCATGACTTTTGTGAAAAGAGCCCTTTGCTTTTTGCTGTTCCTGTTGGGCCTGGCAGGACTTCTGGTGGGTCTGTCCTTTGTGTTTGCGCCCAAGAACAATATGTCTGAATTCGGCATGGAAGAGGTGTCCGCCAACGGGATTCTGGGGGAAAAGGAAAACACCATTGATGTTCTGGTTCTGGGGGACAGTGAATCCTATTCCTCCATCACTCCCATGCAGATCTGGAAAGAAACCGGATATACCGCTTATGTATGCGGCACCAGCGGCCAGCCCCTGAGCTACACCACAATCATGCTACACCGTGCCTTTGAGCGGCAAAGCCCGAAAATCGTCATTCTGGAAACCAATACCATTTATCGGGAAGTGTCAAAAAGCAATGCCCGGATTGCAAAGCTTGCCAATTATTTCTCTATCTTTCAGTATCATGACCGGTGGAAGGACTTAAGCTGGCACGATTTTGTGGGCAAAACCAAGTTCACCTGGACAGATACCTACAAAGGCTATCGCTACAGTGCGGAAATCGACCCCAGCACCCGAGGGGACTATATGCAGCATACGGAGTCTGTGGCCCGGATTCCCCCGGAGAATGTTCAGTATGTAAAGGAAATTCAGGAATTTTGCCGGCAAAACAATGCAGAGCTGGTGCTGGTGAGCACCCCCAGTTCCGTGAACTGGAATTATGCCCGGCACAACGGAATTAAGGTTCTGGCGGAGGAAATCGGCTGCCAATACATTGACATGAACCTTATGAATGAGCAAGTGAAAATCGACTGGAGCAAAGACACCCGGGACAGAGGGGACCATGTCAACCACTCCGGTGCAGTTAAGGTAACCCACTTCCTTTCCCAGTTCCTCCGGGAAACCGGCCTACTTACCGACCATCGCACAGATTCGGAATACGCCAAGTGGAACGACTCCCTGAAAATTTACGAGTCCGTGGTTGGGATAATCCACACGGAAACATAGAGTCGGGAGAAAAATGGATTTTGCATTGTAAATGCAATGCATACTTTGGGGAGGACGGTGGTATAGAATAATTGCAATACAAATGCATTGCGAGGAAATGTCTATGGGCAGATTTCAGATCCCCTCCACACCCCCCACCGTCAACAAAACCATCCGCTTCCCCAGTGATGTGGTGGAGGAAGTGGAAAAGGCCATCCAAAGTAAGGACTGCACCTTCTCCGCTTTCGTCATCGCTGCGGTGCGGATGGCTTTGGAGGAACTTCACGAGTCAGAAAAAAAGGACAAGTCGTTGTGACTTGTCCTTTTTTGGTTACTGGGAGACGGTAAACAAGGAGTAGAAGTACCCTTTTTTGTCCATCAGCTCCTGGAAAGTGCCGGACTCTGTAATGCTGCCGTTTTTCAGGGTGAGAATCCGGTCATAGCGCCGCAGGAGCTTTTCCTCCAGGGCGTGGGTGATGACGATGGCGGTCTGCTCCATGTCCAGAATGGCGCTGGAAATCTGGAAAGCCGTCTGGGCATCCAGGGCGGCGGTGGCTTCGTCCACCAGCAGCACCTGGGACTTTTTCAACAGGCTTCGGGCAATGGAAATCCGCTGCTTTTCGCCGCCGGAGAGGTTGCAGCCGTTTTCTCCGCAGAGGTAATCCTCCCCCTTGGCTTCCATCAGGGCGGAAAGCCCGGAAAGCCGGATGGCGCTGTCCACTGCCTCCTGGGGGAAGGGGGAGAACATGGTGATGTTGTCCCTTATGGTGGCGTTGAAGATGAATACATTTTGCTGCACCACGGAAACCGTTTCGTAAAGGCTCCGGCTGCCAATCTCCCGCAGCTCTTTCTCATCAAAGGTTATGGAACCGGCATAGTCCGGGTAGGCCGCCATCAGCAGGTTCAAAAGGGTGGATTTTCCGCTGCCGGAAGCCCCCACAATGGCGTACTTTTTCCCCAGGGAGAAGGTGCAGTTGATATTTTTCAGCACCGGCTTCTCCGGCTCATAGGAGAAGGACAGGTCCCTCAGGCAGATGCTGTCCCGGAGAGGTTCCCCCTCTGTATCCGGGTTTTCCCGGACGTTGGCCCCCAGCAAATCCGCCGCCTTCTGCACCAGGACTTTTGCGGCTTTCCGCTCTGCAAGACAGGTGGGGATGGTTTGAATGGGGCTGAGGATGTAGTTCATCAGCTGAACGAACACCATAATGATGCCGCCGGTGACCCCTTTCCCCGACAGGGCCAGATACGCACCCACTAAGAACACACCCAGCTGGGCAATCACGCCGGCAACGGAGCCCAGGGCGCTGATGAGGATTTGCATTTTCTGCCGGCGGCACTGGGCTTTCGACAGCCGCTGCAAGTCCCCGTGGAACAGGCGCAGCATCTGGGCCTCTGCCTGAAAGGACTTGATGACGGAAAAGCCTCCCAGACAGTCCTTCAAGGTGGCGGTATAGGTCTCATTTTCCCGGGAGATTTCCTTTTCCGCCTGGGCCATCTTGTTTCCCGTGAGGATGGAGGTGATGAGGGGCAGAAGGGTCAGGCCGATGGCCGCCAGGGTTAGCAGGGGGCTGTACCAAAGCATCAGCACCATGGCTCCCACAAAGGTCAAAAGGCTTTCCACCAGGGAAAAGACGTTTTTCAGATACCCCTGCTCGATGGCGGCAATGTCATTGGTGAGGGCGGATATGTAGGTAGAGGCGCTTTCTGCGGAGAAAGCGCAGATGTTCTTTTTCGTCAGCTCCTGAAAGATTTTTGCCTTGTACTGACGGATGCCCCGGGTGACGAATCTGGGGGTGGAGTGGTAGCTGATGAAAAAGGCAAGAATCAAAAGCCCCAGCATACCCAGGGTGATGAGGAACAGCTGCACCAGGGTGAAGCCGGTTTCATAACCTCCCATCAGATCCAGCAGCTGCTGCAAAAGCCAGGAAACCACCAAGGACACCAGGGCCATCAGCAGGGAGCTTCCCAGAGCCCCCAGAAAGGGCAGCCGGTTGCCCCGGTAAAACTCTTTTGTGTAGGGACGAATATCCGTTTTCATTATGAACCTTCCCTTCTTTCCTCTTCTGCAATCTTTTTCCAGGCGGCCAGGACGGTGGGGGCTTCCGGATCCTGGGCAAGCTGGTTTTCCACCACTTCCAGGGAAGAATCTCCCAGATCGTCGTACATGGCTGCCTCATGGGTGTGCCCCGCGGAGAATTTGAGATTTACCGCCAGATAGGTAGGGGCTTCGTCAAAGGCCTTTGCCAGGGCATAGGCCTGGCGCAGAAAGGGCTCCACCCGGTTTTCCTCTCCCAGATAGTGGGAAAGAAGGGCACAGACCCCGTAGCAGACCGCTGCCAGCTTATCTATATAGGCAACAGCCTCCCGGTTTTCCTTGACACTTTCCAGAAGCTGCAAAAGCCACAGAAGTGCCTCCCGGCTGTGGGCATAGTCCTTTTTCCGCAGGTAGTAATTGGAATAGGCAAGCATGGTGCGAAAGGCCGTGGTGATAATCTCCCCAAAGGCCTCCGCAAGATATGGCTCTGCCGCTTCCACGGGAAAGCCGTTTTCCTCCACCGCATAGTTGAGGGCGATGAGGGCGTTGTGGATGCCGCCGATGTTGTACTTTTTGAGAATTTCCAGCCCGGTTTTCTTCTTCCCCAGCACCAGATAGCTTTGGGCAATTTCGCTCCAGAGGGAAGCCTCGCTGATTTTGGGGTCCTCATTCTGAGACAGAAGGGTTACGGCCTGCTCCAGAAGCCCAATCCCCCGGTACAGGTGGGCTTCCGTTTTTTGCTCCATGCCGGAAAGGGCATACAGCTGCCCCGCCCGGTAGACAATCCTAAAATTGTTGGGATAGCGCAGCAGGGCTTTTTCCGCCTTTTCCAAACCTTCCCGGTATTTTTTTGCCTTCTGCAAGGCGTGAAGTTCCGCCTCTGCCTCCTGAATGCTGCCGTTTTGGAGGGCAAAGCCCACCAGGGCGTCCAGGGACACCCCGAAGAAATCCGCCATTTTGGCAATCAGGTTCAGCTCCGGGGTGGCGGCTCCCCGCTCCCACTTGGAAACGGAAGCAAAGGTCACCCCCAGAGCCTCCGCCAGCTGCTCCTGGGTCAGATGATGTTCTTTTCGCAGTTTGCTGATATTTTGAGAAAGGGTCAACTCCATTTTTTTCCCTCCTTTTCCTTTGGGGCTATTGTATCACAAATGGGGCAGAAGAAAAGGCATCTTTGGTACAATGATTCCAATATTTTTTGAACCGTTGGTTTTGTTCCCCGGAATACAATATCCCCGGAAAGGCAAGGCCTTTCCGGGGGCGTTTTTCAGATTTCCACTTCTTCATTCAAGGGCCTGTCCAGAAGTTCCGGGTTTTCCAGGAGCTTTTTCAGAAGCTTTACTGTCCGGGAATAGTAGTAGCCGTCGGCCAGCCGCTCGTCAATGGTCAGGCCAATGTCCACGGCGTCTTTCACAATCACCGAGCCGTCCTCCTGGTAGAAAGGCATCTTCTTGGCCTCGCCGATGGCGCAGAATACCGAGCAGGTGCCCCAGTTGGTCAGGTGGTGATACCCGGCCCGGAGCTGGATAGAGCCCAGGTTTGTGAGCACGGCGGAGCAGTAGTAGGGGTCTCCGGCGATGACGGATTGGGGCATCCAGCCGTGGCGGTCCAAAAATCTTGCCCCCGCACCCACCATCCGGGCCAGAAATCCGGGGATTTTGGCCACGGCGTTCAGGCTCTCCGTACCGGCGTCCACCTTGTCGCTGCGGCACAAAGACACCTGGCGGAAAATCTTGTCGTGAATGTCGTCGATGGTCTCGGAGCCGGTGGTGCGGATTTGGGCCAGCGCCTCTGCACCGTTGTCGGAGAAAATCTTTTTCACCGTGAAGGCGGCGGAGACTTCGTTTCGCTGGTACATGGTCTTGTTGGCAATGAAGCGGTTCATCTTGGGCCGGAGGGTGATGGTTTTGAGAACCGCCGTCACCATCACCTGAAACAGATTGTACTTATACGCGGGATTTGCGGCGTTTTTCTTTTCCAGATAGGCGTTCACCGCCTCCAAATCAATCCGCTCGGCAATGAAGGCCTCGTTGTCGCACCGGTTGGGGTACATCAGGGGCATGACAAAGTGCATGGCGTGGATGTTTTTGAGCTTTACGCCGTCTTTCCGATCTCCCAGTTTCCGCTTCATAGCATTACCTCTTTCTTTTGTGAAATGGGTTGTAAAATACCAGAATCTCCGCCAATGCACACACCGGCAGGGCGGCAAAGAAATCCATAGCCGAATGCTGCTTGATGAACATGGTGGAAAGGCAGATGAGAATCACCAGCACCACCAAAAGCACTTTCCAGATGACCTTTACCCCCTTCTCCCGGAGCCACACCGAGGCAATGCCCAGGGAGTAGGCCACGTGAAGGGAGGGACACACCCCGGTACTGGTGTCGAAGCGGTAAAGGAGCCCAATGCACCAGGTGAGGAAATTCTCCCGGGGGAACACCTCCGGCCGCAGATCCTGACGGCTGGGGAAGAGAATGTAGATGGCCATAGCCACCATCTGGGTGATGAAAATGTACTTGGAGAGCTTTTTGAAGCTGTCTATGTTGTAGAGGGCAAAGTACCCCAGGGAAAAGGCAATCAGCCCATACCAGAGCACATAGGGAATGAGAAACCACTCGCAGAAGGGAATCACATCGTCCAGCCAGATGTGGATGCTGGTGCATTTTTCCGGAGGAATCAGGTTTTCTGTGAGGAAATACAGGATAAAATATAGAATCCAGCCGCCTAACAGTTTCAGGTGGGAAAACTGGGGGTCGTTCAGTTTCCCCAGGCGGAACTGGCGGTAATCAACCACAGGTTTTTTCATGGGAAACTACCTCTTCCGGGATGTTGTAGACATAATCTTTTTTCGGCAGGTTCAGATAGGGAACCACCTTGTGCCGGGGAAGGCTTCGGGCGATGCCGCTGATCTGTTCCATAAGATATTGGCAAACCCGGCTCCGTTCCTCCTTGTGGGGGGCGTCCGGGTTGTAGGCCACGGGCTTGCCCAGCGCCATTTTGTGAAGGCTGGGAGCCAGATACATGGGCACGAATTGCAGGCACTTGCCGGTCTTTCTGTAGTAGCTCCGGGCCACATCCACAAAGCCGGACTGAAAGTCCTGCAAGATGTGGTCATAGGGAGCCTCATGCTCCGGGAAGATGATGACGGTTGCCCCCTCCTTCAGCCGTTTCAGGGTCTCCCGGAAGGTAATAATCAGCCGCTTGTCCCGGTACACCGGGATGGTGTGGGCATTGTTGAAAATGCTCACGGACAAGGGGGTGATGACATAGGACAAAATCCGGTAAAACCACCGGATGTACCGGGGCTTCCGGCTCCAGAAGTCCCGGTAAGCGTAGTCCGGTACCTGCCTTGCCTCCATCATCTCCCCGGCGCACCAGATGTAGTGGTCCCCGGGAAAGTACAGCTCCCCGGCGATGGGGCCGTTCATCTGGCAGTGGTTGGCTACCACAAGACTTGGCTCCTCCGGCAGATTCTCCAGCCCCTCCACCGTAATTTTGGGGTAAAACAGCTTCACCCAGAAGCGGATAAAGCGGTATGTTCCGTATTTGAGCTTGTTCATCATATTTGCACACCTACCCATAATATGTATCATTCTTACAGAATAGCATAGCACGGGATTTGCAACTTTCCCTCAACGGAATGTCAACTTTTGTTGAGGAAAGGAGCAGGGCAGGGGTGGCTTCCGGAAATACTGATACTATTTTATTCCCAAAATCCGGTTCCGTCAATACCGAAGGGGAATGTTAAAAAATTGTTGATGAATTGCAAAGAAAAGCTCTTTACAATATAAACGTAAGGGGAGAGGATTGCTATGAAAAAAGTTTTGCTGATTGTCAATCCCTGCGCCGGTCAGAAAAAAGCCCGGCGGTTTTTGATGGACATGGTGGCCATCCTGAACCGGGGGGATTGCCAGGTGCTGGTCCATGTGACCGCAGCCCCGGGAGACGGGGAGGCGGCAGTGCTGCGCTATGCCGGGGAGGTGGAGCAGATTCTCTGCTGCGGCGGAGACGGCACCTTCCACGAGGTGGTGTCAGGGCTCCTGAAATGCGGAGGGGAGATTCCCCTGGGGTATATCCCGGCCGGCTCCACCAACGATTTTGCCGCCAGTCTGAAGCTGTCTACCAATCTTCTCCAGGCTACCCGGGACACGGTGGATGGAAGCCCGGTGAAGCTGGATGTGGGGCGGTTCAACGACACCTACTTTTCCTATGTGGCCTCCTTCGGGATGTTCACCAAGGTCAGCTATGCCACCCCCCAGAGCGTGAAGAACATCTTGGGTCACGCCGCCTATGCCCTGGGAGGCATTCAGGAGCTGTCCCAGCTCAAATCCTACCCCCTCCGGTTCACCCTGGAGGACGGCACCGTGATTCAGGACAGCTTTATTTTCGGAGCGGTGAGCAACACCTTCCGGGTGGGGGGAATTCTCACCCTGGATGCCGCCCAGGTGGATATGTCCGACGGCAGCCTGGAGCTGCTGCTCATCCGCCCCCCCCGGAACCTGCTGGAGCTGAGCGAGTGCGTGGTGGCTTTGCAGCAGAAAAACTACAACGGAAGCCTTCTGACCTTTGTAAAGACTGCGGCCCTCACCGTCCAGGCCCCGGAGAAAATGCCCTGGACCCTGGACGGAGAGATGGAAAACGGCTGCAATCAAATAGAAATCCGGTGCGTGCACCACGCCATATCGGTGATTGCACCCCCAAAAAAGGAGAAAAAGAACCGTGGCAAGCGATTACCAAGAGTGGATAGCCCGTGACGTGAAGCGGGAGGCTCCCAAGGAGCTGACAAAGAAAGAAAAAAGAGCCAACTGGTGGCATTACCATTGGCTCCATGTAGCGCTGGGGGTTGCCCTGGTGCTGGTGGTGGGGGGCGTGGTGCTCAGCGCTGTCCGGAACCGGAACAACCAGCCGGATTGCCAGATTGCCTACATCGGTGCCACCTTCCTGCCGGATGAAACCGTGGCGGCGCTGGAAGCCCAGCTGGCACCCCTCGTTGGAGATGTGGACGGCAACGGAAAGACCATCGTCCAGATCCGCCAGTATGCGGTGGACCTGGAGGACGAAAACGCCAACCCCTATCAGCAGATGACCCTGGTCACCCACCTGTCTGCCAATGACAATTTCCTGTATCTGCTGGAAGACCCGGAGGGCTTTCAGGAGCAGTTCGGGCTCCTGACCTATGGGGACGGCACCAGACCGGAGGAAGGGACAGCGTCGGAAGAACCGCTGTGGTACGCCTGGAAGGACTGCAAGACCCTGGCAGAGCTTCCCCTGGGAGAGTACCAGACCGGCATTTCCGACGGAGAACCCGTCACCGGCAGCAGCCAGGAGCTGTTATCCGGGCTGTATATCGGAAGAGCCTTGTGCAACGACTGGTCCCAGGAGGAAGCCGCCGTCTACACCCAAATCTGGCAAAACCTGATTGCCGGTGCCCAATAACGCCCAAGCCCCCCTTTTCAGGGGGCTTGTGTCTTTTTGACTGCCAAAGGCTCCCTTGTCAAAGGGAGCTGGCAAAAATCTTTGATTTTTGACTGAGGGATACCACAGCAGGCACTTTCCAATTTGCAAAAGTCCAATGTGGAAAGGCAAAAGCCCATGGCTCCCTCCGGGAGGGAGCTGTCACCGCAGGTGACTGAGGGAGCAAGCGGGGGATGCAGTTGGGGTTTCGGATAGGGTGGTACCTGATGGAGGTTGGCGACACGATAAGCCGTTTTTATGGAGCTTTTTCTTTTAATCGGTATAGGAAATTTGACTGCCCGGGGGAGGTACCGACTTATATCATCCAATCGGTATTTCTCCCGCAGGCTCCCTCAGTCACGGCAAGTGCCACCGGGGGCTCCCCGGCCGTGCCAGCTCCCTCCCGGAGGGAGCTATATCCCCAACCCTTCGGCTTCATAACCCTTCTTGGCCCATGACCATGCCGGGGACATTGGGGAAAATTTTGGAATGGGGCTTGACAAGGGAGCAGTTGTTGTGTATACTGTTAATGGTTAGCGAAAGCTAACTAAAAATCAATCATACTGTTAGCCTGTGCTAACATCAATCCGGGAAGGGAGGCATACCCATGACCTTAATGGAAGCCCAGACGGGAAAGGAATACACCATCAAAGCCATCGAGACTCAGGACGAGGAGATGGACGCCTTTTTGTTTTCTCTGGGGTGCTACACCGGGGAGGCCATTACGGTGATTTCCCACCTGAAAGGCAGCTGCGTGGTCTCGGTCAAGGACGGCCGGTACAATATGGACAACCAGCTGGCTTCGGCCATAGTGGTGGCGTAACGCCACCCCTGTTTTTTGCTGTATAGTTAGCATGTGCTAACCATATATAAAAGAAAATGAGGAGGAGAAGTTATGAGAATTGCATTGGCGGGCAATCCCAACTCGGGAAAAACCACCATGTACAACGCCCTCACCGGCAGAAACGAGAAGGTGGGCAACTGGGCGGGGGTGACGGTGGAGAAAAAGACCCACCCCATCAAAAAGTCCCTTTGTCCCGGAGGGCAGGAACTGATTGCAGTGGATTTGCCCGGGGCCTACTCCATGTCCCCCTTCACCAGCGAGGAGAGCATTACCAGCGCCTATGTAAAGCAGGAAAGCCCCGATGTGATTATCAACATCGTGGACGCCACCAATTTAAGCCGCAGCCTGTTCTTCACTACCCAGCTGCTGGAGCTGGGCATCCCTGTGGTGGTGGCCCTGAACAAAAGCGACTTAAATGAGAAAAAGCAGACCCAAATTGACGAAAAACTCCTGTCCCAGAAGCTGGGCTGCCCGGTGGTGGCCACGGTATCCACGGAAGCCAAGGGCCTTGAAGCGCTGGTACGCCAGGCGGCTGCCCGGCGGGGGGCAGCCCAGACCGCACCCTTCCACCAGGGGGATGTGGATCTGACAGACAAGAAGGCTGTGGAGGCTGCGGACCGGCGGCGGTTTGACTTTGTAAACGCCGTGGTAAAGGACGTGGAGACCCGGAAGGTGCTGACCCGGGAGAAGACCACCAGCGACAAAATCGACAAGGTGCTCACCAACCGGTGGCTGGGGATTCCCATTTTCGCCCTGGTGATGTTTCTGGTGTTTGAGATTTCCCAGACTTATCTGGGTGCCTGGATTGCAGAGGGCGTGGAGCTGCCCAGCGGCAAAACCATTCCCGGCCTGGTGACCCTTCTGGAGGAGTTCCAGGGCTGGGTGGGTGAGCTGATGGCAAATGCCAACCCGCTCCTGAGCGCTCTTCTGGTGGACGGCATCATCGGCGGCGTGGTGGCTGTGGTAGGCTTCCTGCCTCTTGTGATGGTGATGTACTTCCTCATCGCCCTTCTGGAGGACTGCGGCTATATGTCCCGGGTGGCGGTGGTGCTGGACCCCATTTTCAAGAAGGTGGGCCTTTCCGGCAAGTCCGTCATTCCCTTCGTCATCACCATCGGCTGCGCCGTGCCGGGCATCATGGCCTGCCGTACCATCCGCAACGAGCGGGAGCGCAGAGCCACGGCAATGCTGGCTCCCTTCATGCCCTGCGGTGCCAAAATCCCGGTGATTGCCCTGATTGCCGGTGCCTTCTTTGATAACGCCGGCTGGGTCAGCGCCACGATGTACCTTACGGGCATTGTGCTGATTTTCCTGGGAGCCCTCCTGGTGAACAAAATCGCCGGGTACAAAAACCGCAAGTCCTTCTTCCTCATGGAGCTGCCGGAGTACAAGGCACCCTCCTTGTGGTTCGCCTTCAAGGCCATGTGCAGCCGGGGCTGGGCCTATATCGTAAAGGCCGCCACCATCATCCTGCTGTGCAATGCGGCGGTACATATCATGCAGACCTTCAGCTGGAGCTTTGCTGTGGCAGAGACCCCCGACAGCTCCATCCTGGCCTCCATTGCCGGTCCCTTTGCCTGGGTGCTGGTGCCCATTGTGGGTGTGCTGTCCTGGCAGCTGGCAGCGGCGGCAGTCACCGGCTTCGTTGCCAAGGAAAATGTGGTGGGAACCCTGGCGGTGTGCTTTGCCGGCCTGGAGAACTTCATCGACACCGATGAGCTGGCTATCATCGAAGGCTCCGGCACCCAGGTGGCAGGCATCATCGCCATTACCAAAGTGGCTGCCCTGGCTTACCTCATGTTCAACCTCTACACACCCCCCTGCTTTGCCGCCATCGGCGCCATGAATTCCGAGATGAAGAGCCGCAAGTGGGTCTGGGCAGGCATCGGCCTTCAGATGGGTGTGGGCTATACCGTGGGCTACCTGGTCTACACCGTTGGCACTTTGATCACCGCTCCGGCAGCCCTGAATGTCACCGCAGCCCTCTGCGGTCTGGCAGTGGTAGCTGTCTTTGTGGGAGTGCTGGCGGCCCTGATTCGCAACACCAACCGGAAGCTGAAAGGAGAGTACGCCCTGACAGCTGCCAGAAAGGCATAACTATGGATATTGTGCTTATTCTTATCATCGCAGCCATTCTGGGAGGCGCCATCTGGTACCTTCGCAGAGCCAAAAAGCAGGGGCAGACCTGCGTAGGCTGTCCCCATGGGAAGCAGTGCCAGGGGCATTGCGACTGCGGTCATCACGACCATTGACAAAAGGGGAGACCGGAACCTCCGGTCTCCCCGCCCCCAAAGGGTTTCTTTTTTTTACATAGCGGTTAGCATATGCTAACTCAGAAAGGAGAAGGACCATGAGTGTGGTAATCGTAGGAGGCAATGAATGTATGGCCCGGCGGTATGTGGAAATCTGCCGGGAATACCGTTGCAAGGCCAAGGTTTTCCCAAAATCCGATGCCGCCCTGAAGAGCATCGGCGACCCGGATCTTCTGGTGCTGTTCACGGGAACGGTTTCCCACAAGATGGTCCGCTCCACCCTGCGGGAAACCCGGGGTAAGGCAGTGAAGATTGTCCGGTGTCACACCAGCTCCGCCTCTGCCTTGCGAAACATTTTGCAGACCCATACCTGAAAGGAGGAAGCACCATGCCGGATGCCATGATTGTGCGCCACTGCGCCCCCACACTGGCGGGGCTGAAAACAGCCAGTATGTTCACCTGTCCCTTCCAAAGCCGGGAGGAGATGAACCGGCAGGTCAGCCGGCTGAACCGTCGGCTTGCCCCCAGGGGAATCCGGGTGCTGCCTCTGCGGTACCGGGGAGGCAGGGGGCTCATTTACCTGTACCGCCCCGGCTGGCTGAACCGGGACTTGCAGCAGGCCGAGTCCAGATGCATTCTTACCCGCTGCGGCTACGGCTGGGACACCTGTGCCGGACAGCTTCGCCGCCTCCGGCAGCGGCTGGAATCCAGCCGGGAGTTTCCCCATGAAATCGGCCTGTTTTTGGGATATCCTCCGGAGGATGTCCGGGGCTTCATGGAGGAAAAGGCGGAAAATTATAAATGCGTAGGTTGTTGGAAGGTTTACGGCGACCCGGAGAGGGCGCAAAGAACCTTCGACCGATATAAAAAGTGCACCGACGCCTATTGCCGGTGCCTGGAAAAAGGCAGACCCATAGAGGGTCTTGCGGTCATCAGGAAAGGAAGTTGACCATATGGGAAAAATTGCAGTGGTATACTGGAGCGGCACCGGCAACACCGAGGCCATGGCACAGGCGGTGGCGGAAGGTGCCCGGGAAAAGGGTGCAAAGGTGGCGGTGTTCACCCCCACGGAGTTTGACAGCGCCATGGTGGAGGACTTTGACGCCATCGCCTTCGGCTGTCCCTCCATGGGTGCGGAGCAGCTGGAGGAGAGCGAGTTTGAGCCCATGTTCACCGCCTGCGAACCCCGGCTCCGGGGAAAGCTTCTGGGGCTTTTCGGCTCCTACGGCTGGGGGGACGGAGAGTGGATGCGCTCCTGGGAGGAGACCTGCACCGCCCGGGGAGCAGTCCTCGCCTGTGAAAGCGTCATCTGCCAGGAAACCCCCGACCAGGAAGCCCTCCAGGCTTGCCAATCCCTGGGCGCCGCCCTGGCATAAGGAAACGGCCGCAGCAAACCGCTGCGGCCCTTTTCTCAGGGATACTCAAATTCAAAGGAAGCCTGGCTGGTGGCAAAGGAAAACACCGTCTGTCCCTTCACCCGGAAGGAATAGAAAGCCTCACAGCTGGGGCTTTCCCGGATGAGGCGGCGCATGGCACCAATCTCCGGAGCCCGGAGAAGGTGCCCGGCAGGAGCTTCCCGGGTGCACCGCAGCTCCCAGTTCCCCTGCCGGATGACCAGCTCCCCGTCCTGAACCGTTACCGCCTTTGCCCCCAGATAGGTGGCAAGGCGGTATTCCTTTCCCTGGAAGTGAATGAGCCCCAGTACCCCGGTAAAGCCAAAGGGGCGGATTTCTGCGGCACAGGCCATGAGGGAGCCGCCGGGGAAGAAGCAGTGGGTCCAGGCGTAATGGGGCGGAAAGGAGCGGCCCCGGTCTCCTTCGATATAGCCCCGGCCTTTGGAGAAAGCATAGACCTTGCCGTTGACGGTGATTTCCCCTGTGACCCGGTGGGACATACTGAACACATCGTGGCGGCATTGCAAAAACGGCACCAGACGAAAAGGCCCCATAATGGGAGAGGCAATGGGAGAGAACCGGCCAAAGTCCAACGCCCCGGAAATCCGGCAGCCGTCTCCCTCTAAATTCAGCCGGATGCCCTGCTGTCCCAGTTGATTTTCCCCAAACCGGACGGTGAAATTCCCCTTGTCAAAGGTAAGCCTTTCCCACGGCAGAGGGATAAAGAAGGCCTTTTCATCGGTGATGACCTGCAAGGAGCAGGTGGTTTTCCCCTGGAATCGGTGGCGGGCAGGAATCAGGGCCAGGGTCTTGTCCTTGTCCTGGCACTTAAAGTACCACCCTTCAAAGTAATTGTGCAAAACAACCCCTCATTTCCCGGTTTTTGTATATTTTGTGTGCCCTGGGAGAATAATATTCAGGGAAAAACAGAAAGGGGACAAAAAATGGAGAGTTTGTGGAGCGCCACCGCCTCTTTGCCGGTGTTTCCCCGGCTGGAGGCGGACAAGCGGACGGATGTGCTGATTATCGGGGGCGGCATGGCAGGCCTTCTGTGTGCATACCTTCTGGAACAGGCGGGGGTCAGCTATCTTCTGGCGGAGGCCGGAGAGATTGGGGCCGGGGTCACGGGAAACACCACGGGAAAAATCACCGCCCAGCACGGCCTGGAATATGCCCGGCTTCTGAAGGAATTTCCGGTGGAGCTGGTAAAGGGCCATTGGCAGGCCCAGACCCAGGCGGTGGAGGATTTGTCCCGGCTGTGCCGGGAGATTCCCTGCGATTTTGAAGAAAAGGACGCCTTCGTCTTTGCCCGGGACAATTTAGAGGCCTTGGAAAAGGAAGCCCTGGCCATGGCAAAGCTGGGGGTGGCTCCGGAACTGGTATCCGGCCTGCCTCTGCCCTTTATGGCCCAGAGCCTGAAAATCTCCCATCAGGGGCAGTTTCACCCTCTGAAATTTCTGGAGGGGATTGCCCGGGGACTGCACATTTACGAGCATACCCGGGTGCTGGAGCTGTCGGGGAACACCGCCGTCACCGACCGGGGGGACATCCGGGCGGAGAAAATCATCGTGGCAACCCATTTCCCCTTCGTGAACCGCCATGGGGCCTATTGCCTGAAAATGTACCAGCAGCGCTCCTATGTGCTGGCGCTGGAGGGAGCAGCCCAGGTGGAGGGGATGTATATTGAGGCAGAGCAGGGAGGCCTGTCCTTTCGGAATTATGGTAACCTGCTCCTTCTGGGAGGCGGGGGACACCGCACCGGAAAGGCCGGAGGGGGCTGGGAATATCTGCGGCAGAAAGTCCAGCAGTATTACCCCACAGCCCAGGAGAGTTATCACTGGGCGGCCCAGGACTGCATGACCCTGGACGGTATGGCCTATGTGGGGCATTACGCCCGGGGTACCCGGAACCTGTATGTGGCCACCGGTTTTCACAAGTGGGGCATGACCGGCTCCATGGCGGCGGCAACCCTACTGCGGGATATGGTGCTGGAGAGGGACAACCCCTACGCTCGGGTGTTTGCCCCGGATCGTCCCATGCTCCGGCCCCAGCTGGGGGTGAACGCCTGGGAGGCAATGCGCAGCCTTCTTACCTTCCGCACTCCCCGGTGTACCCACCTGGGCTGTGCTCTGGTGTGGAACCCCCAGGAGCACTCCTGGGACTGCCCCTGCCACGGCTCCCGGTTCTCCGAATCCGGCAGGGTTCTGGACAACCCTGCCGGCAAAAACCTGAAAAAGAAATAAAAATTGGGTCTGTTGCAAAATATGGGTATGCAACAGGCTCTGACTCCTGATTTTTGAAATCTGCCCGGTGTCATTACCTTGCAGAAGGGTTTCGCAAATACCTCCCTCCGGGAGGGAGGTGGCTTGGGGCGCAGCCCCAAGACGGAG